>ENA-ORPD01002490-ORPD01002490.1-human-gut-metagenome-genome-assembly--contig:-NODE-2490-length-11062-cov-3.419551_pt1 | contig 11062 bp, 20 predicted proteins | sample MGYA00242143_ERZ509076 | MGnify/ENA primary metagenome ERZ509076 (study PRJEB26280, sample SAMEA2338706) | human gut metagenome | biome: human gut; feature: human-associated habitat; material: faeces... | reverse complement strand
AAGACGAATGGTGCAATATTTTTGTAAGTTGGTGTGCAAATCAGGCAGGAATAAGAGAAGACATTATCCCTAAAATGGCTTATGTTCCATCTACAGCAAATTGGTTTGATGCTAAAGGACAATATAAAAATAGTAAAGCATTTGGAGGAAATTATACACCACAAGCAGGGGATATTGTATTGTTTGATTACAATAGAAATACAAATAGCGACCACATTGGAATTGTAGAAAAAGTAGAAGGAAATACACTTTATACAATAGAAGGAAATAAAAGCAACATGGTTAAACGTTGTACATATTCGTTAGATAGTAAAGATATAAGAGCATATTGCGTACCAGCATATGAAAAAAAAGAAGAAAATATAGAAGATGATGGTAATATAGAAAGTGAGGGGTTTGAAGTGAAAAAATATAAGAATGGAAGTACAAGAGAAATTGTATACCAGACAACAGAATGCCAAGAAGAAATTGGATATTTAAATCCATATGAAGAATGCGACTGTTATGGTATTACAAACGGACTTGCTATTGTTTGTTATAAGATAGATGGAAGTTTAGTAGGAGAGAAAAAAGTAGGATTTGTAAAATGGTTAGATGGGGTAAAATAAAAGATTGTGCTAGATTAGTTTAAACTAGTCTAGCACTTTTTTACGTTATAAGACATATAAGATATTGTATTAAAAAATAAAATAGCTTAAAAAAGATTGTAGCATGTCACTATAATGTCGAAAAATGGCAAAACGTGCGACAAAAACATGTTGACAATATTATGTTAATATTATAAAATAAAAAATATTGATAATTTTTATGTTTTAAGTTATACTATTTATAAACAATAATATATTAAAAGAGGGTGATTCATATGAATAATGATTTATTAAAAGAAGATTTTAACTATTACGTACAAAATCACAAAGAGATAGTTAAAAAGTATTTAAATAGATATATCGTTATAAAAGAACAAAGTATAGTGGATTCATATGATACCTTTGAAGAAGCTGTTTCAGAATCTTCAAAAAAATATGACTTAGGTACTTTTATAATTCAAAAGTGCAGTGAAGATTTGAATGAGCTAACTCAAGTATTCCATTCAAGGGTATTATAATAAACATGAGAGGATTTACAACTACTAATAAAGGCATAGTAAATGTATTACAAAATGTCGTATTGGTATCAAAAGCATCAATTATAAATAGTAATGGTTTAAAACATAAAGAAAACTCAAAAAATAAATTTATTGCTACATGGGATACAGGAGCAACTAATACAATGGTATCACAAAAGGTTGTTGATCAATGTCAATTAATATCAACAGGAGTTACACAAGTTGCAACAGCTGGAGGAATAGTACCAGCTAACACATATTTAATTGATTTAGTATTGCCTGATAATATGGTAATGCAAAATTTAAATGTAACGTGTGGTCATTTAAATAATACTGATGTTTTGATTGGTATGGACATAATGAATCAGGGAGACTTTTCAGTTTCAAATTTTAAAGGACAAACAAAATTTACTTTTAGAATTCCTTCAATGGAACATTCAGATTATGTAAAAAAACAGACTATTCATGCAGAGGCTGAACCAGGTAGAAATAAACCTTGTTCATGTGGAAGTGAAAAGAAATATAAAAACTGTTGTGGCAAAAAAATATAATATACGAGGGCAATGTAGAGGAAGAATAGCGAAAGCTATTCTTTTTTCATGTCAATAATAAGTAATAAGTCTATTACTTGACTAACTTCTAATACTTCATTAGAATTTATTCCGTATTTGGCTATTCGATTGTTTAATACTTGCTTTAACGTATTTAAATCCAATTCACTATAAAAAAGTTTTTTGACATTTACTTTTAGAGCATTTGCAATTTTTTGCAAAGTATCAGTAGTAGGATTAGTTCGACGATTATTTTCTAAATCAAACAAATATGCTCTTGATATACCTGTCATTTCATGTAATTTATTTAAACTTATACCTTTATTTTTTCTTACATTTTTAATATTAAAAACTATCATAAAATTATCCCTAAAGTTATTATTTCTTATTTTAATATTAAAATACATAAAAAGATAGATGACGCTACCAGCGTCAGTTTTGTGTCGAAACTTGCGATGAGTTTTTCTTGCAATTCGACAAAATTCGATATAGAATTAAAACATAAAAAAGAGATAGCCCACGGGAATGGAAAACTATCTCTAATCGAATATATTCTAACGAGAGGTATACTCACGTAGATACAATTATTATATACTCCCAGAAAAAATTTGTCAACCGAAAAAAACGTACACTTTTTTGTATAGTCCGACTGGTATGGTATATATCAAATATTGTAGAATAAAGTCATAATATATTCGAAATATTTTTTGGAGGTATATATGGAAAATGATGTTGTGAAATTTGTACAAGAAAGAATAAAAGAAAACGAGAAACTTTTTACAGAAAAAGAATTGAAAACAATTTATAAAAACGGTAATATTGTTAAAAAGATTTATCTATTAGCGGTTAAAAATATAAAAGAACTAGTTTAAAGGTGTGTCAAAAGGTGTGTCATAAAAAGAAACGATAAAAGAATAAATAAAGAGATAAGCAGATTACAAAGATTTGGCTTATATGACTTGTAATCAGTAGGTCGTCAGTTCAAGTCTGACTAGCGGCTCCAAACGAAACCCACGTTTTCTAAGGATTGCGTGGGTTTTGTTATGTTCAAAATTAGTTAAATAATTTAAATAATTTCGCCATTTTAAATAGTTTAGTGTGTCAAAAAGTGTGTCAGACTATTTGACGAATCTATTAAGAATTAAGTAAATTATTAAGTTTATTTGATGCATTTTGCTTATCTTCATTATCTAAATGCGTATAAATATTCAATAAAACATTTAAAGTCTTATGTCCTGTTAAGTACTGTGCTTCTTTTATAGGTATTTCTGCTTTATGCAACATACATACATAAGTATGCCTTAATTGATGATATGTAAATTTAATTGTTTTTATTTCAATTTCTTTCTGATTAGACATACCATGTAAAAGTAATTGGTCTTGCTTATAAAGTTTATTTATTTGAAATAATGTGTGTTCTAATAATCTTCTTATACTTTCTTCACTCATAATATCTTTACTTTTTACAGCAGGAAATATTAAATCTTTATCTTGGTGTTCAGATTTCATATTTGAAATGGTACTAAATATTATATCTAATATAGGCACATATCTAGTTTCTCCATTTTTTGTACTTTTTATATTAGGTTTGTTTTTTTCCCAATGTACTGCTTTATTTATACATACAGTTTTATTGTCTAAGTTTATATCTTTATATAAAAGTGGTGCAACTTCTTCTCTTCTTATTCCAGTATATAGCATAAAAAGTAGCATAAAACAACGAGGGTCTTTCTCTGATACTTGTTTTAAATAAGAAATTTCTAAATTTGTAAGAGGTTTTTTTTCAACTGATTTATGCTTTTTTAAATCTACTTTTTTTGCAACATTTTTGTATATTAAATCATTGTCTACTGCTTTATCCAGTATTTGTGAAATTGTAAGCAATAATATTTCTTTTTGCCTATGCTTATCTTTTAATTTATTAAGCATAGATGTTATATCACTTTCTCGCAAATTCTTTAATTTAATTCCTCCAAGTTCGGGAATAATATATGATTTAATCACACTAGAATACATGTTCTTTGTAGCTTGTTCTTTATCTGATTTATATGTTTCAAACCATTTAGTAGCCCATTGTTCGACATTTATTCCATTATCTTCTGCAATCATTCCTTTATTAGATAAATGTTTTAATTCAATATATTTATTTTGCAACTCTTTTGGATTATCCGAATATATTGTTTCTAACTTCCCATTTACACTAACTCTTTTCATTAGTCTGCCATCTTTTCTTTTTGTGTAAGTAAACATTTTAAACCTCCATATAGCCATATTTATTTATATAGAATTGTAGGGCATTTTGCATAAAATCAATTGTGACATCAAAATAATCTGCAAGATATGTAATTTCATTTATTCCGTTTTTTTATGGCTAATTTTAAATCTTCATAAGGAATTAGCACATTATATGCCCACTTCTTTGCACGATATTCTTGCTTTGAAATTAGAGAAGATGTAGAATTAAATTTGTATGTTGCATTAAAATAATAATGACCGTAATTCTTCTGCAAGAACTTCTTTTTGTTGTATAGAAGTATTAGCTTTAGAGGAATCATAAATGATGGCATTTATTTTACCATAATTTATATATGCTCCAGCAGTATCTTCTAAATAGGTATCTATTAAGTTAATGTGTTCTCTTTCTATTAAATCTTCTATATATTCTAGGTTCATAATTTTATTCCTTATTTTATTTTGACCAAATTAGACAATTACAAAAAATAACTATATATTACAATATAGCTATTTTTTATCATGTGTATTTTGTTCATCTTCTTTTTGTTTAGCAGTAAGTCCTTCTATAATACCTTTTAAAATAGCTTTATTAGTATCATTTAATCCTTTTACACCATTGTAGAAAGCTATATCTGCGTCGTCTATATTGATTGCTTCAGCCTTGCGTATGTCAGTTTTGCCTAACAAGTAGTCCGTACTTACTCCAAAATATTCAGCTAGCTTTAATATTAATTCGTTATTAGGTTCCCTTTTATTAGTTTCGTACATACCAATAGAACTAGGAGATACTGACATTTTATTTGCCAGTTCTTCTTGCTTCAAACCTAATTCTTCTCTTAAAAGTTTTATTCTATTACCTAACATAAGTACCTCCCAATATAATTATATTTTACCACACGAAATGTGAAAAGTAAACATAATACACAAAATGTGAAAAAATATAAAAAAATTTTAAAAAAAGTATTGACAAATCACAAAAAGTGATATAACATAATCACAGAACGTGAAAAGAGGTGATACATAAATGGAAGAATTGAAAGAATTTAGAAAGTCTTTAAACCTTACGAGTCAAGAGTTTGCAAATAAAATAGAAGTATCCAAATCATTATATGAAAAAGTAGAAAATGGATTTAGAAAACCAAGTAGAGAATTTACAACAAAATTAAAAGCAAAATATCCTCAATTTGATGTGAATATTTTTTTTACAACATAAAATCACGAAACGTGAAAGAACAAAAGAAATAAGTTAGGAGGGAGAAAAATGTTGCAACCAGATATGATACATTATTTTGGAAAAACAACAATAAATCAGTCAAAAGTAGATGAAGAAGTTTCAAAAATATTAGAAATATTAAAAAAAGAAAAACAAACCTACTATATAAATAAGTTTGTTTTAGAACAAGCTATTGAAGAATTGGGACAACAAATAATTTAGATGTCTTGAATAACCATTATAATGTTCAAAAGTAACAGTACAATTTTCTGAATATTCCTTATTAAGATATTTGTAATTAATCGTAAAGCTAATAATTTCATCAAGTTCAACATCTGGTAATAAGGGATATACAAAAGACTGGTTTGGAGCAATAAAAATATTTTCTATGTTTTTAAAAGGAACTCTGTCAAAAAAGCTTTTTAAATCTTTATCATATTGGATATTTAAAATTGTAGCTCCACTATTACCAAAGTTTTTTAGTATCAAATAAGCGTAAGGACTAGTAAAGTTTATAACCTTAGAAAAAATAACTATGTTAGGTTTGTTGCTTTCGAAAATCATCTTATTGTTTTGAACTAAAGTAAGTACAGAAATAACAATTGCAACAATAGATAATATAGATGAGCAGATTATAGATATTATTTCTATTACATCAGAGCATGACATTTATAACACCTCGCTTTGAGGTAATTATACAAGATTTTAACAAATAAGTAAAGGAGGTAAAATATGGCAACAAACATATGTAGCAGGAAGCACCCAAAATATTCTACAGTAAAAGAATTAGCGGAAGAATTGGGATGTTGTGTACAACAAGTTTACAAGACTTTAAAAAGACCAGAAATGGAGAAATGCAAAAAGAAAATTGGAACAGCAGGAGTAAGAGTAGACAAAGAAGAGTTTTATCGATTAATGGAACAAATATATAGATGAAAGGAGATGAAAGCAAATGAAAAAAGCATTAGGGATAATGTTAGCAACAGGAATGTGGACAAGCATAGTAATAGCAATGTTAATTAAAGCAGAAATATTTGTAATGTAAAGGAGGTGAAATAAAATGGAAGAAAAAATAAAAAAGCTACTAGATGTTTTAAAAGATTTACCATTAGAAAATTGGAATAAAATAAAAAATGAAGTTGATATAGTTTATAGAGACATTGAATACAAAAAAGTTCCTAATGAAGGACTAGGAACTTTAAAAGAAAATTTAATTCATAAATTGGAATTGTGAAATATGAACTTTATGAGCATTACCTTGATAATGAACCCATATAAAAGTAAAATCTTCAATATTGTTCTTTTGTATCCAGATATAAGGTTGTTCATTATTAATAAAGTCATTATTGTGTAATTCTACCCAGCCATCAAAAGGGAGATTTACAAAAATTCTTCTTATGATATCCAAATTAATCACCACCTTTCAAACGAATTATAGCATGGTGGTAAATAAAAAGAAAGGAGGGATAAAGATGTTGTTTAGAAAAAACAAAAAGAAATTAGAAGCTACAAAAGAACAGTGTATTGAAGAACTAATAAGATTCACTGATAACTTCATTGATAATACAATTAGAAAGCTATACCAAATACAAGACATTCAAAGTTTAGGAATATCAGAACAAGAAAAAGATATTCATAGAAATGTAATAATCAATACAAGCGTAACAGAATTATTACATTATTCAGACAAAATAAAAGAACTAGCAGACCTTCGAAAATCAAACTAGTTCAAGTTCAAGAAATTATATAAAAATACTTCATATCTAATATAACACAGATATGAAAAAAATGCAAGGAAAGGATGAAAAATGAGTAATTTAAGTTTATATAACATAACAAATAAATTTGTTGAAATAATGGACAAAGTACAGGATGGAGAATTAACAGAAGAAGAATACAATGAACTGGGACAAGAACTAGCAATGCAGTTACAACAAAAGAGTGGTAATATAGCAGGCTATATACAAGAAAGAAATAGCTTATTAGATGCAATTGATATTCAGATAAAACGATTACAAGACTTAAAACGAACAGAACAAAACAAAGTAGATAAATTCAAGGAATACGTAAAAGAAAATATGGAACGATTAGGAATAACAAAATTAGTAACAGAATTAGGAACATTAAGTATAGCTAAAAGCCCAATAAGTGTAGAAATAATAAACGAAGAAGAGATACCAGCAGAATATAAGTTAGAAGTAATTACAACGAAAATAGACAAAAAAGCCATTACAGATAATTTTAAGGCAACAGGAGAAATACCAAACGGAGTTGTAATTCACGCTGATAATACAAATTTAAGAGTAAGGTAGGTATAAAGTATGGAAGAAAAAAAAGCTATGTTTAGAGATTTAAGAGCAAATGAAATAGATTGCAGAATATCTCAAATAAATGAAAAAGGACTAACATTATTACTTTACAAAGATGCAAGAGTAGATATGGATATATTAGATGAAACAGTAGGAGCGAAGAATTGGCAGAGAACACATACAAGAGATAATGCAAATTGTATTGTCGAAATATGGGATGACGAGAAGAAACAATGGATTTGCAAAGAAGATACAGGAACAGAAAGTTTTACAGAAAAAGAAAAAGGATTAGCAAGCGATAGTTTTAAAAGAGCAGGATTTAACTGGGGAATAGGAAGAGAATTATACACAGCACCATTCATATATGTGCCTGTAAAAGATAAAGAAGGATATGATAACTTTGAATTAAAAGACAAAAATAATAAATTAACAACTTATACAAAATTCTATGTGGAAGCTATACAAATAATAAACAAAGAAATAACAGGATTATCAATAAAAAACGATAAAGGCAAAAGAGTATTTGTGTATAAGAAAGCTGGTGCATAAATGGAATTTGAAAAATTATATATGTTTAATCCATTTACAATACAAAATGCAGATAGTCAAAAAATAGCAGATACATATAGTAATTTACAAAAAGAGTTGATAGAAAATGCAGATACAGGTTTTGACATAGCAAAGAACATAGAAATATATGCAAACATGAATTATTTACTAGGAGAAATGATAGCAAGGATCCAACAAGAATATGACACATTAAAAACAGAGATTTCTATACAAGAAAACAAACAAGTATATATGCAACGAAAACAATGGCAAGAGACACAAAAAGAAAAAGCACCAGCAATGAGTTATTTCGAAGCGATGGCAAAAGAATTTATAAAAGAAGATAGTAAGAAATTAGCAGAATTAGGAGCTAGACTGTTTAGATTTAAAAAAGCATATGAAAGTATAGACAGTAAGCAAAATGCTTTAAAGAAAAAGATTGAAGCAATAAGATATGAAATCTAAAATCAGTGGTACTAATAGAAGTTAAAAAGCATGAGTAAGGTAAATTTAATTTATTAGTGCCACAATGCCCCTAAAAGGAGAAAAAATGATAGTAACAGATTTATCAAGTAGTTTTAATCCAGTACCAAAAAATAAAAGAGTTATAAATAAGAAATTATTGAAAAATAAAAAAGGCAAATGTGAAATTTGTGGAAAAATAGGACAAACAGAAAAACATCATAAGAAAACAAAAGGTAGTGGAGGAAATGATACAGAAGAAAACCTATTAGAAGTGTGTCGAACATGTCACACCAAAATACATACAGGAGAAATAAAAATATAAACAACAAGGGCTAGACATAAAAAAATCTAGCCCAATTTTGTACGAAAGGAGAAAGCAATATGGATAAGAATAGCTTTCTAATGTACTTAGACTATGAAGAACAATTTAATTTATTAACAGACGAACAAATAGGACAGCTAATGAGAGCAATAATTAAATACGAAAAGACAGGTGTAGTTTTAGAGCTTGAAGGCATGCTAAAAATAGCTTTCTCTTTTATAAAAACACAATTAGACAGAGATAGAGAAAAATGGCAAGAAGAAAAGAAAAAGAGAAGTGAAGCAGGAAAACGAGGTATGTCAAGAAGATGGAATAATAATAACAAAGATAACGATATTATAACAGTTGATAACAAAAATAACAGTGTTAAAAATGATATAACACGGAATAACAAATATAACTGATAATGTAGATGTAAATGTAGATGTAGATGATATTAAAAAGAAAAATAATAAAAAGAAAAAATACGGAGAAAATCAAAACGTTTTATTTACTGACGAAGAATACGAGAAAGTAAAAGCATATTTTCCTAATGACTACGAGAAACGAATACAAGCCCTAGATGACTATATACAAAGCAAAGGAGCAAAATATAAAGATTTTGTTGCGACCTTAAAGAATTGGGCTAGAAAAGAAGGATATAAGCCACCTAACGAAAAACAAACGCAACAAGAAAAATTAAAAGAAGTTGACTTGTCAGGCTTAACACAAGAAGAATATGATTTGTTAATGAAAAAGAAAATAACGATAGAAGAGTTAATCGAGAAAGGAAGAGTACATGTGGGATGAAGAAATAGAAAAAGCAATGTTGTATTATCTTATTTTCGAGAAAGAAGAATATTTGTTAGACGAAGAAGATTTTGTAAATGAGCGAAACAAGAAAATTATAAAAGTTATTAATGAACTAAAAGCAGAGAAACAAGAAGTTTCAATAATGTCTATAAAAACTAAGATAAAAGCAAATGGAAAGCAAGTACTAGATTATTTAACTACTTTAGGAGAATATATCAGAACGACAACTGTTGAAGAGGTATATGCAAGATTAATAGAATTATCTAAAAAAAGAAAACTCTTAAGATTACTAGAGATAGAAAAAGAAAATGTAACTGATTGCGAAAACGTAGATATCTTAGCAGAAAAAATCATAAAGGATATAAACAAAATAGAGCAAATAAATGAAAAGGAAAAGACATTTGTAGAACAAGTTGTAGAGGTAATGAGCAAGATAGAAAAAAATACATTAAAGGGCACAGATTACTCACTTTATACAGGAATAACTGACTTAGACAATATTACTTGTGGGTTGCATAGACAAGAGCTAACGATAATTGGAGCAAGACCTGGCGTAGGAAAGACAACACTTGCATTGCAAATAGCTGAGTATATAGCAAGCAAAGGAATAGAGACAGCTTTTATAAGCCTAGAAATGTCGGAGTTTCAAATAATACAAAAAATGCTAACTAAGCGAACAAAGGTAAATAGCTACAAAATGAGACTAGGAACTTTAGAAGAGAAAGATTTAGAAAAAATAGGTGTTGCTGGAGCAGAAATAGCAGAACTACCAATACATTTAATTGCGAGTGTTAGAACAATACAGCATATAGAGAACATTGCAAGAAAATTAAAGAATAAAAATAACTTAGGTTTATTGGTAATAGATTATATACAGCTAATAAAAAACAATGGCAAGTTTAATAATAGAGAGCAAGAAGTAGCAGACATAACAAGAACGTTAAAATTACTTAGCTTAGAATTAGATATTCCAATAATACGGACTATGTCAGTTAAATAGAAATGCAAGCAAAGCAGAACCAACGCTAGCAGATTTAAGAGAAAGTGGTTCAATAGAGCAAGATGCAGATAATGTATTGTTTTTATATAAAGAAAAAGAAGAAGAAGGAAATATAGCAGACATAACCTTAAAAATAGCAAAACAACGTGCAGGAGAGACAGGCAAGATACATTTAAAGTTTAATAAAGCAAATAGTGAATTTAAAGGAGTTATAAGATGTTAAGCACAAGTGAAAAAATAATATTTTATTTAACATTTGCAAAATCAAAATTATATTTAAAATGTGAAAAACATAGAAAAGCAAAAGAAGAAATTGATGAACTGATAAATAAGTTAAAGGAGAGTGAAAACAAATGAATAGACGAAGAGAGATAAAAAAGACAGTATATAAAATACTAAACGAAGATGAATATACAAGAGGAGATGACAACTACTTAATCTTAAGAGTGATACAAGAACTAGAACCAAGTATTGTGGGAACAGCTTTTAGTAATGTAATGCAAAAACTAGGTTTTAGAGGA
>ENA-ORPD01002485-ORPD01002485.1-human-gut-metagenome-genome-assembly--contig:-NODE-2485-length-11080-cov-3.302676_pt1 | contig 11080 bp, 8 predicted proteins | sample MGYA00242143_ERZ509076 | MGnify/ENA primary metagenome ERZ509076 (study PRJEB26280, sample SAMEA2338706) | human gut metagenome | biome: human gut; feature: human-associated habitat; material: faeces... | reverse complement strand
ATCCGGAATTGCCTCACGGATTTTATCTACAAGCTGAAGATATTTCTCCTTGTCATAGCGGCGGTTCATTTCTTTTAAGACTCTGCTGCTTCCGGACTGCAGCGGAAGATGAAGATGATGGCAGATCTTTTTGCTCTCTGCCATGGTCTGGATCAGTTCATCCGAAAGATCTTTGGGATGGGAGGTCATGAAACGGATACGTCTCAGTCCCTCGATCTTCTCTACTTCTTTCAAAAGCTGTGAGAATGTCACCGGTGTTTCCAACGTTTTTCCATAGGAATTTACATTCTGGCCAAGGAGCATAATCTCGGTAACGCCATCTGCTACCAGCTCTTCGATCTCACGGATGATGGCCTGGGGCTCACGGCTCTTTTCGCGGCCACGAACATAGGGAACAATACAGTAGCTGCAGAAGTTATTGCACCCAAACATTACACTGACACCTGTCTTGAAGGAATATTTGCGGGAGGTTGGCATACCTTCCACGATCTCATCAGATTCTTTCCAGATATCAATGATCTGGTCATCAGTCTGCAGTGCCCGGTAAAAAAGTTCCGGGAATTTATGGATATTATGAGTTCCGAATACAAGATTTACATATTTATAATCCTTACGGATCTTTTCCACTACGTGATGTTCCTGCATCATACATCCAAACAGTACGATTTTCATATCCGGGTGGTTGCGCTTGATGCTCTTTAAATGTCCCAGGTGTCCGTAAATCTTCTGGTTGGCATTTTCACGAACTGTGCAGGTGTTAAATACAACTGCATCGGCATCTTCAGTGTCTACCATCTCATATCCCATTTTTTCCATGATGGCTGCGATGGATTCTGTCTGGATAGAGTTCATCTGGCAACCTTCGTTCTGGATATGGAAGGTGGGACGTTTCGTACTGCTTTTGGCAAGAAGCTCTTTACATTTTTCAATGTACTGAAGCTGGATCTCTGTTTCTTTGTTCTGGCTCAAATCAATTCCTCCAATAACTAAAAATTTCATATGTATCTATAAATTATTTTTCTTTAGACAATATCAGACGGGAGCATTGAACTCCCGTCTGATATATCATACAGAATTTACAGTTGTCTGTCAAAGAGTTTTTATAATAGCGGTGCAAAAACTCTCAATACATTCTGAATGGCACGTACCACAATATTTCTCTTCTGGCAGAATGCCAGATCAATGGGATCACAGTACTCCAGGGTTTCTGTAAAATCATCCCGGATGTCCAGGATCACATCATTCTTATACATCCAGACACCATCTTCAAAATGCAGATAAAGGCTTCGGTAATCCAGATTTATGGTTCCTACGACGCCTACTTTGTCATCACAGACAAAAGATTTTGCATGTAAAAATCCCGGCTGGTATTCGTAGATCTTTACACCTGCTTCCAGAAGCTGCTTATAATAAGACTGTGTCAGCAGAAATACCATTTTTTTGTCCGGGATACCTGGTGTCATGATCCGGACATCCACACCGCTTTTTGCTGCCAGGCACAGGGCGGTCATCATCTCATTATCTATGATCAGATATGGTGTGCAGATATAAACATAGTTTTTGGCGCGATTGATAATATTAAGATAAACGTTCTCTCCTACGATCTCATCGTCCAGGGGGGAATCGCAGAATGGCTGGACATAACCGTTTCCCGGAAATTCGTTGGGGTGCCACCTGTGCGGAACATAATTTCCGAAATCAAGAGAAGTATCTGTTCTGGTAACGATTCCCCACATATACAGGAACATAGCTGTCATATTCCAGACGCCTTCTCCTTTCAGCATAACGGCTGTATCCTTCCAGCGGCCAAACCGTTTTCGCTGATTGATATATTCGTCAGCCAGGTTGATGCCGCCGGTAAAACCGGTCCAGCCATCGATCACACAGATCTTACGGTGGTCACGGTTATTCTGGCTGGTGGACAAAAAGGGTCTGATGGGGGAAAACATTTTGGCCTTGATACCGTAGCCCTTAAGCTCCTCCGGATACCCATAGGGCAAAAGCAGAATGGAGCACATGCCGTCATACATCACCCTGACTTCCACGCCTTCCTTTACCTTTTCCTTTAAGATATCTAAAACAGCATTCCACATGATCCCGGGTTCCACAATAAAGTATTCCAGAAAGATAAATTTCTCGGCCTTTTTCAGTTCCTCCAGAAGATCCCGGAACTTTTCCTCCCCGCTCGGGAAATAGACTGCCTTGGAATTATGATAAACAGGAAAGCCTGCCGTCTGTTCCATATAATAGGCAAAGCCCTGGAACTGCTTGGAGCTTTGCGTGATTGCAAGGCCTGTCTCCTTGGAGGTTTCTACCAGTCCTTCCGTTTCCTTGGCACATTCCTGCAAACGCTTTTTCAGTCCCAGTCCTCCGAAGTTGCCCACTACCAGAAGATAGATCAACGCACCAAGCACAGGAAGCAGACAGATGATGATGATCCAGCTCATCTTAAATTCTGTAGGCTCATCCTTATTGATGATATGAATGACCAGGAGCGCCCCCAGCACCAGCGCCGCCGTCACCAGAAGGGCCAGCAGGCGCAGAAAGAGATTGGATTTTTTCGCCTTTCCGGCGTTGGAATCGTGTTGTACCATCATACTCTACTCACAAAACGTCCTCGTCATACCAGAGATTTGTCATGTACAGCCCCCCGGGGGGCACGGTGGGCCCTGCCAGGGTGCGGTTGCCGCTGTCCAGGATCACAGGGATCTCCTCCGGCGTCAGCTTCCCCTCCGCCGCGTAGAGCACCGTGCCGGTGATGGCCCGTACCATATTATACAAAAAGCCGTTGGCGCAGACCTTCAATTCCAAAAGTTCCCCCTGCCGCCGGACCCGGCAGTAGTAAATGGTGCGGACGGTGCTGCGGACGTTGGTGCCCACGCTGCGCACGGCGGCGAAATCGTGGGTCCCCTCGAACATCCGGGCCGCCCGGTCCATTACCTCCTCGTCCAGGCGCTTGGGGTAAAAATACGCCCTGTTCACATAAAACGGGTTCTTCACCCGGGAATTGTAGATGCGATAGGTATACTCCTTGCGGATGCAGGAGCCGATGGCGTTGAAATCCTCCGCCACCTCATAGGCCGCCTTTACCACAATGTCCTCGGGAATGTGGGTGTTGACGGCGAAGGGCAGCCGGTCCACGGGAATACGGGAATTGGTGCGGAAATTGGCCACATAGTGCTCGGCGTGGACCCCGGCGTCGGTGCGGCCGCAGCCGGTGCACTTGATGGGCTCGCCGCACACCATGGACAGGCCCCGCTCCAGGGTCTGGGCCACGGTGACCTCGGTTTTCTGCACCTGCCATCCGTGGTAGGCGGTGCCGTTGTACATCAGGATCAGTGCGATGTTGCGCATAGCGTACCTCTTTCAGATTCCCAGCCGCCCCAGGGCGATGACCCCCGCCGTCAGGGCCGCAAACCCCGCCAGGACCCACAGGTCCGCCGGGCGGAAGTGCAGCACATGAAGGGCGGTGCGGCCTTCGCCGCCGTGGTAGCAGCGGCACTCCATGGCCGTGGCCAGCTCGTCGGCCCGGCGGAAGGCGCTGATGAACAGGGGCACCAGGATAGGCACCAGGGCCTTGGCCCGCTGGAAGATATTGCCGGATTCAAAGTCCGCGCCCCGGGCCTTCTGGGCGGACATGATCTTGTCCGTCTCCTCGATGAGGGTGGGGATGAAGCGCAGGGCGATGGACATCATCATGGCCAGCTCGTGGACGGGCAGACGCAGCTTCTTCAGGGGGGACAGCAGGCTCTCCAGTCCGTCCGTCAGGGAGATGGGGCTGGTGGTGTAGGTCAGCAGGAAGGTGCCCATGATGAGCATCACGATCCGCAGCACCATGAAGATGGCGGAGCGCAGACCCTCCTGGGAGATATGGCTCAGCAGCCAGCCGGCGCCCAGGGGGGTACCGCTGGTGAAGAACAGGTTCATAATGGCCGTGAAGGCCACGATGACCCAGATGGGCTTCAGGCCTCGGGTCAGGGACCGGAAGGGCACCCGGGAGACGATGATGCACAGGGCCAGCAGCGCCGCCACGATGGCGTAGGTCACCACCCCCTGGGCGTTGAACAGGGCCACAATGTACAGGATCACCGCCAGGAGCTTGGTGCGGGGGTCCAGCCGGTGGATGAAGGTATTGCCCGGGAAAAACTGGCCCAGGGTGATATCTCTCAGCATACGCCCGCCTCCCCTCTTATGGAGAGCAGGGCCTGCTCCAGCTCGTCCACGGTGTAGACCGCGGCGTCAATGTTCAGGCCCATGCGGCGCAGGGCCAGGGCGATCTTGGTGGCCTGGGGCACGTCCAGGCCCACCTCCTCCAGGTCGGAGGCCCGCCGGAATACCTGGCGGGGCGTGCCGTCCATATACACATGACTGCCCCGCAGCACCAGGATGCGGTCCACGTTGCAGGCGATCTCCTCCATGCTGTGGCTCACCAGGATAACGGTGGTGCCGCGCTTGCGGTGATAGGCCCGGATCTGGGCCAGAATGGCCTCCCGGCCCCGGGGGTCCAGACCCGCCGTGGGCTCGTCCAGGATCAGGACCTTGGGCTCCATGGCGATGACCCCGGCGATGGCCACCCGGCGCTTCTGTCCGCCGGAGAGCTCAAAGGGGGACTTTTCCAGCTGGTCCTCCGTCAGGCCCACCAGGGCCGCGGATTCCCGGACCCGGCGGTCGATCTCGTCCCGGTCCAGGCCCATGTTGCCGGGGCCGTAGGCAATGTCCTTGTACACCGTTTCCTCAAACAGCTGGTACTCCGGGTACTGGAACACCAGGCCCACCTGGAAGCGGACCTGTCGGATTTTCTTGGGCTCGGCCCAGATGTCCTTCCCGTTCAGCAGGACGCGGCCCTGGGTGGGGCGCAGCAGTCCGTTGAGGTGCTGGATCAGGGTGGACTTGCCGGAGCCGGTGTGGCCAATGATGCCCAGGAACTCGCCGGGCATGATATCGAGGCTGACATCCTCCACCGCGCTGCGCTGGAAGGGGGTCCCGGCGCTGTAGGTGTGGGTCAGGTGTTCTATACGAATGATCGGTTCCAACTCTGCTTACTTCCCTTCCGCGCCATGGAGCGCCTGGAATATGGCGCGGGCACACTCATCAACCGTGATCGCCGTCAAGGGCAGATCCATGCCGTGCCGGTTCAGCCGCCGCAGCAGCTCCACCGTGTCCGGGGCCGCCAGGCCCAGGGCCTGCAGCTCCTCCACCCGGGAGAAAATTTCCCGGGGCGCGCCGTCCATGGCCACCACGCCGTCGTTCATGACGATGACCCGGTCGGCGTCCTCCGCCTCGGACATATGGTGGGTGATGTGCACCACGGTGATGCCCCGCTCCCGGTTCAGCCGGTGAACGGTGTCCAGCACCTCCCGGCGGCCGGAGGGGTCCAGCATGGCCGTGGCCTCGTCCAGGACGATGCACTCCGGCTCCATGGCGATGACGCCGGCGATGGCCACCCGCTGCTTCTGTCCGCCGGACAGCAGGTGCGGGGCGTGGCGGGGGAACTCCGTCATGCCCACCGCCGCCAGGGCGTCGTCCACCCGGCGGCGGATCTCCGCCGTGGGGACCCCCAGATTCTCCGGGGCGAAGGCAACATCCTCCTCCACCACGTTGGCCACGATCTGGTTATCCGGGTTCTGGAACACCATGCCCACCCGGCGGCGGATCTCCAGCAGGAGCTCCTCCTTTTTCGTGTCCATGCCCTCCACATACACCGCGCCGCCGGAGGGCAGCAGCACGGCGTTCATATGCTTGGCCAGGGTGGATTTGCCGGAGCCGTTGTGGCCCAGCACCACCACAAAGCTGCCCTTTTCGATGGACAGGGTCACATTGTCCAGGGCGGTGGTCCGGCGCTGGCCCTCCTCCACCGGGTAGGAAAAGGAGAGGGCGTCGGTCTGAATCATTGGCTGCATTGCTTTGTCTCTTTTCTGCGAAATTTTATTTGCTCATCCAGCGGCCGGTGGCTCCGCAGGGCAGCGCCATGCCGGAATCCGTGCACGGCAGGCCCAGCTCGTCCCAGGTGACGTGTCCGCCGAAGCGGCGGCCCACCAGCATTTGCAGGATATAGCCCAGCACCGACGGGGCCAGGCCCGTGGTGTAGGAGTTCAGGATCACAAACAGGGGCTTATCGGACAGCACCCGGGCGCAGAGCTTCACGAAGGGATAGAGATTCTCCTCCAGCTTCCACACCTCGCCGCCGGGACCCCGGCCATAGCTGGGGGGGTCCATGATGATGGCGTCATAGGTCTTGCCCCGGCGAATCTCACGCTCCACGAACTTGGCGCAGTCGTCCACGATCCAGCGGATGGGCCTGTCCTCAAGCCCGGAGACCTTTGCGTTTTCCTTTGCCCAGAGCACCATGCCCTTGGCCGCATCGACGTGACAGACGCTTGCGCCCGCAGCGGCGCAGGCGATGGTCGCGCCGCCCGTATAGGCGAACAGGTTCAGAACGCGGACGGGACGGCCCGCATTGCGGATTCTCTCCATCATGAAGTCCCAGTTGGCAGCCTGTTCCGGGAAAACGCCAGTATGCTTGAAATTCATGGGCTTGACCTGAAAGGTCAGCTCCTTATAGCGCACCTGCCATTGGGCGGGCAGACGCAGATTCTGCCATTTTCCGCCGCCGGTGTTCGAGCGCGCGTAGCGCGCGTCATACTTCCGCCAGAGCGGATCGTCCTTCGGCGTGTTCCAGATCACCTGCGGATCCGGGCGCACGAGGAGGTATTTCCCCCACCGTTCGAGCTTTTCCCCGGCGGAGGTATCGAGGACCTCATAGTCCTTCCAGCTGTCAGCAAGCCACATATTGCTCTCCTGTCTGCGTTTGATTATGGGGTGCCGCCGCCTGCGGCGCTGCTCCAGATGTCGGACGCGTCCGGATCGGACTCGTCGTCCTCCTCGTCCTCCTCCGGCTCAGGTTCGGGCAGATCGTCCTCGCTGTGGATATAGCACTCGACGTTGATCGAATCCACGTCCGGCGAAACGGCGGCATAATACCCTGCCGGAAGATTGCCCGTCAGGATCGCGTAGGCCTGATCGAGCACCACAACACCGTTTTTGGGGAAGGCGCGGGACACGTCGAGCAGCGCGGCCTTGTGCGTGGCGTTGCCGGGAACCTGCACGCAGAATTCGTTTGCCACATGGCCGGAAGCGTTGCAGATATCGACCAGCTTGTGGGCAGTGCACTGCGCCGTCGGCACGTCATGGGCGCTGAGCGTGACGCGGACCGTGCGGTCGCCGCGCGGGTCGAGCGCACAGGCGTCGGAGGGCAGAAGACCGCTGTCGCGGCAGACCGTGACCTCCACGAGATTGGCGGGCTGCTTGAACGATTTATCCTTCAGGTTCTGATGCACAAGGCGCATGACCTTCTGCCACATGACAATGGAGGGATTGGTGTCGGAATCCGTCAGAACGATCTCCTCCGGGTCATTGTAGCCGCACCAGACAACGCCGGTATAATACGGCGTATAGCCCGCGAACCAGCGGTCGAAATCGCGCGAGGTCGTGCCGGTCTTGCCAGCTACGGTCATGTTTTCCAGCTGCGCCGCCGTGCCGGTGCCCTTTTCGACGGTCGATTTGAGCATATCGGTGATATACCACGCGGTCATGTCCTTCATGGCGACGTGGGATTCCTGCGTGTTGTCCAGAATGACCTGTCCGTTCGAATCCTTCACAATGGTGTAAGTCCGGGCCTCGCGCCAGACGCCCTCGTTGGCGAACGCGGCGTAGGCCGCCGTCATGGCGCGGACCGTCACGCCTCTTGTGAGGCTGCCGAGAGCGAGCGCCCAGAGGTTCACGTCGGACAGCTCTTCGCCGTTCGTGGTTTTATACGAGGAAACGAGCGTGGACAGTCCCATCTTGTCCTTGGCGAAGGAATAGCTGTATTCCGGCGTCATTTCCGCCACAAGCTTGACCGGGACGGTATTGATCGACTGCTCGACAGCCTCCTCCACGGAGACAAGGCCGCGGTAGGTCGAGTCGAGATTCTTGGGCCAGGTCGCCGTATCGGTAAAGGAATACGGCGTATCGTCCATGACGGTCGCGGGCGTGATGAGGCCAAGCTCGATGGCGGGCGCGTAGACCGCGACGGGCTTGATGATGGAGCCGGGGGACAGAAGGCTTCTTGTCGCACAGTTCCAGACGAGGCTGCCCTGCTTTTTGCCGACGCCTCCAGCCAGAGCGACGATATCGCCGGTCGTATTGTCGACAATGACGATGCCGGACTGGAGCTGCTGGGAGCTGGCCGTTGCGGGCAGGCTCGAAAGATCCTCATAGACCTGATCGACGGCGGCCTGCACATCAGGGTTGACGGTGGAATAGATCTGATAGCCGCCGGTCTTGACCATCGTATAGACGATGTCGTATTCATAGCCGGTCTTGTCGCACAGGTCGTTGACCACGTCGTTGATGACCTGATCGACGAACCAGGAGTAATTGTCGTCGGACTTTTTCTTTTCGCGGCTGGCATTCGTGAACACCAGCTCCTGCGTGACGGCCTCGTCGTACTGGGCCTGATTGATATAGCCCTGCTTGAGCATCTCGGAGAGAATGACCTCCTGCCGCTCCTTGTTGTTTTCTGCGCTGATATACGGGTCATAGCGCGAGGGGTTGTTGGTGATGCCGATCAAAGACGCGCACTCCGCCAGCGTCAGATCCTTGACGTCCTTGCCGAAGTACACGCGCGAGGCGGACTGCACGCCGCGGCAGTTTTCACCGAGCGGGATGATATTCAGGTACAGCTCCATGATCTGCGGCTTGGTGTGCGTTTTTTCGAATTCCAGCGCGCGATAGATCTCGACCAGCTTGCGGCGCACGGTCACCTCGCGTTCGCCGGTGGCGTTTTTGATGAACTGCTGCGTGATGGTCGAGCCGCCGGCCTCGCTCTTGCCGAGGAACATTTTGAAGCAGGCGCGCATCGTCGTGACCCAGTCGACGCCCTGGTGTTTTTCAAAGCGCTTGTCCTCAATGGCGATGCAGGCGTTGATGAGGTTCTTGGGGATATCGTCGTATTCGACGAACGTGCTGTTCGAGCCGCCGTAGATGGCCTGCAGCACCTCATACTTTCCGGTATCCGGGTCTTCATAATAGATGACGGAGGTCTGCTCCATGGAAAAGCTGTCGGAGGCCCACTGCGCCTGCTCGGACAGATCGTTTTTTACATAGACCGCGAACAGGCATGCAAAGATCAGGGCCGTCAGAAACGCCGTCAGAAGGATCGTGCCGACGATCTTCCCGATCACCGCGAAGATATGTCCGACGCCTCCGGCTCGTTTTCCGCTGTTCATGTTATCTTGTTTTGCCATACGGAACCTCCATGTTTGCTCTGGCATACAGGCAGGCGGCGCAGCGCCGCATAATCGCATTTTATCTTAATGATTATAACACATCTGTCAATTATTTTGAAAACAAATTTTGAAATCCATGCACGCATTTTATTCTTCCTGTTTTTGCGTGCATTTTCTGTGGAAAATATCGAATATTCGGATATATTTGCAACAAATCCGGCATTGTACCGCGCAATTCGCGGAAACGGTCAGCAAATTCCTCTTGATTTTATACGGTCTTCCGGTTAGAATAGGAGCATGAAAGCAAACGATACGGAGGCTTCCCATGGAACAGCAGTACGGCGACGATTTCATCAGCATCACCGACGAAGACGGCAAGGAATATGAGCTTGAGGTCCTTGCAGAGCTCGAGCACGACGGCAGCCGCTATCTGGCCCTCGTTCCGGCAGGCTCCGGCGACGATGAGGCTGAGGATCTTGAGGTCAGCATCCTCAAGTCCGTGGAGGAAAACGGCGAGGAATTCCTTGAGGCCATTGAAGACGACGCAGAGCTTGAGGCGGTCTACAGTGCGCTGATGGATCTGATCTACGAGGACGAGGAAGAGCCGGAGGCATAAACGCAGCCTCTGCAGCCCACAATAGAATATGAGATCGTAAAAGACGTGTCCCTGCGGGGTGCGTGACGGGTCCACTTAAACCCACATTATATTCAGGGGATGCCGGAACTTTTGCTGTCGATTGCAGGCCTCCCGCCCACGGCTCTGACCGGTGGTGGACGTTGGAAGCAGAGAAGCAGCAAAGAGGCAACCCACCTGCCCTTTCGTGCAGGTTATAATTGGAGTCGCACGGCTTTCGCGGGGATTTCCATATTGTCAAGAAAGCTATCTCTTTCTTGACAGAAGGGATTGCGCCCTGCGGGGCGAAACTCTACAAGGTCTTTATACATACCGAAACGGGGTAAGGCGTTCTGCCTTACCCCGTTTGTTATCTGTGTATCCGGGCAATCAGTTCGTCATAGATTTCCCGCGTTCTTTCCGGTTCATCCATTCCGATGACGAGGGTTTTACCATCTGCCGTCAGTACGACAAATTCCGATGCCTTTGTGTAGGCATACAGCGTGTAAGAGCCGAATTCGTCATTACAGAACGTACCCAGGGAAAACCTCGCCGAGCCGAAGCCGTTCGTCCGCATGCCGGTATCCAGATTGCTGCGATATTCGATCGTATCGATTTCGGAATACGAGAGGCTCAGATCCGCCCACCAGGTCGTGTGAATTGTCAGCGCCGTATCGCCGCAGCTTGCCTCCATGCTGCCGGTAAACAGCAGCAGCGCCGTACCCAGCAGCGTCACGCAGACAAGGACGGCAGTCACTCTGGACGCTATTTTTTCCGCCCGGCTTTTGGGTATTTTCTCATATGCAACGCCCGCCTTCCGATGCTGTCTGAAAATGGCGTAAGAATATGCAATCGGCGCAATGCCCAGCGCGGCAGTCACGCAGATCATCACCCAGACCATTGCCCGCAGCGGAAGCAGCGCTCCCAGCAGCAGAAGCAATCCTCCGCCGACCCACAGCTTCCCGGCAAACCGGTGCGTCCGGTTCCAGTTCTCCTCATTGCCCAGCGTCCAGGAGACCTTGACGCCCAGCGTGCTGTTCCGCCGCAGCTTTGGCAGATCGTTGCCGATCCAGACAAACAGCACGCCCAGCAGCACCGGCACGATCCCCGCGACCTCCGGCTCTTTGCCCAGCGCAGCCCGATACATCATGCCGCTTGTAACAAGCGAACAGACCGGCAGAATCCAGAAAACCATCCC
>ENA-ORPD01002473-ORPD01002473.1-human-gut-metagenome-genome-assembly--contig:-NODE-2473-length-11123-cov-4.076979_pt1 | contig 11123 bp, 8 predicted proteins | sample MGYA00242143_ERZ509076 | MGnify/ENA primary metagenome ERZ509076 (study PRJEB26280, sample SAMEA2338706) | human gut metagenome | biome: human gut; feature: human-associated habitat; material: faeces... | reverse complement strand
ACTCAGCGCGAAAGACCGCGCAATTCTCGGTCATACCTATGGCGTGTTCGGCTACGAAAAGCTGTCTGCGGACGAGCTGGGCCTGCGCGAAATGCTCTCGCCGGACGGTGTGACCAAAGCCAGAAAATCCGCATTGGAGCGCCTGCGCAGCCGGTACCCCGGCAGCGGTCTGCGCCTCTGGCGGGATGTGTATCATGCGCTGAAAGACATATAAAAAGGGACCCACACTAGTGAAAGGCAGTGCGGGCCTTTATGTTCAAGCAGAGAAGTTTTGAACATTCAATTCCTGTAAATTTTTATGTGAATTTTCACTATTTTCACTTGTTTCATGTGAAAATAGTGGTATAATAAAACCAACCAACACGGAGGTGTGATCGATGCAGTACGAAAATGAGCACATGGAATTTAAATCCCAGCTGACAGATGATATTTACAAGGAAGTCATCGCCTTTACGAATACGGACGGCGGTGTGATCTATATCGGCATTGACGATCAGGGCAACGTGACCGGTATTGACAATGTGGACGAGACATACACGCGGCTGACAAACGGCATCCGCGACGCCATTCAACCGGATGTGACGATGTTCGTGCGCTATGTGCTGCAGGAGAACAAGGTCATCCGCATTGAAGTCGGTGAGGGCAGCTATAAGCCGTATTATCTGAAGGGCAAGGGTCTGAAGCCCGCCGGCGTTTATGTGCGGCAGGGCGCGACGAGTGTACAGGCGTCGCCGGAGCAGATCCGGCAGATGATCAAAGATTCGGACGGCGACGTGTTTGAAGAAATGCGTACCGTGCAGCAGGATTTGACCTTTGACGAAGCAGCGATTGCGTTCAAGCGGTACAAGGTGGATTTTTCAGAGGACAAGTATATTGCGCTGGGGCTTCGGAACATCCACGACGATCAGTACACCAATCTGGCACTGCTCCTGTCCGATCAGTGCCAGCACACGACGAAAATCGCGGTGTTCAACGATGAATCCTGTACAGAGTTCCGGGACAGCAAGGAGTTTGGCGGCTCGATCTTCAAGCAGTTTGAAAACTCGATCAATTATCTGGCGCTGTGCAACAGGACAGTCTCTACCATCAAGGGTGTCGTCCGCACGGATAAGCAGGACTATCCCGAGGAAGCCATCCGCGAAGCGCTGCTCAATGCGCTGGTGCATCGGGACTACAGCTTCAGCGGCAGCATTATCATCAACGTGAACGACAGCAAAATGGAATTTATTTCTCTGGGCGGCCTCCTGCCCGGCCTTTCCACGGAGGATATCCGCCTCGGCGTTTCTCAGCCGAGGAATAAAAAGCTGGCAGAGATTTTTCACCGCCTGCGCCTGATTGAAAGCTACGGCACCGGCATCCGCCGCATTTTCAAGCTCTACGCAAGCTGCCCCGTCCAGCCCAGCATCGAGGCAACGACAAATGCATTTAGAATCGTGCTGCCGAACATGAACGCCGCTTCTGCGGGCGCAGAAAACGCGGCAGAAGCAAAGCCTGCCGCGCCGGTCATTACGCCGCAGATGAAAATCGTTCTGGACTACCTCAAGGAATACGGCGAAATGCGCGACGAGGAGTTGCAGGAGCTGCTGCATATCAAAAAGACCAGAGCCTATCTGCTGACCCGCCAGATGAGCGAAGAAGGGCTGATCGAGGTCGTCGGCAGAGGGGCGGAAAAGAAGTATAGATTGAAGTAACGAGGAGGTGCGCTATGGCACTGGAAAATAAATTGGGGCTGACGAGTTCTGCAGACCTTGCGCGGGAGGAGGAACGGATCAGCAAGAAAAAGGCCGTGTGGCTGTTTGAAAGCGGCACGCTGGACAAGCTGTCTGTCGGCACATTCGCATCGCTCAAGGCGATTCACAAGGCGCTTTTTGAAGACATTTATGACTTCGCAGGCAAGCTTCGCACGGTAAATTTGGCGAAAGGCAATTTCCGTTTTGCGCCGCTCATGTATCTGGAAGCGGCGCTGGCCAACATCGAGAAAATGCCGCAGAGTACATTCGATGAAATCATCGAAAAATATGTGGAAATGAACGTTGCGCACCCGTTCCGCGAGGGCAACGGGCGCAGTATGCGTATCTGGCTCGATTTGATGCTGAAAAACGGCATCGGTCAGGTTGTGGACTGGAGCAAGGTCGATAAAGAGGACTATCTGCTTGCAATGGAGCGCAGTCCGATTAAGGACGTGGAGATTAAAGTGCTGCTGAAAGCTGTGCTGACGGATGATGTAAATAGCCGCGAGGTTTTTATGAAAGGCATTGACCATAGCTACTATTACGAGGGCTATACGACGTTTCGGGCGGAAGAACTGTAATGATAATGGTTTGGGGTTAGCGCATGAATCACGAATTCACATATAGCTTCTGGAGGGATAGTCTATGACAGATATAGAGCGCCGCATGGCTGCAAAGCAGTTCGCAGCTGACTGGAACGGCAAGGGTGACGAAAAACAGGAAACACAGTCCTTTTGGCTGGCGTTGCTGCAAAAAGTCTATGGCATACCAGAACCGGAAAAATTTATTAGTTTTGAAAAAACTGTTACTGTGGATAACGCCAAAACAGGCAAAAGTACAACAAAATTCATTGACGGCTATATCGGCACAACTCGTGTTCTGATTGAGCAAAAGAGTGTAACGGTCGACTTGAACAGGGGTGAACTACAGTCTGACGGTTCTTTACTTTCGCCCTACCAACAAGCACGGCGCTACGGTGGCTATCTGCCGGCCAATCAGCAGCCCCGTTGGATTGTGGTCTGTAATTTCAGAGAATTCCGTATCCACGACATGAACCGTCCCAATGACACGCCTGAAATTCTGATGTTGTCTGATTTAGAGAAAGAGTACACCCGTTTGAACTTCCTTGTGGACACCGGAGACGAAAAAATCCGTAAGGAAATGGAAATCTCCTTACAAGCAGGCGAACTGGTCGGTGTATTGTATGACGCATTGCTAAAGCAGTATGCCGATCCGGAAGCAGAAGAAACTCTGAAAAGCCTGAATGCCCTTTGCGTTCGTCTTGTGTTCTGCCTATACGCAGAGGACGCAGGGATTTTCGGCAAACACGGTATGTTCCATGACTATCTGCAAGCGCACCGCGCAGAAGACCGCCGTGCACTTATTAACCTATTCCATGTACTCGACCAAAAACCGGAACAGCGAGACCGTTATCTGGATGAAGATCTGGCGGCGTTTCCCTACGTCAACGGCGGCTTGTTTGCCAATGAGGACATCGAAATTCCACGCTTGGGTGATGAAATCATCGATCTGCTGCTGAGTCGTGCCAGCGAAAATTTTGACTGGTCTGCAATCAGTCCGACCATCTTCGGCGCTGTGTTTGAAAGTACGTTGAATCCACAGACCCGCCGTGCCGGAGGAATGCACTATACCAGCATTGAGAATATCCATAAGGTCATCGATCCGCTGTTTCTGGATGAATTAAAAACGGAACTGGCAGAAATCAGAGCAATTCCCGTAGACCGAACCCGTGACACAAAATTGCGCGGCTTCCAAACTCGCCTCGCGAACCTGAAATTCCTCGACCCGGCCTGCGGAAGTGGCAACTTTCTAACGGAAACCTATCTATCTCTGCGCCGCTTGGAGAACGAAGTGATTTCCTTGCTACATAAGGGACAGATCGTGCTGGATTTGGGCAATCCCATTCAAGTCTCCATCAGCCAGTTTTACGGCATTGAAATCAACGATTTTGCTGTGACCGTTGCCAAGACTGCCCTTTGGATCGCAGAAAGCCAGATGATGAAAGAGACGGAAGATGTTGTCCACATGGCACTGGACTTCCTTCCGCTGAAAACCAACGCCTATATCGTGGAGGGCAACGCCCTGCGGCAGGACTGGGAAACCGTTGTACCGAAAGGGCAGTTAAATTATATCATGGGCAATCCGCCGTTTGTGGGCGCCCGATTGATGGATGCTTCGCAAAAATCGGATGTGAATTTGACTTTTGATGGCTGGAAAAACGCAGGTAATCTGGATTATGTCTCTTGTTGGTATAAAAAGGCGGCAGATTTGATGCAGGGAACTGACATTCGCAGCGCTCTTGTTTCGACCAACTCCGTTTCACAGGGAGAAAGCGTAGCTAATCTCTGGAAACCGCTTTTTGGATCCGGTGTTCACATTGACTTTGCGTATCGTACATTCCGTTGGGATAGCGAGGCCAAAATCAAAGCCCAGGTACACTGTGTTATCGTTGGATTCAGCGTTGCGCCAAATCATAAAGAAAAAGTTCTGTATTCCAGCGACCGTGCGCAGATTGTCCAAAATATCAACGGGTATTTGCTGAACGCGGATAACGTGTTTATAGAAAGCAGAAACAAGCCAATTTGTGATGTTCCTGAAATCGGAATGGGAAACCAGCCGATTGATGATGGTAATTATCTATTTACAGACGAAATGAAGGCAGAGTTTCTGAAAAAGGAGCCAATGTCTGAAAAATATTTTCACCCTTGGTATGGTGCACAGGAGTTTATCAATCGTAGCCCACGATGGTGTTTATGGTTGGGCGAATGCCCGCCGAATGAACTGCAAAAAATGCCGTACTGTATGAAGCGGATTAAAGCTGTGCGTGATTTTCGCTTATCCAGTAAGCGTACCTCAACCAATAAATTGGCAGATACGCCGACAAGATTCCAGACGGAAAATATGCCTACGGGTACATATGTTGTTATTCCAGAAGTTTCTTCCGAAAAGAGAAAGTACATCCCGATGGGTTACATGGATGATACGGTTCTTTGTAGTAATAAAGTCAGAATTATGCCGAACGCTACGCTATATCACTTTGGAATTCTTGAATCTAACGTCCATATGGCGTGGATGAGAGTTGTATGTGGTAGATTGAAAAGCGACTATGATTATTCCATAAAAATCGTCTACAACAACTTCCCGTGGCCGATGCACAATGAAGCGCAAAAGGAAAAAATTGAGCAGACGGCACAGGGCATACTGGACGCACGCGCTCTGTACCCAGATTGCAGTCTTGCCGCTCTCTATGACGAGGTAACCATGCCGCCGGAACTGCGCAAAGCCCATCAAGCCAATGATAGAGCCGTCATGCAGGCTTATGGTTTCTGGGGTAAACTCAACACCGAAACCGCCTGTGTGGCGGAATTGATGAAGATGTACCAAAAGCTGACGGAACGGGGATAAACGCATTATGGATGAAGAACAGAGAGAGTATAACTTTCCTACAGAAGATTCTGATGATACAAAATCACCACCCGAAAAGTCTCCGGAAGATGCAAGAGCGGCTATGCAGCAGTCGCTTCAACAATTTGCGAATGGCGTGGCGCAGAGTCTTGCCGTGACGCATGAAGTAGCAAAGATTGTGGGGCCTGCGCTTTTGAATTTTGCAAAAAAGGCTCAGGAAATATCTGTTGCCGTTAAACCGGTATTAGAGGCTTTCCAACAATGGATGGTGTCTTTTTCCGAAGCAATTTTGCAGTGGCAAATTCCAACCATTTCTGAAGAGCGTAAGCAGGAGTTGATTTTAAGCCACAAGAAGTGGGGCGAGTACGGATGGACGCTTCCCCCAAGCGCTCCAATCAAGTTTTTTTATGATGCACCTGCAAGTATTAAAGAAGCAAATCAAAAAATGAAGCCTTATTGCAGCAGGAAAGCGATGGACGAGCTTTTTGCCACTCTGCAAAGAGCAAGCGTAAAAAAGGAGGACTTGAATACTGCAATCTTTTGCTATGATAACAGGCAATACAAAGCATGTGCCCTTGTTCTTTTAGGTGTGATAGACGCCAAACTGATTCGGAAACAAAATCGGAATGGTTATCGCTGCACAGGAAGCAGGGCTGCTAAGAAAATACGTGAGAAATTTGAAAATGAGCGTACTACAGAAGCATTTTCTACTATGCTGCATTGTGTAAATCTATTTTCTTGTATAGAAACAGGTTTTGCACCAGCAGAAAATTTCAAAGCCGAACCTTACACCTTCAATCGCAATTATTTAGCGCATGGAATGACCCGTCGCCCCGTACGGCAGCGAGACTGCATTCAGCTGTTTTTTGCACTGTATAATCTTACCGTATTCCTGAAATTCTCATAATTTCGAACTATTCGCAACGAGAAAGCTGTATAATTAAAAATCCCCAGCAGACTGCGTCTTCTACAATCTGTTGGGGATTTCTTCACACTGTCAGTGTCGCTATGTACCGCACCGCCTGCATATGCCCCTCCATGATCCGGTTATTTCTTGTAAATCTCGCGGTTCGTATGGGGCACACGTTCTTGACCATCTGGCCGCCGACGGAGCCGGCTTCGCGGGAGGTCAGGTCGCCGTTGTAGCCGTTCTTCAGGTTGACGCCGACCTCCCTTGGTGTTCTTTTTCATCTTATTTTTTGCCGGGTTCCGGATTGGATGGCAGCGGGAAGCTTCGCACGGGGGCTGGGGCCAGCTCGCCGACGAAGCGGTAAAAGATGCGGATGCTCTGGCAAAACGGCTGCTCCCGGCGGACGGACTTCCGGATACCCTGCGGCAATTCCTTCGGTCCGATCTCAATGCGCTCAACAAACAGCGACAGCGTTTCTCTGTCCAGCTTCTCAATGTGTGTATAGCGCCGTGCAAGGGCGAAAAAACGCTGATAGTCCTCCGCTGCGTTTTCTGTTTTGTCCGGTTCCAATGCTGTCAGAAGTCTTTGAAGTCCCGCGCCCTCAGTTTGAAGCTGCGACACCATATCGGATAGCCGGGCATCCTCCAGTCGTCCCTCCGCATTGTCCATGTAGAGCTTTGTAATCACCCTGTCGATGGTTTTCAGACGGGCGGCAGCCCGCTCCTGCTGAAGCTGCCGGGCCTGGACTGCCTCGGACGTTTGCGTTTCCCGGAGAACATCGCCGACAAGCCGGTCGATCTGTTCATCGGTCATGGCAAGGATCTCGTTCAGATCCTGCCGCACGACCTCCAGAAGGTCACTGTAGCGGATCCGGACACCCTCGCAGGGATCTGCAATGTCGGGCCGCTGTCTGGTGCAGGACAGGTACCAGTATTTCTCGCGTTCCCCCTTATAGACCGTTCCGCAGGAGCAGAGCGAATGCCCGCAGCGTCCGCAGACGGCAATGCCGGAGAAAATGCTTTTGCGCACGTGGTCGTATTTCTGATAATTCCGAGTTCCTTTTCCGAGATTCAGCGCCGCAGCGTCAAATGTCTCCTGCGAAACAAGCGGCAGATGCGTGCCGCGCGTGACTGCCCAATCTTCCTGCGGGACGGGGAGCTTCTTTTCGGAACGGATGCTGGCCTTTCTCGTTTTGCCAAGCAGCGTATGCCCGAGATAGACCTCATTCTTGAGGATCCGCTTGATCGTCGTATAATTCCAAAGATCAGAGGCGTGGCTGGCGCCCTCGTCGCCAAAATGATCGCGATACAGGACGCGATATTTGAGCGGCGGAATGATCCCGCCGGCGTTCAGCTCCATCGCAATTTTCCGGGAGGAATCACCGGAGGCCGCCGCGGCAAAAATTCTCTGCACGACCGGCGCGGTCACCTCATCCGGGATGAGCTGATGCACATTGTCCGGATTCTTTTTGTAGCCATACGGCGGACAGGCACAGTATTGCCCGCTCTCACGCTTGTTTTTCAGAACGTTTTTGACCTTGCGTGAACCGTCACGCAGGTAGACCTCGTTCATGGCGAACTGGAACGGTGCAAAGACGTTTTCACGCGCCGTATCAAAGCCGTCGGAAATCGTGAAGAAGTGGATGCCGTGCTCCGGAAAATATTCTTCGGCGTAGTAGCTTGCCTCGCGCATATTTCGTCCAAGTCTGGAAAGATCGACGGTAATGACCGTATTCGCGCTCTTCTTCCTCAGGAATTCCAGCAGCTTTTTGAAGCCGGGGCGTTCAAAGTTTCCGCCCGACCAGCCGTCATCCTGAAAGACAGCCGCGACGATCAGTTCTCGTTTCGCGCAATACTCTTTAATCAGACTGATCTGGTTTTCAATGCTCCCGGATACGCTCTTTCCGGCCTCATCCACGGAAAGACGCACATATGCGGCAACAACAATTGATACGTTGGTCCTCATGTTTAGCCTCCTTGAACCAACTTCCCGTTCATATTATAACTTACCGGCGCAGATACGTCAATTTTTCCGTCGGTTTTCGACGATTCCAAGATTTTCTTTGCAATGATCTCTGCGGCGCTGCTCTGATCCCGAAAGCTTCTTTGTACGCAGTAGGTTGCACCGCCAATTTTAATTTCATGCCGATCCGTAGAAAACACCTCCTGCGCGTATTCTGTACGCTTCCCGGATTTTCTAATCAGAATCATGGCTGTGGTATATGGGATCGCAAAAAATGCACCGGTGCGCTGCAGAAGCACCGGTGCATTTTTCATGGCAAGCAGACGCGGCTACCCGTTCAGCGGAAGGGCCAGGCGCAGCAGGAACACACCGTTTTCAGCCTGCAGCTCAAACAGGCCGCCGCGGCGGGCGGCGATGGCCTGCAGCAGCCGTAGCCGTGACCCGCGCGGTCGGATACCGGAAGCCCCTCGCACATGACAATCTCGCCCTGATACGGGTTCTTGATTTCCAGCAGCAGCTTATTGAGCCGCACGCCGCAGTACAGCGAGACGGTCCGCTGCTGCTCGTCCAGCCCGGACACGGCGCGGAACGCGTTTTCCAGTCCGTTGGACAAAACGGTGCACAGCTCGGTGTCTGGAATGCTCAGCGCTGCGGGGAGGCGGAGCTCCGCCGTCAGCCGGATGCCGTGCTGCTGCGCCTTTTCCGCAAACGAGGAGCACAGCAGATTGACCAGCTCGTTTTCACAGTAGCGCCGGAAGCGACTCGTTGACTGCATGAATTCCGGCGTAAAGGGCATCGGAATAGATCGTCGTTGCGTAATCAAAGAAATAGAACGCGACAGGAAGGCTACCGAACAGCCCAAGCGCCGCTCTTGAGCAGGTCATGGCTTCGTATGCCGCACGGACAAAATACCGGCGCAGCAGGAGAAAGACCGGAACGATCAGCACCGCATAGCTGATCTCGCCCGCCAGAACAGAGTGCGTCAGCGCACTGACGATCTCGCGTACCCAGTTGAGAATCTCACAGCACAGGTACGCGGTAAAGACGCTGACGATGGACACGCCAAGCGGCTTATGCTGCAGCGCTACAGCGACATTCTCAACACCCGCGACGATCTGACGGATGACCAGTACGACGAAATGATCAGCTGGTTCGCGTCCGTTGAGGACTGGACGGGCGAGATCAAGGATATGCTCGACGCCTCCTTCGGCTGATCCGCGCACTGCCATAAAGCATAAATCAACGGGAGAACACACAAAGCTGTGCGTTCTCCCGCTTTTGCGTTTTACCGGCGGTTCTGCCAGAGGATCTGCTGCTCTGTTATGAGCGGATAGGCGATAAGCGCGCTGCCGTCGAGATTTTCCCGGTGCAGATCGACCGCTGTCAGACAGCGATTATCATAGGTGGAATAATAATAGACGCCGCTGTGTGCATTGCAGCAGGAGGTATAGATCGTGCGCTCGTACTGCCCGTCTGCCACCTCGCAGCAGCCGCGCTGCTGCTCCACGGCGCCGAGGATGTGGAAAAACTGGCTGACGCTCCCCTGCTCCGTGTCGTCGGAGACGGCGTTCAGCTTTGTAAACGCGGCGCGGACGAAGCGCGACATGGATGACAGATCGCCCGGCAGGCCCAGCGCGCCCATGCCCCGGCTGTATGGGCGCAGCGGGAGCGCTTGGGAAAAGCGGTTTTCCGGCTGTCGGGGCGAAAGGTGCATATAGTTGTTCAGATTGAACAGCTGCTCGCCGAACGGCGGGTTATTGGTCAGAACGCCGATAGGGTTTTCATAGACGTGCAGGCCGTCTGCGGTCGATTCGACCGTGACCGCTTCTCTTTCGTCGGCAATCAGCCAATGCAGCTGCGCGGCGGGCAGAGCGGCGCTGAACGGCGTTCCGGTCAGGTTGAGCCGGGAAAGCTCTGTCCGGGCCTGTTGAACCGACGCGCACCGGCCCAGCAGCCACGGGATGAGCTCAAACTGCGCGATATTCGTCCTGTCCGGCTCTGGCTGCGCGTATACGGCGTTTCCGACGAAATTCAGCCCCGCCATGCACAGGCCGGTTTCGTTGACGGCGTCGTAATACAGTGGGTAGCCGCCCGCCACATGGGCCATGCCGATTATGGCGTAGTGCGTATGCACCGGGCCTGCGTGGTGGAAGTCGAACGGGTAATTTCGCGGCGTAACCGTCACCTGTTCGCCGTAGCTGCATTCATAATCCAGCGTCCGGCCAAAATAAAGCTGCTTTGTCTGATATGTGATCGCAGTACACATCTTGCGCTGCACTCCTTTCAAGCTTGCGTTGCATTAGTTTGTGCAGTTTTTACCGGATAAAATTCGTTTTTGCAAGCGGCTCCTTACGCGGATTGGGAACGCCTGCGGCCTTGCCTGCCTCGATGCAGCGCAGGAGCCAGGCCATATTGTGCCCCAAAACGCGCATGATGCGCACGCCCTCCTCGTCCTGCTGGATGTCTTCGGCCCTGGAGCCGTGGACATTGTTCCAATAGCAGGAGGAAACGATGGGCATTTCCGTGATGCCGGGGTATTTGAGCAGCTGCTCGTACGCGGCCGTGGTGCCTGCGCGGCGGGCGGAGGTAATGACGGCGGCGGGCTTGCGACAGAACGCTTCCTTCGGCGCAGAATAGAACAGGCGGTCCATGAACGCGGTCATATTGCCGGAGGCCGCCGCGTAGTGGACCGGCGTACCGAACACAAAGCCGTCCGCGTCCTTTGCCTTTTCGGCAAAGTCGTTGACCGAACCGCCGAAGACGCATTTGCCTGCCTTGGAGCAGCCGCCGCAGGCGATGCATCCGCCGATGGGCGTATTGCCGATCCAGAAAATTTCGGTATCGATTCCGTCCGCGTTCAGCGCGGAAGCGACCTCGCGCAGCGCAGCATCGGTGCAGCCGTGCTCATGCGGACTGCCGTTTACAAGCATGACTTTCATAGGGAATCCCTCCTGATTGGTTTTCTTCTTTCATACCACAGTTTCAGGAAAAATGCAAGCGGAACAGCAGCACAGAAAGCAGCCGCCGCTTTTCCAAAACCGGAAAAGCGGCGGCAGAACGCTCAATCCCCCTCGACCATGCGGTAGCCGACGCCG
>ENA-ORPD01002468-ORPD01002468.1-human-gut-metagenome-genome-assembly--contig:-NODE-2468-length-11138-cov-2.901380_pt1 | contig 11138 bp, 9 predicted proteins | sample MGYA00242143_ERZ509076 | MGnify/ENA primary metagenome ERZ509076 (study PRJEB26280, sample SAMEA2338706) | human gut metagenome | biome: human gut; feature: human-associated habitat; material: faeces... | reverse complement strand
TATAAAAAATGTAATATAATTGTAATATAAATGCTCTAAAAAAATGCAAATAGGACAGAAGAGTTTCCGTAAAAGGAAAAGAGATATCTCAAAAAATGAAAAAAAACTAACAAAATTTGCTATTGACATGAATAAAAAAAATAGTAAAATAAAGTTAATATTAATAAAGGAAGGTTTTTATATGGAAAGAAAAAATAGTATTATAAGTGCAATCATTATCACAGTAACAATAGCACTTGTTATGGCGGTAAATTTTACTAATGTTGGAATTTTTGCGGCAGATAGTAAAATTTTAAATGTTATTGGTAATAGAGAAGGAGATGAAACTTACAAAATAACAAATTTGGATCCACAAAAAACCATTTGGAAAATTGTAAGTTATGATAGCATGGAAGATACAGCAGTACCAAATTATAATGAAGCAATTTATTGTTTAACACCAGAACAAGGCTTTGGTAGTGAGACATCAACAGCACCTGGTAAAAAACAATATGATGTATCTTTTGATATGAAGGATTTATCTAAAATAGATGAAAAATATTTACAATTATTTGGAGATACTACAAATGACGAAACTTTTAATACTAGTTATAATTCTTTATTATGGATTATAGATAATATGTATCTTCCAAAGCAATTACCAGAAAATCAAAAAGAAATTGCAAGAGAGATATTATATAAAAAAGCTGGTATTGAAGATAGTAAATTAACAGATAATGATATAGAAGTTGTGCAACAATTAGCACTTTGGTATTTTACAAGTACAAATGAAAAATACCATTTTGAACCAGAGAACTTTCCGTCTATTGCAATCAACGACACTGCCATAGAGGAAATAGGAAAGCCACTTACTTCAGAAGGAATACAACGTTATGAAGATATGAAACTTTTATATACATATTTTGTAACATCTGCAAAAGAAAATGCAAGTTCTTATGGCACAGAAAATACTAGAAATCTAGCTACTCCAGTAGTAAAAGTAACAAACCCAACTAGTACAAATTTAACATTACATACAATAGAAGGAGTAGAATATTCTATTGCAGGTCCATATACTTTTACAGAAACTACAGGAACAAAATTACCATACATATTAGAAGGAAAAGTATTAAATCAAATTAATGCACCTATTGAGGAATATAAATTATTAGATGAAAATAAACAGATACTAGGAGATACAAAGGTAACAGAAAACCTTTTAGGAAAAGAGTTTTATATTGCTATTCCTAAAGCAAATACAGATGTAACAGAAATAAAATTAGAAATAGAGGTAAAATATTTTAAAACAAAAGCAACAGTTTGGACAAATAATTATGCAACAGAACAATTAGTAGTTGTTGTAGAAAGAGAACCAAAAAAAGAATTTGATTTAGCATTAAGAAAATTTATTACAAAAATTGATGATAAAAATATTACTTCAAGAGTACCAAATGTTGATGTAACAGGGCTAAAAAATGGAACAGCAACAACAGCAATTTATACACATTCAAAAGAGCCATTATTAGTAAAAACAGGAAGTAAAGTTACTTATACTATTAGAGTTTATAATGAAGGACAAGAAGATGGATATGCAAAAGAAATCACAGACAATATTCCAGAAGGATTAAAATTTTTGATAGATGACCCTACAAATGTAGAATATATGTGGAAATTATCAAATGATGGAACAAAAATCACAACAAATTATTTAGCAAAAGAAACAGATGAAGATAATCTAATTAAAGGTTTCAACAAAGAAATTATGGGAACACTTGATTATAAAGATGTTAAAGTAGTGTTTGAAGTAATAGAACCAAATACTTCAGATAAAATTTTAACCAACATAGCAGAAATTTCGGAAGATACAGATAAAGATGGAAATGATGTTACAGATAGAGATTCAACACCAAACAACAGCAATGAAAATGAAGATGATTTAGATAAAGAACATGTAAAACTGGAAGATTTAAGACGATTTGATTTAGCATTAAGAAAATTTGTTACAAAAGTAAACAATCAAGAAGTTTTACCATCAAGAGAACCAAAAGTTGATGTATCTGGATTAGTAGATGGAACAAAAACAACAGCAACTTATACACATACTAAAACACCAGTAGGAGTACAAACAAATGATATTGTCATATATACTATTCGTGTATATAACGAAGGTGACATAGATGGTTACGCAGAAGAAATTAAAGATTATATTCCAACAGGCTTAGAGTTTATTAAACCAGAAGATAGTTCTATTAATAGTAAATATCAGTGGAAATTATCAGAGGATGGAAAAGAAATAACAACAACTTATTTGTCAGAAGCAAATTCAAATAAAGAATCTACCAATAAAGAAGAAAATTTCTTAATAAAAGCGTTTGATAAAACTGCTGATAATCCAAGTTTAGATTATAGAGATGTACAAGTAGAAATGAAGGTAATAGCAGCAAATTCAACAGAAGGTACATTAAGGAATATTGCAGAAATTAGCAAAGATAGTAATGAAGATTCTGATTCAACACCAGATAATGTAAATACAGACAAATATACACCGCCTGCAGACAATTCAGAATATCAAGAAGATGATGACGATTATGAAGACTTAAAAATGAAATATTTTGATTTAGCATTAAGAAAATTTATTACAAAAGTAAATGAAGAAGAAATTACAACAAGATATCCAGAAGTATCTTTAGGAGAAGATGGAAAATTAATATATACACATTCTAAAGACCCAATTTTAGTAGCTAACAATGATATTGTTATTTATACAATTCGTGTATACAATGAAGGAAAAGTAGATGGATATGCAAAAGAAGTAACAGATGATATTCCATTAGGATTAAACTATTTACCAGAGCATGAAATTAACAAGAAATATAATTGGAAATTATCAGAAGATGGAAAAAAAGTTTCAACAAATTATTTATCAAAAGAAGCATCAGATGAAAGAAAAGAAGATAACCTAATAAAAGCATTTGATGCAACAAAGCCAATAACAGAAGAAGATGGTAATAGAAATCCAGATTATAGAGAGATACAAATTGCATTTAAAGTAACAGAAAAAAACTTAAATACAGATAGAATTATTATTAATACAGCAGAAATTACAGATGACAGCGATAAAGATGGAAATGACATTATAGATGAAGATTCAACACCAAATAATGGAGTAGAAGATGAAGATGATATTGACAAAGAATATTTACAAGTAAAATATTTTGATTTATCATTATTAAAATGGGTAAGTAAAGTATACTTAACAGAAGATGGAAAGACAACCGTTACAGAAACAGGACATACTGGATTGGAACAACCAGAACCAATTGTAAAAGTTGACTTAGATAGAAAGAAAATTGACAAGGTTGTTGTAAAATTTGGTTATAAGATAAAAATTACTAATGAAGGACAAATTGCAGGATATGCAACAGAAATTTCTGATTATATTCCTGACGGATTAAAATTTGTAAAAGAAGATAATCCAGATTGGGAAGAAATTGATGGAAAAATTATTACAACCAAATTAGCTAATACGTTATTACAACCAGGAGAATCTGCAACAGTCGAAGTAATTTTAACATGGGTGAATGATTCTGAAAATATGGGAGTAAAAGTAAATGTAGCAGAAATTAGCAAAGACGATAACGAGAATAATGCAGAAGATATTGACTCAACTCCAAATAATCAAAAAGAAGGAGAGGACGATATTGATGATGCTCCTGTTATGTTAGCAGTAAAAACAGGTAGTGAACCTATTTATATTGAATTGGCAACTATAATTCTTGCTATGCTAGGAACAGGAATATATTTAATTAAAAAATATGTATTAGACTAAAAATTAAAATAAAGAGGTGCATAATTTGCACCTCTTTAACATGTTTAGTATTACTTATACATAAGTTTTTCAATAAATTTTTAAGGGGAGTTTACAAGAAAAAATGCTTATGCTATAATAAGAAAAAAGAATTTTAGAGGTGTACAAATGAATCAAATTTTATATGAAGATGTTCCTAGTAGTTCAAAGGATATGAACAAAATTATTCGTTTTTTTGCAATTGCCATTATCATTTTTGGAATTGCATTAATTGCTGGAGGAGTTTATGGATTTTTTAATCAATCCAACATTTCAACACCAGTTGAAGTAACAAAACCAAAAATTTATGTTAGTACACATGAAGATGGATATATACAAATAAAAATATTTCATGATAAAGCAATTGATAAAATTATTTATTATTGGAATGATGGAGAACAAACTGTAATACAAGGAAATAATAAAACAAATATTGAAGAAAAAATTGATTGGCCAGTGGGAGAAAACAAATTAGAAATTAAAGTAATTGACATCAATGGAGTAGAACAAACATATAAGCAAACATATTTGTTAAGTTATGATGGAGATATTGAAAAACCAATAATTAAATTTTCTGAGCCTGTTGATAATAAAATCGTTGTAACTGCAACAGATGAAACAGAACTATTATATTTAACATATCGCTGGAATGATGAAGAAGAAACCACAATAGACAAAACAGATGAAAGCAAAACAATTATTACAGCTACAATTCTTGTTATGCCAGGAGAAAACAAATTAACAGTTATTGCCGTAGATAACAATAACAATGAGACAAGAGAAGAAAAGACGGTTGTAGCATATAAAGAGCCAACAATTAAAGTTCGTCAATTTGGTCAAGAATTACAACTACTAGTAACAGATGAAAATGGTCTTGATAATATAACATATTCTGTTAATGGAGTAGAAAAAACATGGCAAGCAACTGCAGAAGAAAAAGAATGGAAACAAACCTTGCAACTAGAAGAAGGGGAAACAAAAGTTATTATAACAGCAGTAAATATTAAAAAACTTACTAAAACATTTAAGGGTAAAGCACAATATAATCCATAGTATAAAAGGCAGGGCAAAGGATATAATGACTACCTCTACTCTGCCTCATTTATTGAAAGGACAAAAAACTTGAACATACAAAGTATTATCAATTTATTAAGTTATTTTATGATTTATTCTTTTTGTGGTTGGTTATTAGAAACAATTACAAAAACAATTGCACAAAAAAAGTTTGTAAATAGTGGCTTTTTATTTGGACCAATTTGCCCAATATATGGTATTGCAGCAATTATGATGATAAAGGTATTAAATACATTTAAAGGAAATTATATTTTTGCTTTTATAGTATCCTTTATAGTATTTACTGTTTGGGAATATTTTGTAGGATGGCTTTTAGAAAAAGTATTCCATACCAAATATTGGGATTACTCTTATTATAAAATTAATTTACATGGTAGAATATGTTTAATAAATTCTCTAACTTGGGGATTTTTAGGAGTTGCTTTTATTGAAATTATACATCCAATTGTTGAATACTTGCTACAGCTAGTACCTAATATTATTATTAATAGAATTACCATAATGGTTAGTGCTATTTTAATTTTAGATTGTATTATGACAATTATTAAAATTAATAATATTAATATTTCTATGAGAAAATTAGAAGAAGTAAGCAAAATTATTAAAGAAAAAATCGAAGAATTAAAAATATTACCAGATAAAGCAGGACAAAAGGCAAAAGAAAATAAAGAAAAGCTAAAAAATGCCATAGAAGACTTAAATAAAACACAAATAGAGCTGTTTAATAGTATAGACAAACAGATAAAAAGATTTCAAGAAGCATTTCCAAGTATGACATCGGAAAAAATAAAGAAGTTTTTAAGCCAAAAAATAGAATTTAAAAAAAAGAGAAAATAACAAAGGAGATAGAAAAAAATGGAGCATGATATATTTATTATTGACGATAATTTAGAAAGTGTAGAATACGTAAAACATATATTTTGTAAAGAAAAAAAATATAAATTTAAAAGTGTTAAAACAGAAAATATAGATTTAGCCTTAAAAAACATACCGGACTTAATTATTATTAATGAGAATTCCATAAAAGCTCCTATCAAAGATATTTGTAACAAGATAAGGACAAATGAAGACAATTCCATTACTCCTATTGTTGTAATTTCTTCTAACACAGAAATAGAACATAAAATTGAAATACTGAAAGAAGAGATAGAATATTTTGTAGATAGTCCTGTTAATGAACAATATTTATATTGTGTAATTAAAAATATTATTCGACTTATCAATATCAATAGAAGGGTAAGCCCTTTAACTGGTTTACCAGGAAATGTACAAATACATGCGGAGTTAAAAAAGAGATTATTAAATAAAGAAGAATTTGCAGTACTATATGTAGACCTAGATAATTTTAAAGCATATAATGACATTTATGGTTTCTTGCAAGGAGATGAAATTATTAAATTTACAGCGAGAACTATTTTAAAACATGTACATAATAATAATGAAGAAGATAATTTTGTTGGACATATTGGTGGAGATGACTTTATTGCTATTGTAGAAATAAATGACTATGAAAAAATTTGCCAAAATATTATTGCAGAGTTTGACATAAAAGTGCAAGATTATTTTAGTTGTGAAGATAAAAAAAGAGGATATTTAGAAGTTGCTAATAGAAAAAATATTATGGAACAATTTCCACTAACCTCAATTTCTATAGGAGTAGTAGTTGTAGATAAAAAAAGATTTAATAATATATTAGAAATTGGAGAAGTAGGAGCTCAAGTAAAGCATATTGCTAAAACTATAATGGGAAGCAGTTATGTAATTGATAGAAGGAAATAGAATAAATTGGAAATCCCTTACATATAATGTGATGAGGGGTTTTTTTATGATTATTTTAAAGAAAAAAAGATTATTGTTAACTCTAAATTTAATAATACTTGCTTTGTTTGCCTGCATTTATAGTATTTCTGCATATGAAAAAACAACACAAACAGTTGCCTTACCAGTTTCTAATAAAGTAATTATATTAGATGCTGGACATGGTTATCCAGATGAAGGGGCAGAAGCAAAAAACGGAACAACAGAATCAAATATTAATTTAAAAATTGTACTAAAAGTTCAGAACCTGTTGGAACAAAGTGGAGCAACTGTTTTATTAACAAGATCAGATGAAAATGGAATTTATTCACAAGATGCTAACACTTTACACGAAATGAAAGTATCTGATATGAAGCAACGTGTAGAAATAGGAAATGCATCTCGGTGCAGATATGTTTGTTTCTATTCATTTAAATAAAATTGAACAAAAGCAATATTGGGGATGGCAAACTTTTTTTAAAAAAAGTGATGAGACTTCTATTAAATTAGCTCAAAGCATTCAAAATGGATTAAATGAAACAATACAAAAAGAAAACAAAAGAGAAGCATTAAAAATAGAAAATAAATATTTAATGGAACATGTAAAAATACCAATTGCAATTGTAGAATGCGGATTTTTATCTAATCCAGAAGAGGAAAGACTATTACAAACAGAAGAATATCAAAGCAAATTAGCATGGGGAATTTATACAGGAATTATGAATTATTGCTATGATGGAGAGGATTAGTAGATAATAGTGTTGCTACAAAAAATTAACATAAAATTGACTTTTGAGGAGAAAATTGATACAATAAATGTATTAAAATATTGGGAATTTATAGGAGGAATAAATGAAAAAAAGATATATTGTTATAAGTAGTATTGTATTCATAAGTGTATTAATATTAAGTAGAATTGTATTAGGAACAGACTTAAGCCAAAGGAACAGAATAAATGCTAAAGTACTTAGTGCAACATTAACAACAGAAGATGGAAACTATAGTTATATTGTTTTAACAGATGGAACAGTTGAGATAAGTAAATATAAAGGGACAGAGGAAACTGTAATTATTCCCGAAACAATTAACGGAAAAAAAGTAACTAGCTTAGGCTTATATTCTTTTACAAACTGTACTACAATTATAAAACTAAAAATTCCTCAATATGTTAGTAATATTGAAGATCCAGTATTTACTACTTCTAAATTGCAAACAATAGAAGTGGATGAGAAAAATACAGTGTATACTAGTATAGATGGAGTATTATATAACAAAGACAAAACTAAACTAGTTCGCTATCCTATTGCAAAAGAAGGAACATTTTATACAATTTCCTCAACTGTAAAAGAAATTGGAAGAGAAGCGTTTGCTTATTGTACTAAATTAACACAAATTATAATACCAGAAGAAGTAAATAAAATAGGAGCAAGAGCTTTTGCTAGTTGTAAAGGTTTACCTCAAATTACATTACCAAAAGAAATAAAAAAGTTAGAAGCAGGAATTTTTGAAGGATGTACTGCATTAGAAAATATTGTTATTCCTAAGAATGTACAAACAATTGAAACCAATGCTTTTAGTGCTTGTGAAAAATTAAAAAATGTAGAAATGGATAATGGGATTACAGAAATTAAAGACATGGCTTTTCAAGGATGCAAAGTTTTAAATAATGTAGTAATTCCTAAAACAGTAACAACAATGGGGGGAAATTTATTTTTTAATAGTATTGGATTAGAAAACATCACAATACCAAATACAGTAACAAGTATAGGAAAAAATGCATTTTCATATAACGAACAAATAGAAGGAAGCATATTTTTTACTACTCAAGTTATGAAACAAGTCAATATCATATGTGCTGAAAATTCTGTGGCAAAACAATATGCTATGGATAACAATATAAAATATACAGTACAAACATTACCAGCAATAGAAGGAATCCAAGATGAAAAAATTTATATGGGTGCTATAAAACCTACAATAATACAAACAAATTTAACTAAAATAGAATTATATAAAGGATTTTATGAAAGGGTTTCTGTAATAGAAAACTTTCCAGAACAGATTACAGAATATGTAGGACAGGAAAAAATTGATTCTTATAAAATTAATGAAACTATATTGACAGAAGCTGGCAAATATTTATTAGAAATAGAAGATACTGTTGGAAATAAAAAAACAATTAAATTTGCAATTTTACCGAATAATTATAAAGTAGATAATCAAAAAAATGTTATTTATAGAATTTCTCCTAATACAAATGTAGATTCATTAAAGGAAATAATAGAGTTAAGTAGAATATATTATGGAGAAAGAGAACTAATTAAAACAGATAATCTTGTAACTGGAAGTGAAATCCAAACAAATGGATTAAACAATTATACATTAATTGTAACAGGAGATGTAAACTACGATGGAGAAGTTACTGTAACAGATTTACTAAATGTAAAAAAACAATTAGTAGGACTTATTCAGTTAGAGGATATAGAACTAATAGCAGCAGATATTAATGACGATACAAAAATAACAATAACAGATATTTTAAAAATAAAAAGAAATATTGTAGGGTTGGAAGAATTATAAAACAGGGGAAAATGTACACATATTGCAAAAAAAATAAGGGATAATATATAATAAAATAAATAGAATAAAAAACAAAGGAGGAAAAAAAATGTTAAAAAACAAACAAAAAACGAATGAAGGAATTACTTTAATTGCTTTGGTAATAACAATTATTGTATTACTCATTTTGGCAGGAGTAGCTATTAATTTGACCATAGATAGGGGAGGACTATTTGATAAAGCAAATAATATAGTGGAAAAATGGAATAACGGTGTCAACAATGAACAAGATATTTTAGGGGAGCTTATGTATGCACTGGACGGACCAGATACTAGTGGAGCAAATCCACCATTAAAAAAAGATGGAATGGAATTTATTACTTATACTGCAAGCGGTGAACCAAAAGTAGTTACAGATGAAAATACGGGATGGTATGCTTATAAAGAACAAGATGGAGCAACAGATGTTGCAAATAGTGCTGGAGACTATGGTACTAGCAAATGGGCAAATGGAAGGCTAAATGGAAATTATTATGTATGGATACCTAGATATGCTTATAAAATAGATAAGTCAGTATCTTATGAAGGACGTTCAGTTACTTACGAAAATGGTGTAACATCAACATCGATTAGCTATAAAATCGATGTAAAATTTATAGGAACAGATGTTACAAGTGAGAATGTGTCTGAAAAAGTGGGGAGCGGATATATTGTGCATCCAGCATTTACTTTTGAAAATCAACCATTAACAGGAATTTGGGTAGGAAAATTTGAAACGACTGGTACAGAACAAACTCCAACAATATTGCCTAATGAGACTGGTTTAGCAAATATGGATGTTGCAACAATGTGGAATACAGCCAAGAAATTAAGTACAGAAAATTATGATTCACATATGATGAAAAATACAGAGTGGGGAGCAGTAGCATATTTAGCACAGAGCCAATATGGAAGAAATGGAACAGAAATAAGTGTAAATCAATATAGTGAATATATGACAGGAGCAGGAAAAGCAATTGGAGAAAATAAGACATATGAAAGTACAACATATAATACGATTACAGATAGTCAAAGATATAATGGAAGCATAGGAAAAGCTTCTAGTACTACAGGAAACATATATGGCGTGTATGATATGGTAGGTGGAAAATGGGAATATGTAATGGGAGTATATGGAACCACAACGCCAGTATTAGGAAACACAGGATTTACAGAAGAAAATTTACCAAGTTCGAAATATTATGATTTATATTCAGCAGTTGATACTACCAATATAGGAGATGCTTTAAACGAAACAAAAGGGTGGAACTTAGATGCTAATAGTTTTATGAGTGATAGTGCGCCAGTTCTTAGAAGAGGAGGCGTTTGCAATAATACTCATAATGCAGGAATATTTATGTATTATAGAGGTGATGGAACTAGTGCCAATATATGTAGCTTTAGAGTTGCCTTAACGCAAGTTATATTAAGACGTTAATTTATTAGTTACTGTTCAGACTAAATAAATAAAAAATCCTTATTAGCTATATGCTAACAGGGATATTTTTATATATATTTGATATTTCGTTGTAAAAATTTTTTCCTTGTTTTTTTAATGTTCCTATTATACTTTTTATATTTGAATTGTCTTGCTTATTTTAGCAGGAGTGGCTATTGACATAGTTTTTAATCAAGATAATTTATTTAGTAGAGCCAATGAGGCAGTTAGTAAATGGAATACATCCCAACAAAAAGAGCAAAATGAATTAAATAATATTATATATGAATTACAAAGCCTATTTAAAACAGAAGTAACAGACAATGTATTAATGGAAAAAAGTCCAAGCACATGGACAGATGGAAATGTTACCATTACACTAAGTTATGAAAACATACCAGCAGG
>ENA-ORPD01002467-ORPD01002467.1-human-gut-metagenome-genome-assembly--contig:-NODE-2467-length-11139-cov-2.682335_pt1 | contig 11139 bp, 8 predicted proteins | sample MGYA00242143_ERZ509076 | MGnify/ENA primary metagenome ERZ509076 (study PRJEB26280, sample SAMEA2338706) | human gut metagenome | biome: human gut; feature: human-associated habitat; material: faeces... | reverse complement strand
GAAGAAAACTGCATAACACCAAAAAGGATCTGGAACGTATGAAACAGCTTACCAACCAGATGTGCCGGGAACGTGGACTGACAGTTGCCGAGAAAGGAAAGCACTTTGATGGAAGCCAGATTGAAAAAGGGGAAGTCATTGCATGGAGTAAAGATAAATATAACCTGTTCCGTCAGCAGGTAAAGGACAGTTTTGTAGCGGACTGTGCAATGGCGGTATTAAAGGCACTGGAAAATTGTATCAGCAAAGAAAAGTTTATAGAAAAAATGAAACAGTTTGGATGGAACGTAAACTGGACAGATAAACGGAAGCACATCACATTTCAGAATCAGGATGGAAAGAAAGTGCGAGACAGCAATCTGTCAAAAACATTTCATCTTGATATCAGCAAGGAGGGACTAGAGAATGAATTTAATGGAAATTACGAAAGGGTACGAGCCGAAGCAGAACGAACAAACGGAGCAGATGAAGAGCTTGCCGGATATTACCGACAAGTGGAAGCAGCTTGCGAAGGAGCAGGCGGCTTCACTGGAGCTAGTGACGGAAGAGAGAGACGAGTTACAGGCGAGAAATCAGAAGATGAACGAGTTTATCCAGAAATTTCAGGAAAGGACACACAAGCTGAAAATGGAAAAACAGAAGCTATTCTTCGAGAATCACGAAATGCAAGACGAAATTCGGAAGTTAAACGACGAAATTCATCATTTGACAACCGAACTGTCCGGAACGCAGAAGCTGAATCAATCGCTTCAGAAGAACAACGACGATTTGAGGAACAGAAACGGATTGAAGAGCAGGAGCGAGCAAGAGCAGCTCGAAGAAGAAATAAAAGACGTTCGGGACCAGAACGCTAAATTGCAGATACAGGTTAATAAATCATCTGTGCAAGCTGTTGATGAGGCATATAGAAAACAAAAAGAAGCAGAAAAACAATTACAGTCATTAAAGTATCAGGCGGAACAGAATAGAAAGATAGCTGAGAAGGAAGTGCAAAAACTGAAAAAAAGAATAAAATTGCAATCAGAGAAAATAAACGAGATAAAATTTTTCTGTGGAATCGGATATATAGTGGCATTTGTACTTTCAGCTTGTCTTGTTAAGATGTGTTTCTTGTGATTTTAAATGCGATATTTCAGAATTGAATTATGATTTTTGATAGACCAGATTGTTTGAAACGCATTTTTGTGATATGATGATAAATACCATGTGAACAGATATTTCAAGCAAATAAGATTGAGGTGAAAAAATGGCAGTTAGTTACAAGAAATTGTGGAAATTGTTAATTGATAAAGAAATGATGAAGAAAGATTTGCGTGCAATGACAGGAGTTAGTACAACAACGATGTCTCGATTATCAAAAGATGAAAATGTAAGTACAGAGATTCTGTCAAAGATATGTTCTGCTTTGAATTGTGATGTGGGAGATATCATGGAATTTGTTCCTGATAAAAAAGAGGAGCAGTAAGGAGGTACGGGAACATGGATCATTCTTATCCTTATATTGCGTCTTTGACCAGAGAGCCGTTCCTTTTCTACGAAATGCGTTCTACCGCAAAGCTAATGGTAGAAGGAAATTCCGATGATGCAATTGTTAAAGAAATTGTAGAGCAGAATCTTTTCCAGTATCCAACGGAAAAATCTATTACACGCATGGCGAAAGCCTGCATCAAACGGCTTCATGCTCTGGAAGATGATTCTCTGGTTTCTGCGATTGCGTCACAACCAACAGATGTAGCAAAACAGATTTGTCTGTATGCGTTGATGAAGCAGAGCCGACTGGTCTGGGAATTTATGCTGACCGTCATTGGCGAGAAGTACAGATTAAGGGACACGTCTTTTGGTAAGATAGATTTGAATACATTTTTTATGCGCTTGCAGGAGCAGAATGATACCGTGGCTTCCTGGAGCGATACTACAATAACAAAGTTAAAACAGATTATTGCCAGAGTGCTTGTTGAAACAGAATATCTCGACAACCTCAAGGCAGATCATTTGAATCCAGTATGGCTGCATCCTGTTTTGGAGAATGCCATCAGAAGCAATGGTGACACGGCGATACTGCCAGCGTTTAATTGCTTTTCTTAGGAGGTAGCCAATGAGTGACATAAAAGAACGCCTGGACAAAGTTCGGGCATTGATTCAGGAACCGGAGTTCCTGGAAGGCAAAGGACTCAGCAATGAGGTGAATATCAGAATCTTCTGTTATGAACCGGAGAATGAAATGGTTGTCCGTCATTTTGTGAATCAGCTGGAAACTGATCAGTTCTTAGATTGCCATTTGATCGTTTGTAATTTATATAAAACATTTCTCTCTATCTGCGATGATATGGACATCACAGATGCGATTCCCGATATGGAAGAAGCTGACGGAAGTGCTTATCTTCTGGAGCAGCTTAACTCCGCAATAGGTAATGGAGAGTTCATTGATAAAATCCAGTATGAGCCACACGAACCGGGGGATGTGCTGATGCTGACAGGTGTGGGCGAGGTGTTCCCATTTATGAGAATCCATACGTTACTGGAAGCCTTGCAACCGTATTTTTCGGATGTTCCGATTTTGGTGATGTATCCGGGGGAGTTTGATGGTCGTCATGTAAAACTGTTCAACCGTTTGACACCAAATGATTATTACCGGGCATTCAATGTCATAGATTAAGGGGGATAAAGCCATGATGATTCGAGATATGTTTGCGGATGACATCAACCGCAAAATCAATGGTGTAATTAAAGTAGATCAGGCTGCTGATGATGTAATCGAGCAGGAGTTAAATGAATATGTCATCACCAGAGAATTGAAGAAGCACTTCATTACTTTCTTCAACTATTATGGAGATGCCTTTGACCAGCCGACCGCTGATATGGGTGTTTGGATTTCCGGTTTCTTTGGAAGTGGTAAATCTCACTTTCTGAAAATGCTTTCCTACCTTCTGGAAAATAAAGAGGTAAAAGGCATCCGAAGTGTAGAGCGTTTCCGTAAAAAGTTTGAGGATGACCCGGCAACTTTTATGCTGATTGATCGTGCCACAAAGGGACAGACCGAGACAATTCTGTTCAATATTGATATTGAGGGATTCAGCAATAAAGACAAGACGGCTGTTCTTCGTGTTTTTGCAAAAATGTTCTATAACCATCTGGGATTTTACGGTGAAAATCTGAAAGTTGCCATGATGGAGCGTTATATCGACCAGCAGGGAAAAACGGAGGAGTTCCGCAGAGTTTTTGAAGAAAAGAAAGGCAAGTCCTGGCTTGAAATGCGCCGTGCCTTTGCTTTCAATGGAAAGTTTATTATTCCGACTTTAATGGAAGTTCTGGATATGAGTGAGGACGATGCCAAGGCATGGTTCAATGATAAAACTGCAACAGAAATATCTATTGCTCAGCTTGTGGAAGATATGAAAGCCTATGTGGATACTAAACCAGCGAACTTCCGTCTGCTGTTTATGATCGACGAAGTTGGTCAGTATGTCGGCACAGACACAGATATGCTTTTGAACCTCCAGTCTTTGACAGAAAAAATCGGAAGTGAGTGTGAAGGAAAGATTTGGGTGATCTGCACCGGACAGGAAGCCATTGATGAAATCATCAAAGTTCGTGCCGATGAGTTCTCCCGTATTCAGGCTCGTTTTAAAACAAGACTGAGTTTATCATCTTCCTCCGTGGATGAAGTCATCCAGAAACGTATTCTGAAAAAGAAACCAGAGGCAGCTAAAAATCTGGAAGATGTTTATGAGCAGAATGATTCTGTTCTTCGTAACCTGTTCAGCTTTAGCGGTTCCATTCTGGATATTAAAGGTTATTCCGGCCCAAGGGAATTTACCGAGAACTTCCCGTTCGTGCCGTATCAGTTTATCATCATGCAGAAGGTATTTGCTGAAATCCGGAAACATGGAAATTCCGGTAAGCACCTGTCTGGTGGTGAGCGTTCCATGCTGTCCGGTTTCCAGGAAGCTGCACAGAAAATTCAGGAGAAGGATGAATATGCGCTTGTGCCGTTCTTTCGCTTTTATGATACCGTACACACGTTCCTGGACGGTTCTATCCGCCGAGTAATTGAACGTTGCCAGAAAGCTGCTGACAACGGCGATGGCATCGAACAGCAGGATGTAGATGTACTGAAACTTTTGTACTTGATCCGATATATTGATGATATTCCTTCTAATCTAGACAATATCGTAATCCTTATGGCAGACGATATTCGTGCGGATAAGATTATCATGCGCGAAGCTGTTCGTGGATGTCTTGATCGTCTGATGAGCCAGAACTATATCGGCAGAACCGGTGATACTTATAACTTCCTGACTGACGAAGAACAGGACATTCAGCGTGAAATTAGAGATACCAATGTGGATACTGCTTCTATCGTAGAGCGTATTGCTCAGATGATTTACGGTGATATTTTCACAACTAAGAAGTTCCGTTATGGAAAATATGACTTTGCCTTCGACCCAATGGTAGATGGTATTACTGTCGGTGTGGCAACAGGCGGTATGCGTCTACGTTTCCTGACTGTTGCTACCGATGCTATTGAAAAAACGGATTATCGTCTGATGGCAGAATCCAAAGGCAACGAAGCAATCGTGGTCCTGGCTGACACACCTTACTATGAATCTCTGGAATCTGCTATGAAAATTCGCAAGTATATAAAGCAGAGAAATGTAAGCCAGCTTCCAAAAACTGTGCAGAAAATCATAAGTGACCAGCAGGACGAAGCCGGAAAATATGAGCTGAGTGCAATGAGCGAATTGCAAAATGCTATCGAGGGGGCACAGTTCTATGTAGACGGTGAGCATCTGGAAATCAAAGCCGGAAATGCAAAGAGTAAGATTGACCAGTCACTTGAATATCTGGTTGCCCATGTGTATAGCAAGCTCAACTTGATTACAGATAATGCAGGCAGTGATGCAGATATTATTGCGATTCTGACAGGTGCGGTAATAGCACTTCCGGGCATGGAGCCAAACCGTGATGCTGCTTCTGCTATGGAAGAATATCTGGAAATGCAGGATGCGAAAAAACTTCCGACTTCCATGGCAGATGTGCAAAGCAAATACAGTGCGATTCCGTATGGATGGAAAGAAATCGACATTGCTGCGGTTGCGGCACAGCTGATTTATTCCCAGAAAGTAACCATCAAGTATGCAGGCAATACCATTCAGCCGGATGACCCGAAATTGCCGGATATGCTCCGCAAAAAGAGTGAGATCGGTAAGACTTCCATCAGCAAGCGTAAGACTATTTCCGCTACAATGATGCGTGATGTAAAATCAATGCTCCGTGACTATTTCGATGTTATGGACGTGCCGGACGATGAAGATGGTCTGATTCGCTTTGTGACTGAGAAATTCAGTGAACAGCGTGACTACTATGCTTCTCTGGATGCCCGTTATGACGGACATAAATATCCAGATCGTGGATTGGTGCAGGAAGCCATTCATCTGATGGATGATGTACTTTCTCAGAAGAAAGACAATATTGCCCTGATTGAGCGTGTGCTGAAAAAAGAGGATGCTCTATTCGACAATAAAGAAGCCATGAGCAACGGCATTGAAAACTTCTTCAAAACCCAGGTAACAGTATTCGACCAGGCTGTGCAGTTTGAAAAATCTCTGCATGATGACCTTGACCGTATTGCAGAAAATGAGGAAGCACACAAGGCACTGAATACCATCCGTTTGATTACCATGGTTCAGACCGGAAGCAAGTTCAACTATAATCGGATTCGTGAATTAAATCCGTTGATGGATACGGTTCGTACCGCCCATGACAAGATGCTGGAAGAAAAACGTGCCGAGGTTCTGGAAACGGTTCGTCAGTGTATGGAAGCAACCCACACTGCCGCAAACGGCGATTCCAAGGCATCCCATCTGATTGAAAAATCAGATCGGTATTTCAGCCAGTGTAAGGAGAAAATCGCAGAATTAAAGAGCCTTGCCCTTCTGGATGCCATGTTCCTGCCGATGTGTCAGTACAAGGATGATACGGTCAGCAATATCGAGTCTGTTCTGGCTCCGCCTGCACCGAAGCCACCAGTACAGCCGACACAGCCAGGAAAAGAAGCTGCTCCGGCAAAGAAAAAGGTTGTTCGTGCCTATAACCGTCAGGTTGTATTCCAGGCAAAGACCTTACAGACGGATGCGGATATTGATGATTATGTAGAGAAGATTCGTTCACAGCTGAAACAGTTGCTGAAGAATTGCGACGAAATCAAGCTGAATTAAGGAGACGAGTATGGATAAGAATGCGATTAAAAAATTTGCTGTCTGGGCAAGAACAGAGCTGATCGCCCGTGTTTCCCTGAAAGGTGTGGAATACGGTATCACAGAGGACAATATTGAGGATGCTAATGTGGACAGCGTTGGCGGAAAAGTCTTTACTGTCAATGAAAAGAAACAGCGTCAGGCTTTGATTGCCGAGATTAACGATAAAGGATATAAGCAGGTCATGGAGGAGGTTGCCTACACTTGGTTCAATCGCTTCTCTGCTCTGCGATTCATGGAAGTAAACGGCTACCTTCCTTCCCATGTGCGTGTATTCACGGACGAGGAAAACAACTTTAAGCCGCAGATTATAACCGAAGCCATTCATCTGGATTTGGATGGACTCAATATGGAAAAGGTCTATGAGCTGAAAGATGCAGAAAAGACCGAAGAATTATATAAATATCTGCTGATTGTGCAGTGTAACGCTCTGAATAAGATTCTGCCGGGAATGTTTCAGAAAATTGCGGACTACACGGAGCTTCTTCTGCCGGACAATCTGCTCCGTGAAGGCAGTGTGATTCAGCAGATGATTGAACTGATACCGGAGGATGACTGGAAGGATGCTGTCCAGATCATCGGCTGGCTGTATCAGTACTATAACAGTGAGAAAAAAGATGATGTTTTTGCAGCACTGAAAAAGAATGTAAAAATCACAAAAGAAAACATCCCTGCTGCAACTCAGCTTTTTACACCGGACTGGATTGTTCGCTACATGGTAGAGAACAGCCTTGGTCGTTTATGGTTGGAGGGACACCCGGATGTGAAAGAGCAACTTCTTCCGACAGAGGAGGAACAGTCTGTTTATGCTGCCGGAAACCGTGACCTGGAAGATACCAAATGGCACTACTATCTGGAAGAAGCCGAGCAGGAGCCGGAAGTACAGGCGCAGCTTGCCGAGATCCGCAAGGAATACGCAGCACTGACACCGGATCGGCTGAAGGTCATTGACCCTTGCTCTGGTTCTGGTCATATTCTTGCTTATATGTTTGATGTGCTGATGAAGATTTATGAATCATACGGCTATACCACCCGTGAAGCAGTGGCAAGTATTGTGGAGAATAATCTTTACGGTTTGGATATTGATGACCGTGCGGCACAGCTGGCTTACTTTGCGGTAATGATGAAAGCCCGCCAGTATGACCGCCGCTTTTTCAGCCGTGGCATTCAGCCACATGTGTATGCCATTGCGGAGAGCAATCATGTAGATAAATTTGCCGTGGATTATTTCTGTAATGGAGATGCAAAGCTCACAGCGGCTATGGATACCATTATTAAAGAATTGCATGATGCAAAGGAATATGGTTCTATTTTGACCATAACACCGCAGGATTGGTCTGCTCTGTATGAACGCTTTGCTGAGATTACAGAAGATATAAATATGTACCGTGAGGCGGCACTGAGAGAATTACTGCCGTTGGTGCAGGTGGGAGAAGCTCTGGCACAGAAGTATGATGTAGTTGTTACGAATCCGCCGTATATGAGTTCTGGTAATATGGGTGCAAAATTGCTCTCTAAAATAAAAAAGGAATTTGATGTAGGTAAAAATGATACTTATTCAGCTTTTATAATTAAATGCAGAGATTTTGCCAAGAAAAATGGTTTTTATTCAATGATTACAATGCAAGGTTGGATGTTTACGCAGCGGTTTGAAGAACTTCGTAAACTTTTACTTAGAGATACATTATGTTCTATGCTTCATGTTGGATATAATAGTTTTCCTGAGTTAAATTCTAAAATTGCTCAAGGGACATCGTTCTCTTTTAGAAAAAATTATGTTAAGCGATATGTATCAACATATTATGATTTGACAAATAGGGTACCACAAAGCGCAGATAAAAAACAGATTTTTGAAAATAAAATGGCATCTAATGATTGCATTGAGATGATAAATGACAAGTTTACTGCTTTGCCAGGTTGCCAATTTGCGTATTGGATAACACCAGCTTTATTGAATGATTTTTCTGATGGCATAAAACTTGGGAATATTGCAGCTCCACGTCAAGGATTAGCGACAGGGGACAATGATACATTCCTACGTTTTTGGCATGAGGTGCCTTATTACAAATTAGGATTTTCGTACAAAACGACAGAAGAATTTCAGCTGAGCAATAAATTATATGCACCGTATAATAAAGGAGGAGAGTACTGTAAGTGGTATGGTAACCGAGACTTGGTAATTAAATTTGATAATGTTAATTATGACATTTTGCAAAATCAAGGAAATCATCTGCCATCCAAACAGTATTATTTTTCTGAATGTGCTACATGGAGCGCGCTAACAACCAGTGGATTTTCTTGCCGATATTGCGAAAATGGTTTTGTATTTGATACGAAGGGGTCATCTTTATTCTGCAATAATAGAGATGAATTATTGACGTATATGGGATTTCTTAATTCGATTGTTGCGAATGAGATATTCAAAATGCTATCTCCAACAGTAGATTACAATGCTGGAACAGTTGCAAATGTCCCAATTTTAAGTAGAAAAAACGAAAAGGTAAATTATATTGTAGAGGATAATATTGAAAAAACAAAGCGAGCGGCAGACTCCTTTGAAACTTCATGGGATTTCCAGCGACATCCACTGCTCTGCAAAGTTTCAACTATTGCCGAAGCCTTTGACCAGTGGCAGGCTGAATGTGATGAACGCTTTAACCAGCTGAAATCTAATGAGGAAGAAGTGAACCGTATTTTCATTGACATTTACGGTTTACAGGAAGAACTGACACCAGAGGTTAAGAATAAGAACGTTACTGTCCGCAAGGCTGACCTTGGCAGAGATATTCGTTCTTTCATTTCCTATGCGGTTGGCTGTATGTTTGGTCGTTATTCTTTAGACATACCGGGTCTTGTTTATGCTGGCGGGAATTTTGATGAAAAATATTGTCGTTGGATTAGTCAGTTTGGTGATCATGCTAATGAAAAAATTGATGCAGATGGTCAGTTAATTGAAGGTGATTGGGCTGGAAGTAGTTTGTGGAAATACGATGGTGTACGTGTGGGAAATCAATGGTGCAAAGCCAGTTATCCTCCTGATACAGATAATATTATCCCGATTTGCGACGATGAATATTTCGAGGATGATATCGTTGGTCTATTCGTGGACTTCGTGAAAAAGGTCTACGGTGCGGAAACACTGGATGAAAACTTAAAATTCATTGCCGATGCACTGGGCGGTAAAGGGCAGCCAAAAGATGTAATTCGGAATTATTTCTTGAGTGATTTCTATTCTGATCATTGCAAGATTTATCAGAAACGCCCGATTTACTGGCTGTTTGACAGCGGCAAGAAAAACGGGTTCAAGGCGCTGCTCTATATGCACCGCTACCAGCCGGACACCATTGCTCGTATCCGTACCGATTATGTGCATGAACAGCAGGCTCGTTACCGCACCGCTATTACTGATTTGGAACAGCGGATTGCCAATGCTTCCACTAGTGAGCGTGTGAAGTTGAACAAAAAGTTGACCACCTTGCAGGCACAGGATACGGAAATCAGAACTTACGAAGAAAAGATTCATCACCTTGCCGACCAGATGATCTCTATTGATCTGGACGATGGCGTGAAAAAGAATTATGCAATTTTCCAGGATGTTTTGGCTAAAATAAAGTAAGGAGAGCTTGCTCATGATGACTGCAAACCCGATTTTACTTCAGAAAAAATATGCTCGTGTCATTGAGTGCTTTGCCAAACAGCAGGGACTTTCACTGGATGAGGCATTGGGATTATTTTATCATTCCGAAGTCTATCAGCTAATGCGAGATGGTGTTTCTGATATGCACTGTATGAGTGATCTGTATCTTGCAGAGGAATTAAGACTGGAATATACAGAGAAGTTTCTGGAAAATTGACAATAATTGAAATGTGAGTTTAGTATTTATTCGTGATGGGGTGCTACAAAATGATTGATTTTGATAATCCGAACACGTTCCCAAAAGAATTGAAAAATTGGGGAACTGAATTTGAAAAGATGATTTTAAGAAGAGTAAATACGGATAATATTGAGGAATGGTGGCAAATAGAACATCAGTTGCAAGATATTAGAATCGGTGAATCGAATTTGGTTACTGATTTTGTTAAAGAAAATATGGATACAGAAATCGCAGTATGTCATTGTACACGCATTTTAGATGAAAATGAATATTGGAGACATGGTCTTGTGACTGCGGGAGGGGAAAATAATGCTGGCGAGAAACGATTACAAAAACTCCTTGTAGATATAGGTTTAGATGATGAAAAAATAGAAGAAGTTTTTTCACATGTGCATTATTTGTGGAATCGAGATAAACAATCCAGAACAAAGTCGGTACATTTCTTTGTTGATAAAAGTCAAGTATATAAAGACGATCAGTTAAATTATTTTGCTATCAATTTAGGGGGAGAAATTTTGCGATGGTCTTTGGAGGCGATTGACAGGGAACTGTATAAAGAAGAACCTTATAGGCGTTTATGGATTATGGGGACTCCATCTGTAATAACATTTAAGGTAAAATTAGATGATATTCATGAGATATATCGCAATAGTTTAATTGCTGAAATAGTCAAATATAATATAACGAAAGAGCTCTTTGGTTTTGATTATGAATTTGAATTTACAGGAATGACAGTTGGAGACGTTCCGCCGCAGAATATTATAAACATTGAGGAAATAAAAGATTATATACAAATGCAAGAAAAATATCCCGATTATAAGGGATTCTATGATGAATTGAAAAGTGACTTTAAATAATCAGGTAGTGAATGCTACCAAAGAGAGCGAGGTGTTATGATGACCATAGAAGAAATTCTTGCAGGCGAATCGAAGAATGTGGAGTTCAAAGAGACCCTGCCGGAGAAAAGCATCAAATATATGAAGTCTGTGGTTGCCTTTGCAAATGGA
>ENA-ORPD01002462-ORPD01002462.1-human-gut-metagenome-genome-assembly--contig:-NODE-2462-length-11159-cov-4.678224_pt1 | contig 11159 bp, 5 predicted proteins | sample MGYA00242143_ERZ509076 | MGnify/ENA primary metagenome ERZ509076 (study PRJEB26280, sample SAMEA2338706) | human gut metagenome | biome: human gut; feature: human-associated habitat; material: faeces... | reverse complement strand
GCTGGTATCCGACAGCGAAACAACTTACGAATATGATTTAAATGGTAATCTTGTTCGTGTAATCGGTACGGCTAACTCTGCTCTTTATGAGTACAATACTGAGAACAAGCTTGTAAAAGCTATTGTTCAGAATGATATTCTTGTAACCGAGGAAAGCTATACCTATGACTATCAGGGCAACCGTACAAGCAAGACTACTCACAGAAGTGACGGAGTTACTGAGTATGTAAAGTACATCAATGACAACTCTTCTTTGACAAATGTCCTTGCAGAGATTGGTTCTGAGGGTTCGGTGCAGGCATACTATACCATTGGAGCTGACCTTATTTCTCAGGAACGTGACGGCAATGTGTCTGTATATCTCTATGACGGACATGGCTCTGTTGTTGGTTTGGCAAATGAGAGTGGTGTTGTTACCGATACCTATTCTTATGACGCATTTGGTAATCTTCTTAAATCTACAGGCTCTACCAAGAATTGCTACCGTTATTGCGGCGAGCAGTTTGATGAGACTACTGGGCTTTACTATCTACGTGCGAGATATATGGATACCTCTACGGGTAGGTTTATTTCGCAGGATACATATCAGGGCACAATAAATGATCCTGTTAGCTTGCATAAGTATTTGTATTGCAGATCAAATCCTGTAATGAATATTGATCCAAGTGGATATTTGACAGTTGAGGATTTGGAAGTGGGAACAACTGGTGAAGCCATTCTTGATGTTTCATACCAAATGTCAAATCAGTCTGCAATGAGAATTGGTATGAAAATCCTTGCCGTTGCTGTAACCATATTTAATATTGTACTGGCGACATATATAATTACTGATGTTCTTTTGGATAATGTTAGCAGTATTGCAGATGGTTCAACCAACTCATCAGATGCAAATGATGAAGCAAGGGATTCGGTAATTGATAATGCTATTGAAAATACTGGAACTGGAAGCGGTGGATCTAATAATGACGATGATGAATGGCGAAAATTTGTCAAGCAGGTTAAGGATTTAATTGAAAAATATGGCGTTTTAACATATGAGGAATTTAAGAAAGCTTTAAAAAATGCAGGGTTTGAAATTCATCATCTTATTGAAAAACGTTTTGCAAATTTATTTAAAATTGGTCAAGAGAAAATTCCCTCGCTTCCACTACCGCATACATTGCATCAAGTATTTACAAAATTATGGCGGCAAGCTATAGCATATTCCAATGCTTCAGTAGAGTTAACGACACAAAGTGCAACAAAAGAAGTTTTGATTCAAGCGGTAAAAAATATATATAGGGATTTCCCTGAAATAGTAGAAATATTGCTTGAATTCATAGAGAAATATTCTCGATAGGTGGTACAAATAATATGATAGAGTACAGAATTTTCATGTTATATCCATTGGTGGATTATTATAATGATCATGATTTAAGACTTAATATGTTGGCAGATGAATTAAATATAGATAGAAAAAAGATAAGACATTTTGAACCAAGCTATGCTAAAATTGAATATGGTGGATTTGCTTACCAGAATATTAAAATGATGGCAGAGAAATATGGATATAATGCCGTTGAAAATACATATGGCATGAAATATTCAAAAACTGAAATGTCAAAAGCAAGTTTATTTGAGATGAAATTGCCGATATACGGTAAAGAGGATTATACAGAATGTTATCAGACGAAATTCTCTGATTTTTATTGTGAAAAATGTGGCGTTCATCAATATATTCCGATGGGTGACATTTATATTAACAAGGCAGAGTTTCGTGGAAAGGATATTGCTACTTCGATGAAATGCAACAACGAAATAATTGTTTCTGACAAGATGAAAATTTTGATTGAAGAATCAGTACTTACTGGTGTAGAGTTTTATCCGGCATATCATTACAATAACAAAATAAAAAATGATTTTCCTGCATGGCATATGCGGGTGAAAAGTATAATGCCGCCCATTGATAAGTCAATGCCTGTTAATATATTGGAAGGATATTGCTTGTTATGCAAAGGACATCATATTCTTCCATTATCATATGTTAGGTATCAACTTAATGAGATTAAGTCAGCAAGTGATTTTAATTTGTCTGTTGAAAAATTTGGACCAGGTTGGTATGGCAGCCCTAAACTAATTATTAGTAAAAAAGTTTATGATTTGATAAGAGATAATAAAATTAAGGGCTGTAAGTTTGAAATTGTTGTGGCAGTATAGCTTTATTAACAATATGACAAATTTGATTATCCAGACGAAATTTATATATGGCTTAAAGTTGCGATAACGTTTTCAAGGTCACAACTCCTTTCAACTTAAATTTTACAAATACGATATTTTTGAACGTATGATAAGGTAAGATTACAAATGTTAAATTGAAGGCGTTGTTATTATGTTGTACTCGTATTTAAATAAAGAAAAAAGGAAGTGATATAATGAACAACTTTTTTGATTCTAATGCTAGTTATGTGGATTTGCTTATAGATAAGTACAATCCACCTTCTAATCCTAAATGCGTTGTGGATTATGATGTAAAGGGGATAGTTGAAAGTCGCTTAGGAGTATGTTTACCTGAGGATTATTATGAATATATAAATGCTTTCGAATATGGAAGCTTTGATAATTATGTTAAAGTAGTAAATTTCTTTCATAAAGATGGGATTGATGAATATTTTCAGGAATCTTTAGATAATGAGGAAATAATGACAGATTTAAAGGAAATGCAAGATTCATTTGGAATGAAGGACGTGATTATAAAAATTGAAAATGGTATTGTGGTTTCGGGGGGAGAAAATTACATTTCATTGAACTGCTACGATGATGAAATTAGGTTAAAGTTAATGAGCTGTGGTACTGGGTATCCGTATCATTTTTACAAAAATGGTACAGGGCTGATTTATTGGGGTAGGACCGATGATTGCAATTTCTTTTGGAATTATTATCTGGATGGATATAGTGTGATTGCATATTGTGATAATGACTTTTATGAATTTAATATGTCGCTTTCTGAATTCTTATATTATTTTTTAGATTGTAAAATGAAAGGACTTTATGACTTTAATAATGATTTTACATATAAGGAATACTCTGAATAAAAAATGTGCATGTTAATACTCATGTTTATACTTACTGTCTGATTTGTATTACAGCACCTTTTGACTAAATTTCTTGTGCGTATGACCTTAATGGCAACACCGTAAGAATGACATCTCCCTCAAAGTCTGCACTTTATGTTTACAATGCAGAAAACCGCCTTGTACGTGCAACTGTTCAGAGTGGAAACAATGTTTCTGTTGAAGAATACAGGTACGATTATGCAGGCAACCGTATTGCAAAGAGTTCCGAGGATGAATACACAAAGTACCTGCTTGACATAAACGGCGAATTGACATATGTTCTTGCTGAAATGAATTTTGACAACACGGAAAAAGTGTTACTATACCCGTGGCGATGAGCTTATTTCTCAGGAATGTGACGGTAAAAAGTCTTACTATGTTTATGACGGACACGGCTCTGTTCGTGCTCTTGCTGACGAAAGTGGCAAGGTTACGGACAAGTACGTCTATGACGCATTCGGCAACCTTATTAGCAGTGTTGGCAGTACAAAGAATGACTTCCTTTTCTGCGGCGAACAGTTTGACCCTGTAACAGGACTTTACTATCTCCGTGCGAGGTATATGGACACTACTACAGTGTGTTGCATTTAATGGATACTGATCCAAGTGGAAATTTGACAGTTGCAAATTAGACAGGAGGAGCGCTTTGGAAAAATGATTAAGAGGACTATTTAAAAGTATTGGTCATCATAATAGATTTCAAAAATATATTAAGCCTTATATGACAGTTAATTTGTCATATAAGGCTTTGTTTATTATGTGCATATTTATAGGCGACTATTTGTGAAATATGTAGAGCTTATAGAAATATGTGTTACAATTTGTCAATTTTAATGTTTTATTATGTGTAAATAAAATACACAACACATTTTATATTTTGGATATATGCTATTCGTGTAGTATAAGTGTTTTGTATATCAATAATCATGGGGGAACAAGCAATGATTTGAGAGAAAATTATAATTAGAATGTGTTATAACGTAGCATTATAAATAATGTTTATAAGCTATGTGTAGCCGGTTACTGGGTTGTACTGGCGTTTTTTGCGTTAATTGATATGGTTAATTAGATGGAGGAATGTTAATGGAAGGTAAAAAGGTTGTAGCAACTGCATTGGCGGCGGCAATAGCAGTGTCAGTGTCTCCTGTAAATGCAATAGATGAAAGTAAAAATAAAAACGTGACTTTGGGATATTCTGAAGATGATGAAGATAATGGCGTAATGCTGATGTCCAATGAGGATGTTGCTGTTAAAAAAATATCTGAAACTGATACAAGCATTACAATATCGTGGACTGGATTCAATAATGATAAAGTATCATATTATACAGCTGTATGCAATGGCTTAGAATCAGGTAAAATTTCAGAATGCACATATACTATCAACGGATTGACAAGTGGGTGTGAATATAGCATAGCTGTCAGGGCATATGATGAGGAGGACAAACTTATTGGATCCAGTCAAACTATTTATGAATACACAGATTGGAATGTTGCATCAGATACAGTATTAACATCAAATAAGACGGTGGCTGATTTAAACATTAACGGTGGTAATTTAAAACTTAATGGATATACGCTTACGGTTAAAGGAAATGTCTATTTGACATCCTCAACTTTATATGTTGATCAAGGCAAGTTATATGTCAGCGGCAATTTCAACATGAGCAGTACAAACGGAAGCAATGGAAACGGCAGTCTCACAATGAATAAGGCAGAGGACTATATCTGTGTAAACGGGGATTTTCTTGCGTATTCATACTATGCAAGCACACTTACAGACGGAATTATTGAAGTGAAGGGTAACTTTGAGCAAAAGAAAGCATACTACGGCTACAGTAATAATTTCGCACCGAGCGGAGATCATAAGGTGATACTGAGCGGCAGAGGTGTCCAAAAAGTAAATTTTGAATCAGAAATATCAAGGTTTAATGTACTGGAAATAACCAAATCACTTGAAACAGGTTATATTTTCAGCAGAACGCCACTTTGGAATGAGCTATTGGAGAAGAAGCCCGATGATAAGCCACCTACTTCTCCTACAAATCTCCATATTGAACGTTCTACTTCTACGTCTATAAAAATCACATGGAATGAATCAGAAGATGAGTCAGGAATTTACTGCTATTATATTTATCGTGATGGAGAGCAGATAGGTTCCACCAGAAATTTATATTATGTTGATACAGGGTTGAAGTCACATTCACAGCATCTGTATTACGTTATTGCATGTGACATTGATGGAAATATGTCCGAAAAGAGCGATATTATAGAGGCAGCGACAGATGCTGATGAATATGCCCCTACACAGCCTGCAAATCTTACAGCGGTAGTTAAGGGTGATAGTACTATTTATCTTTCATGGATCGCATCAAGCGACAATGTTAAGGTAGTTGAGTACAACATTTACCGCAACGGGGTTCTTATTGCCAAGACCGAGGGTACAGCTTATACTGATAAAAATGCTTTTGCAGGGCTTTACACATACTATGTTGAAGCTGTTGATAATGATGGTAATGTATCAACGGCAAGTCAAAAGGTCACTGTTGATAACGAAGCCCCCGCAAAGCCTGCTCTTACTCTCAGTAAAGTCGGTGACAGTTATATCTCTCTGGAATGGACAGGATCGGACAATGTTGATGTAGTTTTTTACAGTATTTACAGGAATAATGTGCTTGTAAAAACAGTTGCTGCCAATAGTTATGTTGATACAAATGTTTCAATAGATTCAAACTATACATATTATGTTGTTGCTTATGATGCAGCAGGCAACAAATCAGAAGCAAGCAATGAAATATCTGTATATACCGGAGAAGACAGCACAGCCCCTGAAGTGATTTCTGTTTATGCGGCAAAGAGAAAATATTCTAAGGCCGTACCAATATCTGTTTCTGTAAAGGATAATCAGGCTGTTGCTGCAATTTATGTTCAAACATCTTCTGATAATAGAATGTGGTCAGATGTAATGGAAATAAATGCAGGAGGAAAAATAGAGGCAAATGTGATTGGCTCTATTGACTTGACAGAATGTTCGGATGGAGCCCTTTATCTTCGTGCGTATGCTGAGGATGTATCGGGAAATAAAAGTAACGCAGAAAATTCTCCTGTATTCAGTATAACTGTAGATAATACTGCACCTAAAACTCCTTACGACCTTACGGTCAATACAGAAAATGGTTCACTGGAACTGAAATGGGATACTTTCGAATCTGATACAGATATTGAATATTTCAAGATTTACCGTAGAGAGAATGATGAAGCTGATTATACTCTTGCTGCGGATAATTATAAATACTGGAATTATATCGACTGCAATATTGAGCTTGGTACCCAGTATTATTATGCAGTTTCCGCCATTGATGATGTGGGAAATGAAAGTATGCTGTCTGAGGAAGTAATGAAATGTATTTCCGACGACAAAATAAAACCCGTTATACATAGTATAAGTCCGGTTGAGGGCAGTAAAATAGGAGAAAATCCTACTATAAATGTTTCGTGTTCGGATAATTTCAGGCTTGGCAAGCTTACCGCCGAAATAAAAAAGACTACAGATGAAAATTGGTCAGAGGTTTGTTCAGAAAAATTAGATTCTTATGCTTCTGTTGTTTCATTTTCACTTAATACAACTGACCTTACAGATGGTCGTTATGATATGCGCTTCAAAGTATCTGATTCAGTTGGAAATATCAGTGATTATGTCAATGCAACATATGATTACAGAAAATGTACATTATCATCACCGGTATTATCAGCAGTGCCTATAGGTTGGGGAGCTGATTTGACTTGGAGTATGACCGATACAACCGAACTTGCAGGATATATTGTCTATCGCAAAGCTCCGGGAGAAGACTCGTTTAAGGTTATTGGACGAATTAAAGAAGACCATTTTACGGATACAACGGCAGATGCTGGAAAAACGTATTATTACAGGGTTGATGCTTGTGATATTAGGGGAAATATTGTTGAAGGTAATATTGTATCTGTTGTTCCGACATATGAGGACAGCAGTGCACCGACATCTGTTCCCGGAGAAGGCGTTTTTGGAATTGCAGGTAAAGCGGTATCGTTTGATGGCACTGCATCGTATGACAACCATTATGTTGAGAAGTATTATTGGGATTTTGGCGATGGCACTGTATCTGATGAGGCGAAAGTCAAGCATACATATAATTCAGAAGGTGACTACAATGTTAGCCTTACGGTTTATGACAGCGCAGGAAACTTTGATACAGCTCAAATGAAAGTAAAAGTTTATCCCGAAGACTATAGCTGTACAAGGATAAAAATAACTGATTCTAATGGTATGTATATACCCAATGCACGTATTTACTGTGAATCCCTGCCTGAAAAACTTGATGCTATGTCTGATTCATCAGGATGTTATGACTTTGTATATCCGGACGGGAGCTTTAATATTTATATTTATCAAAATGGATATCTTCCACAAATGATAACAATATCATCGGAAGATAGGAAGTCAAATGAATATGTCAGCTTAAAGAAGCAAAATGTCGTTACGGGTAATATTTCTGTTAAGGAGCTTGATTTTAATGAAATCAAGTCACTCGGGATTGACATAAATGATCTTGAAAATCAGAATGTATATGAATACAGCATTGACATCAAATACGATGTACATTACGACATATATAAAAGAGAAGTAATTTATATAAATAATGCAGGTAATATAGTCGGAAGAGGTTCATCGGGAAATATCAACAGTGATTACAGCTACAGCAGCGGAAGCAGAAATGTTTATGTAAAGACATTTACAGGCTCTTCTGAAAATTATTACTGGGATAGAAAACCGGCGGTTTATGTTGCTGTTATGACTGTTGAGGCAAATGCAACATGGCTTAAAGAATTTTATGATGTTCAGCTCTCAATAATAAATAATGCGAATGAAGAGTTCAGTATAGAAAATGCTTCAGCTATGCTAAGTGTTCCTGATGGATTGTCTTTGGCAGATACTGCAAGAGGAGAAAAGCACATAAATGATATGGGAACAATTTCCGGTAAAGGTCAAAAGTGTGCGAGCTGGATCCTTAGAGGAGACAAGGTAGGCAGTTATGACCTTACAGCTCAATTTACAGGTAAGCTCATGCCATTCGATGAGGAAATAACAGTTGAATTTAAAACAGATGAGCCGTTGGTTGTAAATGGATCAGATGCTTTAAGCATTAGTTTTAAAACTATTTCTGAAGCTGAGAACGAATGGAATGTGGAATTCACAGTTACCAATATATCTGATAAGACAATAAATAACGTCAAATTGGATTTTAGCAAACTAAGTGACAGCTTTTTAAATGCTTACGATATTCTTATTGAATATCCAAGTGGTTTGATTGAGTACATTTTCTGGAACAAGGGCGATCATGATGAAAAAGATAATGAGGAGTTTCTGCCTGCACTTTATGGCGAAAATGATTTTATTGATAGTCGTGAACTGAAGCCGGGACAATGTATAACAGGAAGATATACCGTAACAGGACATAAAGATGATGAATATGTTTATTAAGTAAAATGGAGGATATTATGAAAAAAGACAATATATATGGTTTTGATTATAAGCAAGAAATAAAGGAATACACAGCACTCTGTAAAAATAAGAGAAACAGGAAATATAAAAATTATCTGGATTGGAAAAAACATATAATTGAAAATCTTGATGGCATGAATATGCGTACACTTGAAAACTTTCTCCATTTGTGCCTGTATCAGGAAAAATTGGAGAACAGAGGAATAGAGGTATTTATGCCTTTATCACTGGGCGTAGTATCGTTATACTTATCTCAGCTGATTGTTCCGGAAAATGATGTTTGGGGAGCAGCTATAGGATATACAGCGGTTATGTTAGTAGTAATAGCGTCAATTATAAAAAGCTATTTCTCATATGTTTTTCCTAAGGATTTTTATCATGATGTTGCTGAGATCACACGTGAATATATGAACTCCTTACCTGAAAATAATAATAAACCTTTGATTGAAGCAAATGAGACTGAGGTACAGAGATGAAAAAAAGAATAATATCAGGTTTGCTGTCAGCAGTAATGGCATTAAATATTATTTCTATACTTCCCGGTGATGCGTTTGCATTGACAGCTGAAAGCAGAATATATGAAAAAGACGGATACACCGTTACATATCGTATAGGCAGCGAATGGGATAACAATCGCAGTGTTGAAGTTTCAATCAAGAATACAGGTGAGGAATCTATCCTTAACTGGGCACTTAAGTATGATGTCGGAGGAGAGGTATATAACCTTTGGAATTCCAAAGTGTATGACAGCTCGGAAGAATATACAATTATCAAAAATAACGGTTATAACTATGAGATCGAACCGGGACAGTCTGCAAATTATGGATATATCGTAAAAGGCGAAGAAACTGTTATTCCCGAGGATATTGAACTTTGCAGCCGCAGGATAGATGTAAAATCAGGCTATGAAGTTGATTTCAATGTTACAAGTGACTGGTACACGGGATTTAATGGTGAGATAAATATTACCAATACTTCAGATGAGCCTATTGAAGCATGGACCCTGAGTTTCGACAGCAATTTTGATATAAACAATATCTGGGATGCAAAGCTGCTCACGAGTGAAAACAGAAGTTATGAAGTAGCAAACCAGCTTTGGACAACTCCTATATTGGCAGGGGAAAGTGCGTCATTTGGCTTTTCGGCTGATAAATCCGCAACGGAGAATGCAAGTGCTGAAAATTTTGTGCTTACAGCTGTTGTGGTAGGGAAAAGTGCTCTTGAATATCCTGATTTTGATGATGATATTGATTATGAGCTTGACAGCGATTCGGACGGACTTCCCGACTATTATGAGGATATTCTTGGAACGGACAAGAATGATCCGGATACAGACGGAGACGGTCTGACCGACGGTTACGAGGTATTCTACCTGGGTACAGATCCTCTCAAAGCTGACAGTGATGATAATGGTGTCAATGACGGCGATGAGGATCAGGATAATGACGGGCTTTCCAATTTAAAGGAATGTGAGCTTGGAACAGATCCGCACAATGCTGATACTGACGGAGACGGTCTGACTGATGGTGATGAGGTAAATATTCACGGTACCGATCCACTGAAATATGATACTGATGATGATGGCATTTCAGATGGTGACGAAATCGCTCTCGGACTTGATCCGAATAACGGTTCTACCAATGGCACACCTGACTGTGAGCGTACTTTCACGCAGACAGTTTCCGCAGATTCAGAGGTGCTTTCGGCTATAAATGAAACTGAGGACAATCCTTTTAGGGTTTCACTTGAGATGGAAGCAGCAGGTGTGGCGGAAAATAATGTCTATGCCCGTAAAAGCGGATATTCCGATGCAATCGCAAACAGTGCCATTATTGGTGTTGCCCCTGAATTTGCATATACAGAGGGGTTGACTGTTGAAGAGGTAACGGTTAAGTTTGAGCTTGACAATTCCATAGTGGATAACACTCTCGGTACATACGCTGAAACAGGCAATGAGTTTGATGGAATAAAGCGCCTTAATGTATTTATGTTCATTGAAGACGTAAATATGCTTTTGCCGGTAGAAACATTTCATGATGCTGCCACTAATACTGTTTATACCAAAACAGACAGAATGGGTACATTCTGCCTTATGGACATGGAGATATTTGCCGATAACCTTGATTCAGCTCTTAATAAAAGTGCTGAGGCTGAGGTCAGCGAAGCTATGTCTCAAAACATGAGTGATGAGAACGGATACATAAGCTGTTCTGTCGAGAAGTACAATGCTAAAGCATCGGCTCCGGATGAAAAAACTAAAGTCATTGATAATTTTGATGTAGTATTCATGATAGACTGCAGAAATGTGGTTGATCCTGATGAATATGCTGTAATTCAAAAAAATATAATAGAAACTGCTGATACGGTACTTATAAAATCACCGAATGCACGTATAAAAATAGTTCTGATGTTTTCTGTGAAGGCATCGCTTGAGAACGGAAAAGCATACCGTGTGCTGAGAATGTCGGATATCAAGGGCATTGCTCCAAATGATAATACAGAATATTTTACTGATATAGATGATATATA
>ENA-ORPD01002460-ORPD01002460.1-human-gut-metagenome-genome-assembly--contig:-NODE-2460-length-11171-cov-2.165527_pt1 | contig 11171 bp, 7 predicted proteins | sample MGYA00242143_ERZ509076 | MGnify/ENA primary metagenome ERZ509076 (study PRJEB26280, sample SAMEA2338706) | human gut metagenome | biome: human gut; feature: human-associated habitat; material: faeces... | reverse complement strand
CGTCGAGAGTCATCTGCTTGGCCTCGATTTCCTCCGAAATCAAACAAATATTGGGCTGAGTCTGCAAAGCGCATTCCAAAGCGATATGCGAAGCCGAACGTCCCATCAGCTTGATAAAGTGCCAATATTTCTTAGCCGAGTTACAGTCGCGTTGTATGTTACCGATTACTTCGGAATATACTTTACAAGCCGTATCGAAACCGAAAGAAGACTCTATCATCTCGTTCTTCAAGTCTCCGTCGATAGTTTTCGGGCAACCGATTACCTGAACTCCGGCTCCGATTTGTTTATAATATTCGGCGAGCACGCAAGCGTTGGTATTGGAATCGTCGCCACCGATAATAACGACAGCTTTGATACCCAACTCTTTAATAATTTCGAGACCACTGTCGAATTGATCCTTCGTTTCCAGTTTGGTACGTCCCGAACCGATAATGTCGAATCCGCCCGTATTGCGGTAGTCATCGATAATATCGGCCGTAAGTTCCATATATTTATGTTCGATCAATCCGCCGGGGCCTAAAAGGAAACCGAACAAACGGCTCTCTTTATTCAGAGCTTTAAGACCGTCGAAAAGACCAGAAATTACATTATGTCCACCGGGAGCTTGACCGCCGGAAAGGATAACACCCACATTGATAGCCGGATATTCTTTCTTTGCAGCTGCTTCGAAACGGAGAACAGGCATGCCGTATGTGTTAGGGAATAACTTAGCGATAGCCTCCTGATCGGCAACCGATTGCGTGGCCTTGCCTTCGACGATGGTAACGCCGTTTTTAATAGCTTCGGGCAACTTAGGCTGATACGAAGCACGAGCGGTTTGAAGTGCACTTTTCTTCATTGTAATCTCTTTTGTTTATGTAAGTTTTATATTTCTTTCGGATTTGCAAATTTCGTATTTTTTTTTCAAAGAGCCAAATACAGAAATATTAAAATCATATCGGACAAAACGGTCGATAAACATTACCCCACGCTTCACTCCTCGTCATACCCGAAAGATTTCCCGGAAAAGAAATCTCCGGTAATCATCAGACGTGAAATATCCCACGCCTGCGTCTGCCTCGAATACAAAGGAGACCGACGGTTTCCCAAAGAACTTCCGTCCCAATAAACAGCACTCTCGACCGGAGTACGGAACAAACTATATCCCAAACCTTTCCAACCGTATTCGTTACACCCCATGACATCGAGCAATGTCGGATATACATCGATTTGCCCCGCCGTCTCCTCATAAGAAATCGTGTACGGAGTATTCAATAAAACTAACGCTACCTCACGGTCGGCAAGTGTCCTATGCTCGCGCCCGTCCAACACATTTTTACCCAACTCGTCATGGTCCGAAACAATAGCGATTACCGAGCGTTCGTACAGCCCGCACGCTTTCAGCGAATCGAGAAAACTGCCCAACTGTCTGTCGAGGAGATGAAAAGCCTCCATCGTGTTGACCAACTCGCTCGACTCGGTCGGGTATCGGGAAAGAGCCGTGGGATTGGACGGAGCCTTGTTCGGAGCATGTGTCGAGATAGTCACTATCTGAGAGAAAAACGGCTCTTGTGTCCGTTTCAAAATAGAAAGACTTTCGGCAAACAGAACCGAATCGCTCAAAGTCTCGCTCGCACCGAACGATGTTTTATCATATAAAGTTTCAAAACCGTATGCCGGAGAAGTTTCCGCCTGATTCCAATCCTGTGCCCGGTCGCATACGATATTCAAAGTCCGATAACCTTTATCTCTCAACGCATGCCCCAAAGCCGGATAGGTGTTTCCGCCGTACAGCACGGCGGTCGCTCCTACCTTCGCAGGTAAAAGCCCAGTATTGAATATCAAGTGGCCGTCGCTAGACCGACCGTCTTTTACTTGCGGAATTAAATGGAGAGCCGAAAATGTGCCTTTTTCGGACAGTAGACGATTGAGCCGGGGCATAATCTCCACCCCGTTCACTGTCCGGTTCAATAACCACGAATTCATCGATTCCACGACGATAAGAATAAGATTCCTTCCCGGTTCTACGGCATATCTATTATCACCATAACGCGGCATATCGTCAAGATAAGATTCAACGGTTTTCCGTTCCTCGGCATTCAGCTCTCCACCCTGCAAAAGCGAAGAGACAAACGCATAGCACGTATAAGGTACGACACCGTTAAACACCACGTACTCACGATAATTATAAGGCGTAATGAAAGCCGTCCACGGAGACTCTTGATCGGAAGGCGCACGATGATAAATATGATGAGCTCTGACCGCATAGGAAGACAAAGCTATCGACAACGATACGAAGGCGGCAACCGCTCTGGTACGTGAAGATGGATAATGGCGCTGTTTCTTGAAATAGAAAATATACCCCGCCAAAAGTAACAGAGTGGGAAAGAACACAAATATATCGCGTAACCGTATCAATCCCCTCACGCTGTTAAGCAGCACATCGTTGACGTTATTCACGAGAAGGAACGATGAATATGGCATAATATCCTCATAGACATGAGCATATAAAGTCTGGATAAGACAAAAAACGTCGAACAGAAAAAGCGGAATAAACACGACCCACCGCTTGTTCGTAAAAAAGAAAAGAGGCAACGACAATAAAAAAGCATCGCCCACAGTCGGCGCAAAAGCCGAAAGCGTATCGCCCACAGGCTTTCCCTGTGGAAGAAGGATACGCAAATCGAAAATAGTCGAATATTTCAACCCGATATGTAAATATTCGATAGGAAACATAAAGCAACAGACAGTAAGCAGATAAAACAACAGATACTGTCCCTCGCGGTTCCAAGAAAAAACTCGTGCCGAAAATTTATCCAACCACATTTGCATTCGATAACATTCGATGCAAATGTAATGAAATAAAAATTTATAGTATTATTTTATACTGAAATATCCTTTGGTAATTATTTTTTCCGAAATATCCCATGCCTCTATCTGCCGGGAGGCCAAAGAATCGCCTTCGTTACCATAAACAGTCCCATTCCAACCGGCCGCACTTCCGACCGGAGTGCGCAAAATACTGTAACCTAAACCCTTCCATGCATAATCATTACAATTCATTATGTCGAGTAAGGTAGGATAAATATCGATTTGTCCCATAACCGAAGTATGCGTATATTTCACACCGGCGTTCGCCACGATGAACGCAGCCTCCGTATCGTTATAACCGGGTACTCCGCAAGGAGAGAGTAATTGGTTATGGTCCGAGGCTATCGCAATAACTGTATTATCGTACAATCCGTTACTACGAAGCGAATCGACGAACGCTCCGATACAACGGTCGGTATAATGAATAACCTCCATATAATTTCTCACCTCCTCCGGAAACTCAGTAGCACCCGACAACTTCGTCTTCCGATACGGCTCATTATAAGGCTTGTGAGACGTCCCTGTTATCAATTGATAGAAAAACGGCGTTTTCTGCACTTTTATTTTTTCAATAGCCCGTTCCATCAGCACACTATCCGTAACACTTGTTCCACCACCCAATCTATCGATATTCTGGTCATACCCGTAAGCGACGCTTATCTCGGCCTGATTCCAATAATTATTCCCATCGACCGTCATGTTTACCGCCGTGTAATTCCGTCGCTTCAACGCTTTGGCGATAGAATAGTAATCCACATCGTCATATCGGGTAGCGACGGCTCCGCTCTTTAAGGGAAGCAATCCGGTATTGAACATGAATTGCCCGTCGCTCGATCTACCGTCCTTCACTTGTGGCAAAACATGAACTGCTGTAATCGAGTTGCTGTCGTTTACGATCCGGTTCAAGCATGGTGTTATCTCTTCTCCGCAAAAGCTCTTGCCGATCACCCATGAGTTAAGCGACTCTACGATAATAAGTATCAAATTTTTGTTTTCATTAACCGAATAGATGTTATCTGCATAACGGGGATAAGCGTCGAGATAATTTTGGATTCGAATCGTTTCTTCTTCCGTCAATTCAGGTTGGGGCAAAAGCGAAGTAGCGGCATGATACAGAATATATCCGCACATTCCATTCAGATCGAAATACAATATATTATTGGGGAAAGTGACAAATCTATCGGTAAGAGAATCATACTGTTTCGATTTTATATCCCGCACCGAAAGAAAAATATGAAAACAGACAAAAACCGACAAGATAACGATCACCGGCCACCATAACCGCCTCCGCTCTTTTTGCACTTTTTTCTGTAAAACAAATTTGTAAAGAACCCCGGTCATCAAAGTAGGAACGATTGCCAGACAATCAATCCATCGCGCCGAAGCGAAAGCACTTTCCAACAACAAAGGAGTAAGGTTTTCATACAAAAGGAAAGAAGAAAACGGTATTATATCCAAATAGTTCCGGTAATACCATACGGCCGACAAACAAAATACATCGAGCAAAATCAACGGTATAAAAACGAATCCCCGTCTTTTGACGACAAAAAAAGGAGACATCAAAACCATTGCATCGAACAGAGTCTTAACAATATGAGCCGGTATCGACGAAAGCGGATTCGTGTCTTTCACTATTTCAAAATAGAAAAGCCATATACTGGAAAACGCAGATATAAGGACCAACGCAAAAAGAACGAGTGTATAAAAGTTTTTCGAAAAAAATCGAATGACAGAACTCCCTATATCCAAACTTTTACCAATCATTGAAACTACTCTTTCATTTTAGAACAAAATATTTATCCGCTTCCCTAAACGGGTTTGCAAAAATAATTCTTTTAATGAGGCGAAACAACCTCATTTGCTCGATTTCTTTCAATCCGCTCTCGATAAAACATTTATTAAAAGACAAAACAAAATAAAATTAAATTCATAGCTTTGTTCAATATTATATGATTATCGGATAAAAAAGAGAACTACAATCATTTTTTCTCCTTCGTATCGAACAGAAAATAAACATCTCGAACATGAAAAAAAGGTATATATTGCTCGTTCCGGTAGGCGGCCTTGCCAATCGCATGAAAGCGATCGACTCGGCAATTAAACTAAGCCGAAAAACAAATAGCGAGTTACATATTATTTGGTTCAAAGACCGAGGATTAAATTGCCGTTTCGACCAATTATTCGAACCGATCGATTTACCGAATGTAAAAATAACGGAGGCTACATGGAGCGATTACCTGCTTTACGACAGGCCCCGGCAGAAAAATATTTTCATTCCCCGTCTTTTTCAAAAGGCAACCTTCGATAACTGTATCTATGAAAAACAGGCCTTACACCTTTTTTACGAGAACTTCGATTTTTACGACTGGGCAAAGAATAGGAAAGTATATATAGCCTCTTTCGTATATTTTTATTCTCCCGAAGATGAAAATGACCGCTTCTCTGTTTTTCGTCCTCTCGCTTCCATCTTGCAAGAAATAGATACCCGTTGTTCCCTCTTCGGAACAAATACAGTGGGTGTCCACATTCGCCGGACCGACAATACTCTATCTATCGCACAAAGTCCTACCCGTTTATTTATCGAGCGTATGAAAAAAGAAATAGAACAGAACGGCGACACGACATTTTACCTTGCCTCCGACTCCGAGGAGGACAAACGCTCGATTGTAAATCGGTTCGGGAATAGAGTGTTCACCTCTGTCCACAAAGCCGACCGCAACAGCTTGGAGGGTATGCAAGAAGCGCTGGTAGAGCTATACCTCCTATCGCACACCCGGCATGTATTGGGATCGGTACACAGCTCTTTTTCCGAAACGGCAGCTCAAATCGGCAAGATACCATACGAATTGTTGCGCGACGTTCACCCCGATAAATAATTCCGGCCATACACGGGAACAAAATAGATTCGGGAAGATTTGAATCTGTCCCGAATCTATAACCGCTATCGCACGACACAGCGCATCATGGCCGCCGCCTGTTCCGGACGACCCAATATCTCATATACAAGAGCCGCACAAGTATAACAAACGACCGGTATCAACGAAGGAAGTAACTCATAACTCTCGGCATCGCGGGCAGGATAAGCGACATAACGAGCCGAACTCACCCGATGAGAAACGACATGTGCAGGAAGCGAGTAATAATCGATACGTTTTTGTCCTTCTTCGTTCGATAAAACACATACGGGTGTCGAACAGCCTCCCCGGGTATAAAAATTGAACTGCAACTCATATTCGGGAGACGTTTTATCGATAAATTCCGTAACAGGTTGCCTCCACCCGTCCATACAAAACTCAGCCATACGCCACACATCATCGGGCAAAAGTACATATCCGCTACCGTCGGACGAACGCTGTGGCCGCAACAACGAAGCGCAATCTGTCAAAGGCAATGACGATACCGGTTCCGTTGCCCATACGGCAAGCAAGGCATCCGGCATTTTCTCCCGTATATATCGCTCTACTCCTATCCCTGCGGTCATCACGATATCGGCATCGAAAGAATCGGTTAGCTCCTCCATGTTCGCTTTAACCCGGTCTACCAACTCATCTACACTTACTTTCATCACGCGCCTTTCTTCTGTCTCACAAAATTATTCTCGTCCACATAAATATCACCCTCCGAAAGAATATCGGTCCATTTTTTTAATGCACAATTCAACCCGTCGGCAGTAAACGAACTGCGGTAAACCGGTAATCCGGTCCCATCGAGACGAGAGATTTCGATTTGCCGAGGAGAAATCGACACCTCGCACGAACCGTTTTCAATGGGCTGAGTCATTTTTAACAAAGCCTCTCCGGCTGCACCCAACCCTATTTGAAAAACTTTATCGCCATCGCCCGAATAAACGACAATTCCCTTTTGTAAAGGACTTATCACGACTTCTCCATCTCCAATGGGCACACGCAACTCCCCGGCCTGCGACAAAAAAGCTCCTGTTTCTTTATGACTGATTTCACCATTGCACAACTCCCACGAAGAAAGCTCGCTCGACACCCGAATAGTTTGCTGCCCATCGAGCAAAACCAATCCGTTGGGCTTCAATTTTATCTCGTCGGCTATGGCACAAAAACGAGAAAGTTCTTCCCAATCATTCGAAGATGCCGGCGAAGCTGTCGTGCTACCTACCGAAAACTTCACCTGATAGTACTTACCCATAAAATAAACCACATCGGCGACTCCACCGGTACATCGATAAGTGAAAGATGGATTCCACGTCCCTCGGTAGAGATAAACAGGACGCACGGCATCGTCGAACGTCAATGGATTCACATAATTCCGCCATGCCGTTCCGTCCCACACAAGGGTGATAATTGCCGACGAATCTGTCGTCACGGTCATTGCCGCCGATCCTTTCAAGGCAGGGAAAACATAAGCCCCTTTACCTCCGGCCACATAGATGAAACAAGCCTGCACACCGCTTTCGACTGCCGGGCTGAAAGTCGCCGGTTCGGTGATAATACCCATGAACGGAGAAGGAGCCGCATGATTCGTATCGTACCACGAACGACCGGTAGAATCCCATATCCAAATGGATTGAGTTTCCCCATTGATAAAAAACTCTCCCGGCAAACCGCCCTCGGGATATGCCGAGAGAAGAGATGCCAACCCATAATAAAATCCCAAGCACCCGTTTTGCCCTCGCAAATGATTGTGTATAGTCGTTTTCATCGCTTGTTCCTCTTTTTTAATTGTGAAAAAATCAAATTTAACCGTTCGGCCGCTTGCTCGATAAGAGCAGGAGAGGAGACTTCCTCGTCAGAAAGCCCGTACGGTTCTTTTCTCAAATAATCCCTTGCGTCCTGCCAAGAGCGAACCTCCGGCACTAACGTATAAATTTTCTCTTCCAATGTGAATCGTCTCCCATACCCCCGACTATTTTCCATAGCCCGCTGCAACTGTTCGTCGGCCGTAGAAAAAACTCCGTTTACACCGTCACTGGCAAGGAATTGTACCCGACGAGGTACACCGTTCACATCGACCGAGGTAGATAGGTTTCCCAACCGGGTCTGATAAATCTTCATCATATCATTATATTTAATTTAAAAACTATATAGCCCCTCGCCGAAACAACCATATCTCTCTCGCAAGAACGTCTGTATAAAAATTTCTCCCGCGCCATGTAACGCAACAGTTTCAAATAACCATATAAGAGAGTAACACGAAAAAACACGGTTTCGAGGAGAGGCCGAATTTTAGAAAAAGGGGAGCCGGGCACGATGTCCCGGTCGCCCCTCAGTCCCCTTGAATCATATCACTTATTCCTCGTCGGGTATGACCGGCTCGATACGCATGTGTGCAGCCGGATAGCGCAATGTCAAACAACTGGCCTCGGTCAGTACCAACGCATCGGTATTGCGTACCCCCGATTTTTTCAAATCGAGTTCCTGCGAGTCGAACGGGACATGAGACCATTTCTGGATAAATTCCGGGTCGAAAATAAATCCGTAGTCGCTCATGCCGCAATCGTCGAATACCTCCGAATAAAGCACATACAACTTCCCGAACTTCGATTTGATTTCCGAGAAGTCGATGCCCCACTGAACCTTATCTTCGCGGGCCATCACCACTTTGGTCATCTCTATCTTATTGATACGGCCGATAAACGAAGAACCGCCAATCAACACCTTCCGTTTATTCCCTCCGTTCCCGGTAAAAGCCTGTCGCATCATATCGATCAAATCGTTCTGTGTCATCTCCACAGTAGGATTGTAGGTATAATGATTTCCGGCCTGCCACCAGATACCGCCCGTCAGCATCACATTTTCCTTTTTACGAGGGTCGAAAATCGTGTTCTTCACACCGAACATAAAACTCTTTTCCATACCCAATCGCATATCGTAAATAGCGGCCTCCTCGGCATCCGAGAAATCCCATTCGACCTCTTTATTCGCTATTTTTTGGAAAGTCGATTGCTCGATCTGCATTTTGAATATCTGGCAAAAATTCTGACTCTTGATAGGCAAAGCGGCGAATTGTGCCGTCTGCACATCGAGTTCCGTTGCCGCGCGCCCCATACGGATAAGCGGCGTATTCACGGGAATAGACGGCACGCAGTTGGTCACCGAACCTATTTTGGAACCATTGATGGGATAGACGGTCAATGCCCCCGTATCCTCGTCTTTTGCGGCGATATAAAGCACCAAGTCGGCATTCGACATCTCCCCGTCGGGATCATACCCTTTTACACCTTGAACCAACAAAGTTTCCGACACCTCGAATATGCTGTTGTCCACGGCATTGATAGTCGCCTTTTTATGCGAGTCGTTAACGGTCGATGCCCCGGGAGCCACATACGAGGCCTTCATATATGACTTGGTAGGTTTCACATCGACCGAATAATAATCGACAATCATCGACGAAGCCTTCCGCGAACCGTTCCACCGTGATAACTGATCGATAGGCGTGGACATCGGACGTATTTTCACGATGCGTTTATCCACTTCGCTACGCAACAGAGAGGGACTCCCTTCACGAACAATATCGGTCGTCAGCGGTTCGTTGGATACGATTTTTCCACCCGACATACCCGGCACGATCGCCGCCAATGCCAACCCGGCATCGAACAGTCCGTCCCAAACTTGCCAACACAGTACCAACAATACGAAACCGGTCAACCAAAGAAGCGGCTTTTTCCATTTCAATAAAAAATTTTTCATCTCTCTTTTCATTTTAGAATACAATAAAAACATAAGAATTAGAATAATTTAGAAGTTACTTCAATCCCCTTTTCAAAAATCTACAAGTCCCACACGCTACGGCGGCGACGGTTCCCGAATACAGGCGAAAGATCGGCATCGGGCTCGAAACTGCCGCCGTTTCGTAAAGGAGGTAACGAATCGCCGTTACGTTCCCGTTTTTCGAAAACGATACGCTCGTTACGTCCACGCACCTCGGCTTCCCGCTCGGCACAAGACAGGTCACGGTCGTAATACAACCCCTTGAAAAGCAACCCGAGAACTTCGTCGTTCAATTCTCCCATAAACACATGGTTGCACAAATGATACACCCGGTCGAGAAAACCCTCGAACTCCTCGTCGCTCATTCCTTTCTCCGACTTGAAACGCTCCATACAACGAGTGCTGTTTTTCAAGTTCTCCCGCATTTGGTTTTCCAATTCGCCGAATCGTGCCATGCGTGACAGGTACTCGTCGTTCGCCTTACGAACCTCTGCCATGCGACCCTCGTCCTCGGCACAATCGAGCATATCCTTCCCGAAGTAACGCACACAAGCGATAAGAGCATCCTCCCCGCCGATAACGTCCGAGATAAACGCTCCCATTTTCGGGTTCGACATAAACAATTTGCACAACTTGCTCTGGTCGTCGGCAAGACGCTCATACCGTTCGTTCCGATACGAGTCGTATTCCTCCAAAGCATCGAACAAATCGTCGTCGCTATCGACCCTACGGGCAGGATACCGGTGTAAGATTCGTTCCACGAGCAAATCGCGTGATTTTCGCAGATTGCGATTTTCTTTTTGATAATTCTTTTCCATAAATTCAATGATTAGTTTAGCCATATATGGTACGGCAAAGTAAACCCCGGTCGAGGCCCTTTTTATGGCAGCTTCATACATTGTACCTCTTTCTCGAAAGATTTCACGACAAAAGATGAATTACCGAAAAAATTCTTTATTTTTGTCCTGCGAGCGAAAAGAAGAGCCGGCTGGGCATAAAAAACAAATGAATTTGTTTTATTCTGCACCCGCCTTTCATTATTTTTGCAACACGATCGCCGGAGCCTATCCACACCTCGTTCGGTCTCCCCATCGTCAGACAAAACATACTAAATAACATATAACTATGGCTATCACACCGTTTAAGTATCAACCCATGTTCCCGCTCGGCGAAGACACGACCGAGTATTATTTGCTCACGAAAGACTATGTTTCTGTAAGCGAGTTTGAAGGAAAACCCATCTTGAAAATCGAAAAGGAAGGTCTTACCGCTATGGCGAACACCGCCTTCCGCGATGTATCGTTTATGCTTCGCCGTTCGCACAACGAACAGGTAGCTAAGATTTTGAGCGATCCCGAAGCCAGCGAAAACGATAAATACGTAGCACTCACCTTCCTCCGCAATGCCGAAGTGGCCGCCAAAGGAATACTTCCTTTCTGTCAAGACACCGGTACGGCAATCATTCACGGAGAGAAAGGCCAGCAAGTCTGGACGGGATATTGCGATGAAGAAGCTCTCTCCCTCGGCGTTTACAAAACCTATACCGAGGAAAACTTGCGCTACTCCCAAAACGCGCCCCTTACCATGTACGACGAGGTAAATACCAAATGTAATCTTCCCGCGCAAATCGACTTGGAA
>ENA-ORPD01002444-ORPD01002444.1-human-gut-metagenome-genome-assembly--contig:-NODE-2444-length-11222-cov-3.392317_pt1 | contig 11222 bp, 7 predicted proteins | sample MGYA00242143_ERZ509076 | MGnify/ENA primary metagenome ERZ509076 (study PRJEB26280, sample SAMEA2338706) | human gut metagenome | biome: human gut; feature: human-associated habitat; material: faeces... | reverse complement strand
GCGGCGCGCGGCTCCTGCCCTGCGTACTATTGGGCAACGATGGAACCTTCCGATTCGGAAGACGAAAAGCGCATTGCGCGCCACCTTGAAGCGCGAGCCGGTTGGGGCTTTGAAACCATCGAATGCGGCCGAAATACCTCCGCTTTTTCCGCATCGGTTCGCGGAGGCTGCGTACTTTTTGACAGTGTGACGGCTCTGCTTGCAAACGAAATGTTCCCCCCGCCTGCACAAGATGCCGATTTTTCCGTTGATTTTGCAGCCGGGGAACGTGTTGCGGCCGAACTGTCGGAAATTGCAAACGCAGCAATGCATTTTATATGTGTATGCGATGATATTTTTCGTGACGGAATGCAATATGACGCTGTTACCGAAAGCTACCGCCGAGCATTGGCTTTTGTTTGCAGACAGCTTGCTTCCGAATTCGATATTGTGGTTGAAGCATCGTCGGGAATCACGCGAACTATAAAGGGAAATGCGGTGTTTCTTCGAGATGTTCCGACGTTCCGAACGCGCATACAGTGACTGTTTGTTTCTTTTTATTTTATTGTTATGAAGTTGTTTATTTACGGTTTTTTTATGGCATGGGGCATGTTCCTTGCAATCCCCTGTCCCTTCAGGCGTTGGGATGAAGCTGCACGCGGCAGGATGCTCGGCTTTTTGCCGCTCATCGGGCTTATTGTCGGCGCAATTTGGGCTGCGGCCGCTCACCTTTGCACGGCTCTCAATTTACCCTCTGCCGTTCGCGCATTGATTCTTTGCGCTTTGCCGTGGCTTGTGACCGGCTTTCTGCATCTTGACGGGTTCATGGACGTTTGTGATGCTGTGCTTTCGCGGCGCGATCTTGAAACCCGGCAGCGCATACTGAAGGATTCCCACTGCGGCTCGTTCGCCGTCATATGCATGATTCTGCTCGCCGCCGCGCAATGGAGTCTTTTTTTCTCATTCGAATCTTTCGATTTCAAAGCATTGTTGACGCTTGCGGTTCTGCCCGCCTGCACACGCGCCTGTTCCGGGATTGCGGTTCAAACGCTGAAACCGATGCAAACGAGCCAGTACAGCGGAGCTGTTCGGAGCGCGGCCTCCGTTGTTTCGCTCTTTGTTCAGCTCGCACTCTTTCTTGTACTTCCCCCGCTGCTCTGCGGCAAAGTCGGTTTTGCGCCGATTGCGGCTGTTGCGGTATATTGGATTTGCATTCTGCGCGAAAAAAAGCAGCTCGGCGGCATGAACGGAGATATTTCAGGCTTTTCGCTTACACTTGCGGAGCTTGCGGGCATTGCGGCACTGCTTCTGTTTGGCCGCATGTGAACGGATCAAAGCAATTGAATCGATAAAAACAACTGAAACAGGTATTTATATGAACTCAAACGAAACATATGAAATTGATAAGTGCGGCGGGCTGACGCTGATTATCGGAGGCGCATATCAGGGCAAGCTGACCTATGCCGTGCAGCGGCTTGGGTTCAATGCCGCCGCTGTCCTCGACCTTGCCGCCGCACAGTGCCCCGAAGCAAATGTTTTCGATTCCGTTATCGGCGGGAACAGCAGTGTTTACATTCATTTTGAGGCATTGACTCAAAAAATTGCCGCCGAATATGCCGACCTTGACGCGGCAGTCAAACGGCTTGACGATGATTTTCTTGCACCGCTGTTCACATTGTCCGAAAAAAAACGGACTGCACTCATTGCGCGCGAAATCGGCTGCGGCGTTGTTCCTCTCTCCGAGAAGGACCGCCTTTGGCGCGAGCTGCACGGCGCCGCCCTTGCAAAGGCCGCAGCAAAAGCAGACAGCGTGATACGGCTTTTTTGCGGACTTCCCGAAAGGTTAAAATAGCGAAAGGAGTTTTTCAACAATGAAGCTGACTCTGATACGGCACGGCATGACCCGCGGCAACATGCTGCATATTTATTACGGCAGTACCGATTTGCCCATTCTTCCCGAGAGTTATGCCGAGCTTGAAGCACGTGCAAAAACGGGCTTTTATCCGACCGCCGAACGTTATTACACCAGCGGAATGCTGCGCGCCGAGCAGAGTTTTCGCGCTATCTACGGGGACACTCCGCACAGTGTGCTTTACGGAATGCGGGAAGCGGACTTCGGAGATTTTGAAATGCGGAATTATGCCGAACTGAAGGATGATCCTGCATATATCAAATGGATTTCAGGAAACAATGAGGATAACATCTGTCCAAACGGCGAAAGCGGTGCGCAGGTCACGGCGCGCGCACTTGAGGCACTGAAACCTGTCATTTCCGAAGGGGTTGATGCAGTCGTTGTTGCCCACGGCGGCGTTATCGGCGGCGTGCTTGCGCATTTTTTTCCGAATCCGAACGGCAGATTCGCCTTCACGCCGGCACCCGGTGACGGTTATACCGTTGAATTTTGCGGCGAAAAGCCTGTTGCCGTTTACAAGCTTTCGGAACGGCAGTCACGCACATAAAAGTCACGAATGTGAAGCAAAAAGCGCAAAAAAACCGATGCGGGATCCACATTCCGCACCAGTCCGAGCCGCAGCAATTCAGTAATTCAATTTGATTGTGCTGTTTTTGATACTGTATCTAAAAGAAAAAATCGCACCCGTTCTTCAGCAGCGAACTGCACACGGCAAGGGAATGAATGCTCCTGCCAGGCGTCCCCGCGGCACATCGTCTTATCCGCTTAATGCTGCTTCCGTCAAGACCTGACATGGTTCACGGCAGAAAATTGCACGGGACCCGGCCGTCAACACACCCACTTTTGCCGTGCGGCAAAACCTCGAACGGGATGCGACTTTTTAATTATACAACATTCCCGTTGGCTTTGCAAGGGGAAAACGAAAGATTTTTTCACTTTTCGAATTATACAAAAAAACAGTTGCAAACCGTCCGGAAAAATGATATGATTTTAATATGTGCGTTATTTTTTTGTGAACAAATGTATTGCGAATACCGAATGCGCGCCGTATTTTCAGTGCAGCACGCAAGGTCGATTTCGCGTTGAGTTCAAATTGTATTTGCGAAAAACAGAATTTAAATCCTTTTCCGCAAAGAGCGATTCGTTCAGTGCGTTTTCGGGTTTGTTTATTAAACAGTTTGTGAATCGGTGTTTGTATGCAGCACGGAGGAATCGATGTATCTTATTGCGAACGGCAGCCTTATCACGCGGGTTCCCGGGGATGAATTTTTCATGAAGGACGGCGGCGTTGTCGTCGTTGGGAGCCGCATTGCCGAAGTCGGCACAACGGCCGAACTTGTGTCAAAATATCCGCGTGCGGAGTTTATCGATGCATGCGGCGGCATAATAATGCCCGGTTTTATTGATGCACACACGCGTTTTTATTCGTCTCTGACCTGCGGATTTGATCTTCCCGTCAGCGAACGGGCAGAATACTATGAATTTTTGCATAACGGCCGCTGGTCCATCGACAGGCATCTCACGCTTGACCTTGTCAAAATGTCCGCATATGCTTCAATTGCCGAACGAATTAAAAACGGAGTTACGACCGTTTTCGACAGTCATGCAAGCTATTTTGAACCGACAGGGAGCCTTGGTTCGATTGCTTCCGCCGTTCGCGACTGCGGCATACGTGCCTGCCTTTGCTATGAAACAAGCGACCGCGACGGGAACGAAAAAAGCGAACTTGCAATTTCGGAAAACCTGAATTTTTATGACAGCATTTCCGCAATGAATATTCCGACAATACGCGCAATGTTCGGGCTGCATTCATCCTTTACGCTGTCGGATGCAACGCTTCGCAAATGCGTTGTACGCAACAAAGGACGCACGGGTTTTCACATCAGTGTTTCCGAAAGCCCGGATGATCTTTATGATTCCACGCAGAAATACGGCTGCCGCCCGGTTCAGCGATTGCAGAACGCCGGTGTGCTCACACCCGATTCGCTGCTTGCACACTGCACATATGTGGATGATGTCGGGCTTGATATTATCCGCCGAAGCGGAAGCAGCATTGTAAACTGTCCCGAATCGGATCTTTTTAACAGCACGGGATGCTGCCCCGTGTTCAAAATACTTGAAAAGGGCATTACTCTCGGCATCGGTTCCGACTCCTATGCAGCCGATATGCTTGAAGTTGCAAAAATGTCGCTGAGTGAACTGAGACACACCGCAGGCCTGCCGAACGCCGGGTTTCCGGAAGTTGCACGCATTCTTTTTGACGGGAACGCCAAGATTGCATCCCGCACGTTCGGAATCCCGATCGGAAGGATTCAAAAAGGTGCGGCTGCGGATATAATCATTATGGATTATATCCCGTACACGCCGCTGAGTGCCGTGAATACGGACAGGCATATTATCTTCGGCATGAGCGGGCATGAGTGCGTTATGACAATGGCTGCCGGAAGAGTCCTTATGCGAAACCGCAGGCTTACTTTCGCCCGTGAAGACATTCTGAGCCGCAAAACAACAGCCGCCGCAGAGGATCTTTGGCAGTCGGTGAACCAGGATGCGCAAAACAGACTGCTTCATGATGAGTAAACTCTTTTAATTTTTTTGATTCGGATTTCAAAAAGGGACTGCTGCAAACATGACCTGATTTTGCAGCAGTTCTTTAAATGTTTAAGTGTTTATTTTTAATTACGGTTGTTCGGTTTTCAGTTCGGGTTCGAACTTTCGGCATCGCCTACCGGTGCTTTTGCGCGTTTATCGGCGCGTCGGTCATAGTACCTTGGTTTTTTCTTGAATTTTGCAGGTTTCTGCTGCTTTTTAAATCCGCCGCCGGGTCTGTCGGGTCTGTCCCCTTTTTCAACTCCGTCGAACTCGTCCTCGTGTTCAAGCATTTCGGAAGACTTTGAGCGCGGCGTCCATTGTCTTTTATTTTGCTTTTTGTTAAATTTTCGGCCGCTGTCACCCCCTTGGGAGTGTTTTTGCACCCGATTGCCATTTTGCGCAGACTTTGCGGTTTTCTGAAAGTTTGAAGGTTTGGAGAACTTTACATGTTTTGCAGGCTTTGCGGCAGACAGTTCTCCGTCACCCTTTTCCGTTTCATCGGAATGAAATTCATCGTCCGAATAAATATCAGCTCGGTCGTATTTAGGTTCATCAATAAACTCTGCTTCTTTTTCGGCTTCGTCTGAGGAGTCGGGTTTTGAAGCTGCCTGCTGCGGCATTCCATCACCCTCGGCATTGCCGCAGCAGCAACCGCCGCATTCATCACAGCCGCAGCAGCGAACCCCGTTTTTGTTGACATAATTCAGCTCGTTGAACGGATAGCTCCGAACATCAAGCGTCCCATCGGCAAGCGTTACTTTGACCTTTGTCCTTTCAGTTATTACATTGTTTTCGATAACAACACCGCTTCCGTCAACCGTTACGCATTCGGTGCCGACGGTGGGCATTTGTTTATGCATTATATCGTAGCATTCCTGTTCGTATTTCAGGCAGCACATAAGCCTTCCGCAAATGCCGGAGATTTTTGTCGGATTCAGCGAAAGATTCTGGGACTTTGCCATTTTTATTGAAACCGGAATAAACTCCGTTAAAAATGAGCTGCAGCAGACGGGACGCCCGCATGCACCGATGCCTCCGCATTTTTTTGCTTCGTCGCGAACGCCGATCTGACGCAGATCAATGCGTGTTTTAAAAATGCCGGCAAGGTCTTTTACAAGCTCGCGAAAGTCAACTCTGTTGTCCGCCGTGAAATAGAAGCTGAGTTTCGAACCGTTGAATGCGTATTCAACATCAACAAGTTTCATTGCAAGCCCGTGCTCTTCAATCTTGCGCTGACAGGTTTTAAAGGCTTCTTTTTCTTTTGAGAGATAGTATTCATGCTGCTCTCTGTCCTCATCCGTTGCAACGCGGACAACGGGTTTCAGCGGAGCAACGATGCTTTCTTCCGCAATTATCCTCGGCGGCTCGGCAACCTCACCGAAAACAAGTCCTCTTGCGGTTTCAACAATTACATTGCCGCCCTTTTCTATTTCCAACTCCAGCGGATCAAAATAGTAAATTTTGCCGCTGTCCTTAAACTTAACTCCGATTACCTTGTTCATTATTTAAACCGTCCCAATTTTTCATCAAATTATTGAATGCATCCGCCGCATGCCCGAAACAGACAAATCATGCTCCGACAGATTAATCGGATATTGCCTCGGCAATATCTATTATCAGCCTGTCGAGAATCGGGTTCACACCCGCATTTGAGCTCAGCCGCATTTCCGCCTCTGCGATTTTTATGACTGCGGAATGAATTGCACTGAACGACAATGCACCGGCGGCATTATTGAGCCTCATGCCTCCCGAACTGCCGCTCGCAGCTCCCGTTTTTTTGTTTAAAACATCATGACATGCAGCAAGCATGAACCCCAGGCTTTCTTTTGCAGCCTGCCTGTCCCTGCCGATTGATTTTGCCCACCCGAACGGCAGCTTTCCTTCAAAAATATCAAGCAATGCATCAATCGCATTCTGCCTGAGTTTTTGAAAAGCTTCGTCCTGCATGAGCCGCTTCGCACGGGTCAGCGACCCCATGCTCTGCGCCGCAAAACGCTGCGCTTCCGACTTTGCGGCACCCAAGCGAATCAGCTCCGCACCGATTTCCGCCGCAGATGCCGTTCCGAGACGAACGATCTGGCAGCGCGAACGAATCGTCGGAAGAATGCGCTGTTCAATGCCCGTAAGCAGAAAAAACGTGCCTTCCGGCGGCTCCTCGAGCATTTTGAGCATTGCATTCACCGCACTGTCGTTCATCATATGGGCGTCGGTGATTACAACAACGCGGTTGTTTCCTCCGAACGCCTTTTTGCTGAGTTCCTGCCGAATTATGCGCATTTGTTCAACTTTTGCGCCGCCGTTCAGCTCGTAAAAATCCGGAGAGAATTCCAGCATCTCCGTTTTTTCGCTGCCGAAAAGCAGCAGCGCGGCGCACTGACGCAAAAGCTCCGCAGTCGATGACGGTTCACCTTCCGGCGCGGTTTCATCACAATCCGCACTTGTGACAAGATAACCGTGCATCGCCCTTCCTGCACGAATCGTATTCTTCAGTTTCTGTACATTTTCGTTAATCATGAAAAATCATGAAAAGATTCCGAAACCGCGCACCGCGTGTTCCGAATCAGCAAAACTCTGCCTGCGGAGCGATCTCGCGCACATGATTCAGAAATTCTTCATCGGGATTGAAAAAAATCCTGTGCAGCGCATCACCCTTTTTGTACACAACGGAGTAAGCTTTTTCCGCTTTTTTGCATGAAACATTTGCGGAGTCGATAACCGACGAAGCATTTTCACCCGAATACTCGCCGCCGGGAGTGCAGACGGCAACTATGTCACCGCCGCAAAGAGTTTCGATTGTTGTGCCTTTTGCACTTACAATGCGTTCGAACACTATTGTTCCGACAGGGTAAGGGTAATCCTCATGCGTAATCATATCGTCAAAACGCGGATCGTAAACGGTCTCCGGCTCTTTGTAAAACACAGTGTAGCGAAAGCCGATGATGCGCAGCCTGTAGATCGCATAGATTGCGGCAAGAACAAGCCCGATAAAAACATAGCGCGGGACATTCGAATCAAAAAGCTTTTCGAGATACATGACCACCGCTCCGACTGCGAAAAAAGCAATGATCAGAACGATGAAAAGAATAAGGTCACTTTTTTGCGATCCGCCGGATCTGTCCACACTCTGTTGATACATGCATAAGCCTCCACGGTTGATTTTGCAGGCAGTGCAGCCTGCCGCTATATTGTATCATTTCGCCGATATGAAGTCAACGGCTCCCGATCATTGCGGAATGAAAGACGCTCCTGCCGAGATATTCGCAAATTCTCCGAGTTTATATATCTTCGGATTTGGTATTTTCGTAAAGGGAATTATGCAGCTGTTTTCCGCAAAAAGGAAATCAACCTGCGTTTTCCGTGCAGAGCAGCAGTGTGTTGACCGCATCCTGTGCAATGCGGAACATTTCTTCACCGGTCTTATGTTTGTTTTTGATGACAAGCGCAATTTTTTCACCGGCAGCAAACGCCGCACCGTCAATTGTTCCGACAGCGGCAAACAGCTTTGCGCCGTCCAACGGAGCATCGGCGCCGAAAGTGAAGCGAACCTCCTCCGGATGAACGGTGAAATTCAGAATACCGAGCTGAGCTGCGCGGGATTTATACAGTGCAATATCCAGCAGATTTTGGACTGAGCGCGGGATTTCACCGTATCGGTCGATAAGTTCATCCTGAACATCACGGAACGAGTCAATATCGGTAATCGCCGCAATGCGTTTGTACATTGAAATTCTGCCTGTTTCACGCGGAATGTATTTTTTGGGAATATGGGCATCTATCGGTATCTCCATTACGGTGTCGATCTCCGTCTTTACCGTTTCGCCCTTTGCTTCCTTAACGGCAGCATCAATCATTTTGCAGTATAAATCATATCCGACCTGCGCCATATGCCCGTGCTGTTCCGCGCCGAGAATATCCCCCGCACCGCGAATTTCAAGATCGCGCATTGCAATGCGGAAGCCCGCACCGAACTGCGTGAACTCTTTTATTGCCGACAGGCGTTTATCGGCAATCTCGCTGAGAACTTTATTTTGACGGAATGTGAGGTAGGCATAACCGAGCCTTGCGCCCCTTCCGACTCTTCCTCGGAGCTGATAAAGCTGTGAAAGGCCGAATTTATCCGCATCATAGACTATCATGGTGTTTGCATTTGAAATATCGAGTCCGCTTTCAATTATCGTGCTGCAAATCAGAACATCGTATTTATAGTCCATGAAATCCATCATGGTGTTTTCCAGCCAGCGTTCGCTCATCTGCCCGTGAGCATAGGCAATACGCGCTTCAGGCACAAGTTTGCTCAGCGACTCGGCAAAGATATCCATTGTTTTGACAATATTGTAAACAATGTAGACCTGCCCGCCCCTTGCAAGCTCTTTCATGATTGCCTCGCGCACAAGAGCATCATTGTATTCAACAACAAAAGTCTGCACGGGATAACGCGCTTCCGGCGGGGTTTCAATAACGCTCATATCGCGTATGCCGCTCATGCTCATGTGCAGAGTGCGCGGAATCGGGGTTGCCGAAAGGGTCAAAACATCTATATTTCGCTTCAGATTTTTTATCTGTTCCTTATGATTGACACCGAACCGCTGTTCCTCATCGATGATCAAGAGCCCCAAATCCTTGAATTTTACATCTTTTGAAAGAATGCTGTGTGTACCGACAAGAATATCTATGGTTCCGTCCGCAGTCTGTTTTTTTATGCGTGCCTGTTCCGCAGGAGTCCTGAATCGGGAAAGCAGCTCGACCTTTATCGGGAAGCCGGAGTAGCGGGAGCAGAGCGTGTTGTAGTGCTGCTGAGCAAGTATCGTTGTCGGAACAAGAAATGCGCATTGTTTGCCGTCCATCGCGCATTTGAATGCAGCACGCAGCGCAACCTCGGTTTTGCCGTAGCCAACATCACCGCAAAGCAGCCTGTCCATTATTTTATCCGATTCCATATCTGCCTTTATCTCCTGAATGCTTGTCAGCTGATCCGGAGTTTCGCGATAAGGAAAGCTGAGTTCCAGTCTCTGCTGCCAATCCGTATCCTTCGAAAAGCGGAATCCCTTGCGTCTTGCGCGTTCGCCGTAAAGTTTCACAAGGTCAAATGCAAGTTTGCGCACGCTCGCCCGCGTTCTTGCAACGGTTTTCTGCCACTCGCCGGAGCCGAGTTTTGAAAGCTTTTGCTTTTCCTCCTCTCCGCCGATATATTTTTGCACTCTGTCCATCTGATCCGTCGGAATAAACAGTTTGTCGCCGTCACGGTAGCAAAGCTCGATATAGTCACGGGTTTTTCCGTCAACCGTCAATGTGCTGACGCCCGTGAATCTGCCTATTCCGTGCGCTTCATGCACGACGAGATCGCCGACGCTGAGATCGTACAGCGTCAGTCTGTTATGCGGGTGCTTTGTCGGTTTTGTCTCCGGACGATATTCCGAACCGAAAAGCTCATATTCCGAAACGACCGCAAGCCGAAGCTCCGGATACTCAAACCCGCGCGGAATCGTTTGCCCGGTGATAATTATTTCGCGTTCAACGATGTCCCTGCCGAGTTTTTGAGTGACGGGAGCTTCTATTCCCAAATCGGAAAGAATATCATGCAGCCGTTCCGCATGTCTGCCGGCATAAAGCAAAACGGAGAAGCCTTTTTGCCGCCAAAGGCCGATGTCGTCGCGCAGAGCCGTATCCCCCTGCACGTAGCGCGAAATCTGCCGTGAATCGAATTTTACAAGAAATTTCGGCTTTATCAGCTGATAACTCCTTGAAAACGCAAAAAGCATTGCGGTTGAGCTTCTGTCCAGCGCCGCCATGGTGACACTCGGAGCATTCAACAGTCCCGCCTGAAGCTCATGCCCCTCCCCGCTGTGCAGAACATCCGCAAGATTATCCGTGAAGCGTGAGAAAGCGAACCTTGCGCTTTCTTCAATGCGGGAGGGTTCGTCAAGAATAATCAAGGCGTCCTCCGGCAGATAATCAAGCAAGGTTATCTCGTTCCGCACAAAAAGCGGAAGCAGTGAGAGAGCGTTCTGCGGAATTCCGCCCGCACGCAAAATCTCTGTTTCCGCCGCATAATGCGCTTTTGAGCGCAAAGCCGCAATGCCCTTTTGCCGCATATCCCGATCCAGCGGCAGTTCCGTTGCGGGCAAAATCTCAACGCGATCCGTATTTTCGGTTGAACGCTGGTTAAGCGGATCAAACTCACGCATTGTGTCTATTTCATCATCAAAGAATTCAATGCGGACGGGATTTTCCGCCGTTATCGGAAAAATATCGATACAGCCGCCGCGCAGGCAGACCTGCCCCCTTCCCTCGCACATTTCCTCGCGTGAATAACCCGCATCGATAAACTTTTTCAGAAGGGACGCAGGTTCAATTACCATGCCCGTTCGAACCGTCTGAGTGAATGCCGAAATCACGGAGGGCGGTGCCATGCGCTGCATAACGGCCTCGATCGGCGCAACCACCAGGCAGGGTTCACCTTTTATCAGCCGTGCTGCCGTTCGCAGCCGTTTTGACGTCAATTCCTGTGACTGAACATAGCTGTGGGCATTGAGCGGCAGTTCCCTTGCCGGAAAAAGCACCGCATCGGGATAATAGCAGCAAAGTTCCTCGTGCACCCTTGCCGCTGCCTGCTCGGACGGAACAACAACAAGCATCGGCCGCTTTGCTTTTGAAAACAGAGCGGCTTCGATATGGGTTCGCTGCGCTTCGCCCAACCCAAAGACGCCGGCGGGACCCTTGCCGCCGCAAAGACCTGCTT
>ENA-ORPD01002440-ORPD01002440.1-human-gut-metagenome-genome-assembly--contig:-NODE-2440-length-11232-cov-8.165250_pt1 | contig 11232 bp, 4 predicted proteins | sample MGYA00242143_ERZ509076 | MGnify/ENA primary metagenome ERZ509076 (study PRJEB26280, sample SAMEA2338706) | human gut metagenome | biome: human gut; feature: human-associated habitat; material: faeces... | reverse complement strand
AGAAAAATTTGCTTGAAGAAGGTACAATAGAAGAATTTGAGGCTGTTTTTGAGGGGAAAATTGTAAGAAAAAAGTAATAACAGTCCGCGCGACGTTGTCGCGCGGACTGTTAAAAACAACACTATGACGATATAAAAAACATAACCAAGAAAGAGGAGTACAACATCGCTCAAGATTGACGGTTCTCAGACGGATTATTGGCAAGAATACAAACAGTCGAAAATAGTTCGTTGCGATAGAATAACGACTTTTAGGCTAAAATAACAAATTTGGTTAAAAAGAGATTTTATTATTAAAAAAATGTAATTAAGTGTAATTTTGTTATCAAGCAAATCGGTACCCATAATTGCTCTGATACGAATTATTTGCAAAATTCCGAAATTTAAAAAAATATTGACATTTCTTAGCACTTGATGCATAATGTAATTACGGAATTCCGAAAAACAAAAAATATTATAAGGAGTAAATTATGGAACGAGATTATGGTAAAGAGATTGATTCTTTAAGAGAACAAATAAAAAGCCTTCAAAGTATGACATCTTCACAGTTTGATGAGCTAAGAACGATGGTGATTCATAACAAGCCGTCGACAGAGAAGCTGGAAAGGGTACACGTAATGCGTGAGATGCATCCGGACAGCCGTCTCAGTAAAATGATGGAGGAATTGTGCTATAAAACCGAGGAAAAAAAAGTGACCGGATTTGTGAGCTACTTCGGGGTGTATAATTCTGCTCGGCGGCAGTCTAACTGGATACGAAATGCCGTTCCCATCGATAAATTACTGCCCCTAATCGAAAGCGGTGTTGCAAGTAAGGTGTTGTCCTGTATAGGGAATGTAAACCGGCTTGCGATATTGTTAGAGATACTTCACGGACCCAAGACAGTGACAATGCTTGTGGAGAAGTGCGGTTTTGGTTCGACGGGACAAGTATATCATCATATGAAGCCCCTGCTGGCCGCTGATGTGGTTGTAGAAGATGAGAAGCAAAAAGGTGTTTATATTATCCAACCGCATAAAGTGCAAGGAATCATTATGCTGTTGGCAGGTATCAGCGATATGGTGGACGAGACTTATACGCAGAGAGTATGGGAAAATCCCGATGAAAAATAAAATTTGGAAAGTGTTGTTCCGACTGTATCATGCGCCGTCAGGTCACATGATACAACTACAATGTTTGGAAGATACTATATTTCATGACGTCTCGAAGCGAATTACGCATAGCACAAAACTTAGTTTTGTGCGGAGTATATTTCGCTAAAATGGCAAGTGTTTAAAACAGTTTGGCATTCGCTGATTCACTTGTTTCGGCTCGTAACGGCAAAAACAAGGAAAAGATAAAATGTTTGAACACAAAACAGGAGATATGCCTTGAAAATACAGGGTTTGTAGAAAATTGAATGGATAAATCGCATTTTGCCGCTTTGCCCGTCGGGCAAAGCGGCTGTTTTTTATTTAAATTGAAATTTTTTTGGACAGAAAGGTTAAATATGACATATAGGTGTCAACGTTTGAGTGTTAATGTTAAATAAAAAACAAAAAAGGAGTTTATTATGAATTACGGTTTTAAAATAGGCGTGGCCTTGCCCTTAGCGCAATGGTCGTATACGGAAAGAATAAGAAACGCATTGGAGCAGAGGCTGCTCTCATACGGATGCGAAATGCTGTTCTTTTGCGCGGACAACGAAGAACAAAAACAAGCAGAACAGATTGAAGCAATGGCAGCCGAAGGATGTGGCGCAATTATCGTTTGGCCTGTAAGCAGCGGCGTTGTCTCGGCACTCAAAACGGCTAAGGACAGCGGCATTTGGGTGGCGCTTTTGGGAGAAAAAACGGAAGACATGAGTTGCGTAGATTTCTATGCGGGAGTGAATTGGCACGCCATAGGCGAAAAACAGGCGGAGTTTATTCGAGACAGTCTTAATTTGGATTCTTGCGAAACTCCGCATAAGGTAAAAATTTACGGCGGAATTGCAGGCAATGCGAATCATATGGAAATACTGAACGGGGCTATGAGTGTGTTGGAGCCTTATATGGGCGGCACGCTCGAAGAAACCGAGCCTGTCTACACAGACAGAATTGATTTTGAAGCGGGAAAGGAGCTTGTCGACTCTTACGGCTGGGGAGAAGGCGTGTCCGCCATTCTCGGTCTTATCGACGTTGTTCCGTCGGGTATTATTGAAGGGCTGTGCAGAGAGGGCTGCGACGCGGGAAATATACCTATAGTTACGGGGGCGGGCGACGACAAGGAAACGCTTGTCAACATACGCGACGGCTTGCAAAGCATGACAGTACCTTTCGGGTACGAAACGCTGGCGGAAAAGGCGGTTGACGCGGCAGTAATGTTCTTAAACGGTGAAGAGCCGGAAAACGGGACGGTGACGGACGCGTACGGAAACGAGGTGTCCGCTTTTCTGTCTTGCGAAGACGTAGTAACCGCCAGCAGCGATTTTGAAGTAGAAGACAGAAAATTGAAAAGAATAGAAATAAACGACCAATCCGGCAAGGAATATTTTTTGAAGGACGGTTTTCCTCATCCGAACTTGAAGGTCACGGCATATTACGAATACGGCAGTTCCGCAGACGTGTCGGACTACTGTACGTACACTCCTTCCATACTGTCAGGCAGCGGAACGGTAAACGTCGACGTAACCTACAAAGAAAACGGAATCGCCGCCCATGCGAGCGTCTCGGTACGGGTTGTATCGCGAATTTTAAGCGGTATAGAAATAACGCGATACCCCGACAAGCTGCTGTACGTGCAGGGAGAAAATTTCGAGAGTAAAGGCATTGCGGTCAAAGCAATTTACGAAAACGGGACGTCGCGAACGATAGCGCCTAAGGAACTGTGTTTTTCCGCAACGAGTTTTCAGACCGCTGGGGAAAATATTTTAATTTGCGTAACTTACACCGAAAACAACGTGACGGTCAGCGCGCAGTTTCCCGTCACGGTTGCGGAAAGAGCCGCCACGGGGTTGAGGATAAAGGAGCCGCCGAAACAAATCGTTTATCTTGAAAACGATTACTTTTGCTCTGACGGAATAAAGCTCGAAGCGCAGTTCGGTAACTTGGCGTGGAGAGAAATTTCTCCGACAGACTGCGTTTTCAGTCCACATGTGCTTGTTGCGGGAGATAAGGTGACTGTTTCTTACACGGCGGGCGGTCAAACGGCGTCGGCTGTTATTGGCTCGACAGAAGTTGTCGAAAGGGCGCTTACCGGTCTTAAAATATCGCGGAGACCCGATAAAACGGAATATGTGGAGGGTGATTTCTTTGTAGCGACGGGCATGATTATTTCGGCGCAGTATTCGGGCAAAATCTGGCGGGAGGTAAACGGTTATACGTACGGAACAGCCCGTTTGACGCCCGAGGACAGTTTCGTTACGGTTTCCTACGTCGAGGGGGAAACGGTAAAAAGCCTAGTTATTCCGATAATCGTATATAAAACGGGACTTACGGGCATCGAAATCACCTCGATGCCTTACAAAACTGTCTATATCGAGGACGAACGATTTGAACAAAGAGGTATGGAGGTTTACGCGGTATATTCGGACGGAACGAGAAAAAAGGCAGAAAACTATTCAATAAGTCCCGCGGGCGCACTTTCGGCGGACGGCGCGGACGGCAAAACCGTTGTTACTGTTACTTACAGCGGAGCGCAGGAAAAAACCGCAACTCTGGAAGTGACGGTATTATCCAAAAATTTCGACAACAGCAAAACCGAACAGACCGAACTGAAATTCGACTGCGGCGACGGCACGGCGTCCGCCAACCTGTTCAGCGGCAGACTGCTGTTTTGCACTGAGGACGCTTCGGTATGCGCAAACGGCTTCGGTGTGAGCCTGAACCACGTTTACAACTCATGCTTCAATCCGCAATTCGCTTTGAAATACGGTGAAAACGACGGCGATTTTTTCGACACGTATATGGGAAAAGGTTTCAAGCTTGACGTTCAGCAGTACGTGACCGACAGCGGCGACGACAAAGTATATACCGACGGCGCGGGCATGAGGCATATTTTTAAGCCGATTGGCAACGGCACGGAATATTTTGACATTGACGGCATGGGGCTTGTCATGACACAGGAGGACGACGAGCTTGTAATTTGCGACCAAGCGGGAAACAAGATGTGCTTTGAAGGCGGACGCATGACGCGCACCGTATCGGGCGTCAATACGTCGGTGCAAAAAATTTTCTGCTACAACGCGTCGGGACAGTTGGTCAAGGCTTACGACAGCCGCAAGCCGGAAAGCAGCCTTGTGTTGGAATACTCGCAGTCGACGGGACTGCTTTCGACTTTGAAATGTATGCTCGGCTCGTCGTCCAAGCGCGAAATAAATTTCATTTACGACAACTGTGGCTTTCTGACGTGCATAGAAAAGAGCGCGCAGGACAAAACGGTATTTTCTTACGACGAGGACGGGTTGCTTGACGGCGTAGCGTCTCTGCCCGAAAAAACGGCTTTGAAATTCGATTATTCTTCCGACAGACTTACCGAGGTTGTCAAAGGTTATGCACCAAGCGCATCTATAAGCGCTCAGGGCGAAAGCGAAATAAGCGTTGCCGCGTCCGACGTCGTCCGACGCACGAATTTGTCCTATCAAAGATATGCCGGCGCGGCAACTGTCGTGAGGTACAGGAACGGCGCGTCGGATAACGACGAAAACGATTTGCGGATTGTTTATTTTTTCAATGCGATGGGGTTTACCACCGCCGTGTTCGAGACGGACGACGACAGCTCTACCTCTCTCAGAACGACGGAGAAAATCGCGGGCGCAAAGCTACCGTTTTACGGTTCGGTTCAGAACAGAAAAATAAACGGGCAGAACGTTGTTAAATTTGTCGGCGACAGCATAACGGACATAATCGAGCCTGATGCCGCCGCAGAGTACAGAAAATCGAAATGTCCCCATTACAGCCGTTTTTGCGTCAACTTCTGGCTGTGGCTTGACAAGCGCGTAAAGTCGCCAAAAGCAAGAGTTGTCGTGTCGTCAAGAAACTCCGCTACAAACAAAGTTATTGACGAAGGCGTTGCGGTTGTCGACGGCAGTGCGGCGGGAGCGTGGCAATACGTGTCCGTGCCCGTAGTGATTTCTAATGATGACATCGAAAAAATAGAATTGGAAATTTTAACCGACGGAACAAAAACCGACATTATGCTGGGCGACGCGAGACTGTGTTATGCGCCGAGTTCGAGGTATTGTTTGACCGACGGCACGGAATGGGCGGGGCTTGACAAGGTAACTCGGCTTAAATACCGCGACGACAGCGTATCGGAATACAAGACGCTTGAAATAAACGAAGATTGTTATATGTCGGACAAGGATTTGCAGGCAACGTATCTGAGCAGATTCAAGGCGCGGTCTCTATCCGCAAACGGAGCGGAATTTGTTTTGTCGCTTTGCGACTGCACCGAAAAACGAAAGGTGGACAGCGTTATCCTGTGCACGGACGAAAAGGAGTTTCCGCTTGTTTTCGGTTCGGATGCTTACGGAAACGGCACGCGCGCGCAATATTTTCATGAAACCGTTTCGCCCGACGGCGACGTTTACACTTACGTTATTCCGCATTTTCTGACTCAATCGGACGAGCTTGAAACAACGGAAAGTTGTATGATGACGGTAACGGAAGGCAACCGTTTTGCAAAGACAAACGACAAGGGCAAGCCCGTGCCGGAGCACAAAGAAAGTTTTTCAAAGACTTACATCGACCTGAAAGGCCGCATACTGTGCGAGACGGACGAATACGGCGCCCGGACGCTGTACGGGTACGACGCGTACGGAGAGCTTTGCAAAAAAACCTTGCGGCATCCCGACACCGACGAGCAAATAGTTTTCGAAACGACGGCAACCGACGTAAAAACAGAGCAAAAAACTCCGTTCAACGTAGTCACGGATACCTTCGACTCTCCGTTGGGAATGCTTAAAAGCACGACGGTAAACGGCAGAACGGAAGCGGCGGGGAACGCTGTGATTAAACAATATACCTACGACTCGGCTTTGAGAAGAATTGCGAGCGTCGAGAACAACGCGGGCGGCAAAAACATCCTGAACTACGACCAAAACGGCAGGCTGAAATCTGTCGCGCCCGTCGGTGCGGATTGGGAGGGTAACTATTGCTTTGATTTTGAATACAACAATGCCGGCGACTTGACAAAGGTTTTTCTGAAAGCGTCGGGACAGACGACGGGCAACCTGTTGGTAACAAACGAAGCAGATTACGCCGCGGGCACGGTTACCGCCCGACGTTACAGAAGCGCGACGCGCGCGGACGAAGTCAAGGTGACGACGGACAAGTACGGAAGAACGAGCAGCTTGGAGGAAAAAAGCGACTGGGCAAGCAATGCGAAAACGACGGTGTTCACGCGGCAGACGCTTGAAGAAAGCGCAGGTTTGGCAGAGGTGACGGAGATTTACGACCCCTTTGAAAACCGCACCTATACCTATACTTACGACGACTTCAACAACTGCACGGGATACATCAGCTCCTCCGACAAAGGCGATTTTAAAATGAAAAAAACCGACGAACAGACGACGGAGTATATCTGTGCCGAATATACTTCGCGTTCCGAAACGGTTTACGACAAAGAAAAGCTTATTGAGCCGAGATTGATTTCGACAAACGACATGGCGGGAGAGTATTTTAATGTGAACTCCATGCCGTTAGAGGGAGACCAAGGGAGAGTAAAATATATTTACGACAAGCTGGGCAGACTCGGAGAAAAGCAGATAAACGTGGACGCATACGAGTTTTTGACGATAAAGAACGAGTACAAATACGGCACGACGAGCAAGGAAAAAATAACATACAGCTATGACGGCTCAGGTTTGTCGGAAAATATCTCCAAAGTTTTCCAAAACAAATACGACGCGCGCGGCAGGCTGACGCGGGAGAATCCCGTGTCGGAGGGACAGCAGGCGCAATACATGTACGACAAAGCGGACAGGCTAATAGCGGAGGAGACGGCTGGAGGCGCGTACACGACCTACGGTTACAACGCCGACGGAAGCCTTGATTGGGAGGAAACAAACGGAGCGAGGACAAATTACGAATACGAGTGCGGGAGACTGACGCGGCGTGGAGAGAAAGAGTTTGCCTACGACAATCTGGGCAACTGCACGAATTTCGGCGGAACGGAGATGACCTGGCACAGGGGAAACCTGCTCAAAAGCATTGGAGAGACAAGCTATCTGTACGACGCGCAGGGGACAAGATACGCCAAAACAAAGGGAAACGAAAGAACGGAGTATTTCCGCGACGGAGGAAAAATAATAGAGGAGCACAGAGGAAACGCGCGCATAAGGTATCTTTACGACGCGGAAGGGATAATGGGCTTCAAGGTATATCAGGAGTATTATTATTTCCTCAAAGACGTGCAAGGCAACGTAAGGTCGGTTGTCAGAGCGCATCAAAACATAGCGCAAGCGGGCTTTGTGGTGGACGAGGTAGCGCGGTACGAGTACGACGCATGGGGAAACGCAACGTCAAGCAACTTCAACAACGCAAAAATAGACGGCGTTGACGTAGCCGAGTTCAACCCAATCCGTTGGAAAAGTCAATATTACGACACTGAAAGCGGATTGTATTACATAAACGGAAGATATTACAGCCCCGAGACAAAAAGATACGTCGACTCAGGCAACCCCGAAACGGCGCTTGCAAACGCAGCGACAATATACGGCCTGAACCTCCAAAACTCGACCTTGACAAACCCCGTCAACGAATTGTATAATGAATACACAATCGAAACGCAAACGGCGTTGACCTACGACCCTCCTAAACTCACAAAGTGGCAGGCATTTTGGCGAAGCGACTGGGGCAAAGCGATAGCGGCGCTGTTGCTGTTCGTAGCCACGGTATTGACCTTAGAGTTTTCGCTGGCATTTCCAATAGCGGCTGGCGCAATATGGGCAGGCTACGGAATGACGTTCGGCTTGACGGCAGTGTCGTTGGGCGTAGGAGCGGCGATAGCCGGTTATCGCAGTTCGCGGCAGGGAAAAGGCTTCTGGAACGGATTTGGCGAATATATCCACGACAACTGGGCGCAGGAAGCGGCAATAACATCCGCGCTTTACATAGTATCCATAGGTATCAGCCTTATCAAATACGCGATTGCAAATGCCGTAAGCAAAAAGGCTAATCAAAAATTAACATTATATCATTATACTAATGAAAAGGGATTAAATGGTATAGTTAATTCTAATAAACTTAATCCGTCCTTGAAAGCAAATAATTTAAAAGACGCTCGACATGGAAATGGTCAATATTTAACTGATATAGCTCCAAATAATACTACGCCAACAAAATTAGCTAAAAAATTAATTAATGTGCCTAATAAATATAAGTTTACTCATTATATAGAAATTAATGTAAGTGGGTTAAATATTATAAAGGGCAGAAATGGAGTTTATGTTATTTTAAATGAGGAGGCTTTAGATTTAACCGGAAGAATTATTAGTACGGGTATACTGGGAGGTTAGCATGAACTATATAATGATTAAATATGAAAATGAAGAATTTTGGATAGAAATAGATAAGGAGAATTATGCAATTCGGCAAATTATTATTTCCGGAGATAATATAGAAATATCCTGTATAAATGATTGTTTGGCAGAAGGGAAAATATATCTTTATGAGTTGGATGGTGATATTACAAAAATTGATAAAGAAAAATTTGATTTGAAATGGAAAGAATGCACTAGAAAATATTTTGATATATGGAGAAAAATTAAGCTGAAATATCCAATTGGGAGTAAATTTAAAGGTAATTTTGTAAGGTATCACCCTAACGGTGCCATTTTTAAAAATGGGGTTGCTTATGCAAAAAAAATAGACGATGTAAACTATAATATAGGCGACTCTATTTTAGGAGAAGTTTGCGATTATGACGAGCCCAATATGTGGCTTATTTTAGATTAAGTTGCAAACATTTTGGGCTTAATGTTGAAATGAATTTTGACCCATATAGGATAGCTTATAATAAAATTACAAAAAGAGATTTGCAAACGCAAATCTCTTTTACTTTTAATTTCATTGACGAAGCAAAATTAAAGTTCTACAATAATAAAAGGAAACCTGCTCAAAAGCATTGGAGAGACAAGCTATCTGTACGACGCGCAGGGGACAAGATACGCCAAAACAAAGGGAAACGAAAGAACGGAGTATTTCCGCGACGGAGGAAAAATAATAGAGGAGCACAGAGGAAACGCGCGCATAAGGTATCTTTACGACGCGGAAGGGATAATGGGCTTCAAGGTATATCAGGAGTATTATTATTTCCTCAAAGACGTGCAAGGCAACGTAAGGTCGGTTGTCAGAGCGCATCAAAACATAGCGCAAGCGGGCTTTGTGGTGGACGAGGTAGCGCGGTACGAGTACGACGCATGGGGAAACGCAACGTCAAGCAACTTCAACAACGCAAAAATAGACGGCGTTGACGTAGCCGAGTTCAACCCAATCCGTTGGAAAAGTCAATATTACGACACTGAAAGCGGATTGTATTACATAAACGGAAGATATTACAGCCCCGAGACAAAAAGATACGTCGACTCAGGCAACCCCGAAACGGCGCTTGCAAACGCAGCGACAATATACGGCCTGAACCTCCAAAACTCGACCTTGACAAACCCCGTCAACGAATTGTATAATGAATACACAATCGAAACGCAAACGGCGTTGACCTACGACCCTCCTAAACTCACAAAGTGGCAGGCATTTTGGCGAAGCGACTGGGGCAAAGCGATAGCGGCGCTGTTGCTGTTCGTAGCCACGGTATTGACCTTAGAGTTTTCGCTGGCATTTCCAATAGCGGCTGGCGCAATATGGGCAGGCTACGGAATGACGTTCGGCTTGACGGCAGTGTCGTTGGGCGTAGGAGCGGCGATAGCCGGTTATCGCAGTTCGCGGCAGGGAAAAGGCTTCTGGAACGGATTTGGCGAATATATCCACGACAACTGGGCGCAGGAAGCGGCAATAACATCCGCGCTTTACATAGTATCCATAGGTATCAGCCTTACCAAATACGCGATTGCAAATGCCGTAAGTAAAAAGTCTTTGGCGAAAGCAGCTATTTCTGCCAGAGATGCAAAAGTAGAATGGCTAAGACAGAATCTTTCCAAAGAAGATTTAAAGAAAGTTGCAACAGTTGTAGGCGGATATAATAAATCGACTAAGGAAATAGCAGTTGCTGTAAAAAATTTTGACGGCTTGCCATATTGTGCAGAGACTTTAGTTGTAGAAAAATTGGGCGGAATGGAATCAATTAATGATATAGTTATGACTGCCGCAATTAGACCATCTAATTTAAAGACTATTCCATTGTGTAAATATTGTAGAGCTATTTATTCCAAAAGAAATTTTTTGCCAGGGGTTTTTTAAGAGGTAGAATTTAATGAATGATTTGTATGGAGATAAGAAGTGTTTGGATTTTTCAAAAGAGGAATTGGAAACGTATTTAGCTCAAACGATTAAAGATTTGTATGGAATTGATTTGTTATATTCTTATTCTGACGACAACAAAGTCAGTGAGATAAAATTTAAAGGTATTTCTGAAGATGAATTAACTATTAACCTATTTAATGACGGAATGGTAGGTTTTTTCGTTCAAAATGAAATCGTTATGTTTATCGATGATAATATGAAAAATACTGTTCGCGGTGTGGAAGGTTGTATAATTTATGAAGGAACTTTAAGAGATAAAGACCACTCTCAAATTTTGCGCTTATTTTTAGAATTGTTTGACATAGTGTATGGAACCAAATCTTTAAAATATAAAGAAAAACTGATTTCCGAAAAAAATTATTATTGTATTAAAAAATATTTTGTAAATTTGAGAAATAACAGACATAAGAAAGCGACCATAAATTTTGAAAATTTATCTTTTAAAATTTCAAAACCTTGATTGCAAAAAGAGATTTGCTTGGGCAAATCTCTTTTTATTTTAATTTGATTGACAAAAAACCATTAAAGTTCTATATTGTTTACGTTAGCTTAAAAGTTTTCCTAAGCTAAACAAGTGGCAGGCGTTTTGGCGAAGCGACTGGGGCAAAGCGATAGCGGCGCTGTTGCTGTTCGTAGCTACGGTATTAACCTTAGAGTTTTCGTTGGCATTTCCGATAGCGGCGGGCGCAATATGGGCGGGCTACGGAATGACGTTCGGCTTGACGGCAGTGTCGTTGGGTGTAGGAGCGGCGATAGCCGGTTATCGCAGTTCGCGGCAGGGAAAAGGCTTCTGG
>ENA-ORPD01002428-ORPD01002428.1-human-gut-metagenome-genome-assembly--contig:-NODE-2428-length-11267-cov-4.698716_pt1 | contig 11267 bp, 16 predicted proteins | sample MGYA00242143_ERZ509076 | MGnify/ENA primary metagenome ERZ509076 (study PRJEB26280, sample SAMEA2338706) | human gut metagenome | biome: human gut; feature: human-associated habitat; material: faeces... | reverse complement strand
CCAGAGAAACCCAACAAAACCCAGTGGGTTATTTTGGGAACCCAGAAAAACCCAGTCGAACCCAGACGAACCTTGATACTGATACTGATACTGATACTGATACTGATACTGATACTGATACTGTACCTACGGTAAGTAATACTTCTCGTACTGACGTACTCGAAGATGCAGAGATAGTAGATATAGAAACAGAAATTTCAGGTAAAAACTCAAAGCGCGTGCGCGCGAACAAAAACCCAGAGAAACCCAGAGAGGTTACTTGGCGTGATAGTTTTGACGTGTACCTGCAAGACTGCCGAGCCGCATGGAAACGATGGATGAACGACGGGGAATGGGTGGAAGAGCGAAGGCGGTTCAATCCGGGGGTAGATATTCGGCTGACACTTGAAAAAGCATGCAAGGAGTTTTGGGCTACCGAGGCCGGATGGCTGCACAAAAAGAAGGGGCGAGGAAAGACGATAGATTGGAAACGGATATTCGAATATGCTATTTCACAAAAAACCAACCGAGTGTATGAAAGATCAAAAGACAATTCCCGCGGTAAGGACGGACTTACCGATGACGAACGAGACCAACTCGACCGAGCTTTGCAAAACGCTGTTAACGCCAGCCGAGTGCATGAAATTGTTCCGTAAGTGCCTAACCCCGCTTGCTTGCGCCAGCTCTGGAGGACATTCGTTATCGGCCCTGCGAAAAGCGTATGGTGAAAATTCGGTCATTCTAATGCTCGCGGCATGGATTTCAAATCTTCAAAAGTTTCTCAACGTATCGGCAAAAATGGACGGCGCTCAGATACACGAGACCTGCCAGATGATATTGGATGACTTCTGGGCACTGAACAGCGCCGATGTGAATCTTGTAATGTCCCGTGCAAAGCGAGGATTCTACGGGCAGCTGTTCGGGCGCATAGACGGTCAGATCATATACCAGTGGTTCGCAGAATACTTCGAAGAGAGATGCGAAGCATGTGCAAATAGGGAGGTACACGTGGCGGGTCTTCATGGTTCTGTAATAAACCGGCTCAGCGACGAAACTAAGGCAAAAATACTTGAGCTTTGGGAAAGCCAAAGGAGAGACAAAAGCAAAGATGCCCCTGTTTGCGATTCTTAGGCGGGTAGAATCGAATGAAACCACCAAAGTGGTACATGGTATCACCTGAATATTTTTAAACGAAATTTAGAGAGTAAAAATGAAAAACCAAGTAACGAGCATCGGGCAGTCGAAGCGGCTGATCGAGCTGGGAGTGCCCGCGGAGAAGGCGAGTATGGTATGGCATCGTATGTTCCGAGACAAGAAAACCGGCTACACCGAATGGGCGTTGAAAATAGGGCCTATCCAAAAATTCCCCCAATTGGAGGTGCTCCAAATCATTCCCGCCTTCACGGTCGCCGACCTGATGGGGCTTCTCCCGTCGGTGATTTTTATAGCAATTAGATTTAATCCTACCTTGGAAAAGACCGGGGAGGATGGATGGGATTTTGAGTTCGGCCAAATTTCACAGGACGAGGAATATGGTTTCGCCCGCAACAAAAGCCTTATCGACCTTCTCGTCGGCCGCATCGAGTGGGTAATGTCTAACGGCTATAAACTGAACATATGAAACTGCCTATCGAAGTCCACAACAAGTTGATCCCGTTCAAGGGATTCAGCTGGGTAACATGGCTTGCGTTCGCATTCACTCGGAAGCCCAAGTACCAGCATCTGACTGAGAAAACGCGCCGCCACGAAGGAACCCACTGCGCCCAGCAGATCGAACTGGCCCTGCTGTTCGCGGCAATCCTCCTGCCGGTCGCCATAAGCTACTCGTTTGCATGGTGGGGATGGGTTCTGACCGTGGTCGGTATTCTCTTCGCCGGCTGGATTTGCTACGGTATTTCGTGGCTGATCGAAGTGCTTATCCCGCCTTATCCGGGCGCGTACTACTACACCTGCTTTGAAACCGAGGCATACAACAACGAGGATGATCCGGACTACTTGAAGCGGCGTATGCCGTTCTGGGGATGGATTTCTTGCATACCGAATCGCAAAGTGAAACACAAAAGATAACCAACCATGAAAAGTAAACGAGCGCAAAAAGAACTGGAAAAGTTGGAAAAATTTTATCCATTCAGTGGATGGATTGCACCCTCTGACACGTATCGAAATGATGCGCGATGACGACTACGAATATAAGCTGGCGCGTGGAGAGTACGGCCCAACTATCAAAGAAAACTTGACAGTTGATAATCCAACTTGTAAGGAATCCTTACCAGTTGACCGGGAGTACTGGCGGCGGGTATATGCTGGCATGGCGATGGCGGCTCGTATTGTAGCTACTAAGTCATGGTGCATGAATGAGACTGTAGTAGGAGCAGTGGATATGGCGAATGCATTGCTTGCCGAATTAGAAACAAAAAAGACGAAAAAATGAAAAATCAAGGAGAAATGCGCCCTACGTGGGTGCTATGGTGGCTGTTGGCCATACTTATTTCAGTGGTGTGTATCGCCTTCACCGGGGTGAAGCGCGCCTACGCGCAGGACGTGCGGACCATCAAGGATTCGAAGGGAAAGGTGACCCACACCATCCGCACCCGGAACGACGGATCGCGTGAGGTTCGGGATGCTTCCGGCCGGCTCGAAGGGATCGTCAGGACCGACAATTCCGGCAGGGATCGGCTATACAGTACGGATGGGAGGGTAGAGTACACGGCAGACGCCGACACGACGCGATCAGAACAATTTCAAGCATTTTGATTATATTTGCGTATGGCAGATGAAGTTATTATCGCCGAGGTGCGACTGGACATGATCCCTGACGAAGCCATCAAAGAGTTTAGATGTCGGGGTGGCATAGGCAGCTCCATCAACATCAAGATTCAGAAACTGAAAGAACCCGACAAATGGGGAAACGAGTACTTCATTGCAATAGACTGGGGGAAAGGAAATCACCGAGAGGCGGCTTTCATCGGCAAGGGGCGTAGGGCGCCGTGGCTGAAAGACAATCAGGCGGCTAAGCAACAAACATCCAAGAATCGTTGGGCGCGCCATGACGATGTAGACGAAGAACCATTTTAAAAACATAGATTATGGAATTTGAGATTTTGGACCGATTGCTGGCGACGATTGCCGTCACTACCCAGAATGTCCGCGGGCGTCATTGGACGCTGTACGGAGAGCATTACAAGAGCTGGCACCCTTTTTTCGACGAAGTGTATAAAAAGCTCAACGAAGCAGCCGACAATGTCGCCGAGTTGATCGTTCAGCTGGGCGGAGTTCCGGTGCACAGCATGTCGGGATTCATCGAAACCTCCGTGGTGGCCGACATGGTAACGCTGGGCGACTGGCGGCGTTATGTACGCGAGACCCGCGACGAGCTGGCCGAGATCATCGAGATCATCAACAAGAACGACAAGGAGGGGGTTTGGGATGGCGCCGCATCGAACGACCTGACCCAGATTGCCAGCACCCTGCGGCATTACTACATGTTTGCCGCCCAAACCTTGAAGGAGTAGATGGACGCATACCTGCAAATACTGCGTCAGACGACCGGGTTGGAGTGGATTTCGGAGTATCGGTTCCACCCACCCCGTCGCTGGCGGTTCGACTACGCATGTCTGGAGTTGAAGATAGCAGTAGAATTAAATGGGGGTAACTTCGTAGGGGGGCGCCACTCGAACCCTGTAGCGTTGGGGAAGGAGTACGAAAAGATGTCGCAGGCCGCGGCCGACGGATGGGCTGTTCTGATATGCACCCCCATGTCAAGGGGACTTGAGGTCATGAGATTCGGCGGCGACGCATTCACGAGAATACTGGCAGAAGCCATAACAAATCGAAAACAACTATACCATGGGAAATGAATTGGAATTTGCAGTGGCCATCTTGGCCATCATGTTGACGCTGGAGACATTTGCGCTGCTCTGCGTATTGGTAGGAAGAATACGCCTGCCCGTGGACCTCGATAAAGAGGTTCAGAAAGCCGTGGAGAAGGCATTAATGAAGGTCGTAAAAGATTCGACCGCCGAGAATTTTCCAGCCAAAAAGCTATGAATGCTCTTAAAATTACCGTGTCTCTTCTGATCGGGCTGGCAGTAGGTGTAGTGGGGGGTCGATGGTTATGGCCGGCGGACCCTATCATCGACCGGCAGGTGGTGACAGTGTACTACGAAAAGCCTCAATCCGGGCCGAGCACCTACCACTCGGTAACGGTGCGGGTCCCCAATCTGGTGTTTGCTCCGGTCGATACGGTGACAGTGACGGAAACCAAGATCGCAAAAGTGGGTCCGGATAGCACTGAATTACAGGTAGCTGTAGAGACGCGACCGTACTCAGGCCCGGATTGGTCGGCGCAGGTGAGCGGCCCGGCCATCGGAGACCTCCACCCGCAGTTGGATTGGATGAAGGTAAATCAACAGACGCAGGTCGTGCAAGGCCCGATTCGAAAAACCCGGTGGGGGATAGGAGTGCAGGCAGGGTACGGCGCGGTACTCAAGCAGGATGTGAGGCTGTACCCCTATATTGGAGTAGGCGTATCTTACAATATAATCAGGTGGTAATGAAACAGCAGGAGGAAGAATACAACTATGGCTGGAAAGTCATAGAAGCGGAGTTTCACCGTAGAGCCGACGAGCTGTTTGATTTTCAGTTCAGGCGAAGATTGGAATTTGGAACCGACGTGGCGGATGAATACAAATATACCTCCACCAATAAGAACTATAAAAAAAAGAAACGATGAAAAAGTGGACTTTGATTGCCCTGATCGGGGCCGCGATAGTGCTGATCGCATTGTCGCTTATCAGTAAGACGATGGGTTACGTTATCGTAGCCGCAATGGCCGCAGTATTTGTGGCGTATGGTCTCTTGTGGGCCTACACCAAGTACTGGCCGAGATCGTCGAAATAACAAAGGAAAATAGGGCCATTTGGCCCTATTTTTACATATATGCTCGAATAACCGATCAAGGGTACGTGTTTTTACCGTCGTACGTCACGAAAGAATACGAGCTTATCATCCACACTCCGTCTACGATCAGGATGGTTTGAGACGGGATATTTATAAGATACGTTGTGATGTTGTTGGGCTGAGTAAGGGTCAGTGAAAGGCCGAAATTGGTCTTGTTGCTCACCACAATTTTGATAGGCGCCCCCTCGGAGGACGAGGGTGTTTCAGTGGTAATGATTATGTTTCTGGCCTGATCCGACGCTTCAATCACCAGCCATGCCCACGGAGTAGCGTGAATGGTGGTGTCTGCAATCGTAGGCCGGTAAGAGGGAATATAGGGCATGCCGACAGCAAATGCCATCTTACTGTTGGTCACGGAGCCGGGCGCCAAAATGGAGCTGGTCACGGAGCCGGGCGCCATCTTGGGGGTAGTGATGGCGGAATCGGCTACTGCCTGCGTCTGCACGATGTTTGCAGGCAGGTTGTTGTCGATGTAGTCCCAGCGCCACAAGGTGCTGATGGATTTTACGTAGGCGATCCATGCCATGGTTTCCATCGCTCCCGTAACCGCGCCGTCCACGATCTCCCACAGACCAGTTGCGGCTTCGTAGTCGGTCGATGTTCCCGTTTGCTTGGCCGTAGTGACCATGAGGGAATAGACGATGTTCTGGTAGTACGATTGCCCCGTGGACGAGGTTCGGGGTTCTGCCGTGTCGTTCTGGGCTTTGGCATACAGATAGCTGCCCTTCGGGATAGAAAGGGTATCACCGTTCGGAGTCGGGAAAAACTTGCCGTACATCAGCACGCCGCCGCCCTTGTTGATTCGCAGGGAGGTGTTTTGAGGGCCTATCACTCCCTTCAAAATGCAGTAGGGAATCGGGCACGGCCACGCGCCCATCATGCCGAAGATGGTGTCGGCCATCGCGGCAAGGTCCGAGACGAACACCCGGTTGCCGTTCGAAGTGGCTATGAATTTCTTGATTGTTGCCATGTTGGTTAACCGTTAAATTCGGTGATTTTTTTCTTGTCGTCTACGCGGTAGAGATCGACATGCACCCAAGAGGTGTCTTTCTCCAGCCGGATAGGATAGGGAAGTTTGGATGCGTTTTTTTTGAGGATTTCCCGCACGTTGTGAGAGGGGATGGTAGTGGAGAAGTCGAACCCCTGCGCGAGCATATGAGCCGAGACATACAGCAAGCCGGAGCGGGTTTTCGACGCCACCAGATCGCAGATGTTGCATCGCAGGCCCCGCTGGCTGTACTGACCGCCGCCCACCCAGTTGTTGATGGTCATGGGAAGGCCGAGGATGTTGCGGATGGCCACGAGCGTTTCGAGAAATTCATTGGAGAAATACCGCCATGCCTTCTCGCCGTCGCGCTGGTAGACATGAGGACATACCAGCTCTGTTATCTTGAAGTTTTTCTGAACTTCGGCAAGCAATTCTGATCTTTTCATATCGTTATTTTTTGATTAAGTCCTCCATGTCTTTGGCCACGTCCTCGTCCCAGCGCTTCGCCTTGTTGATGGTGAACTGCCGGAGCCACAAGAACAGTTTCGAACCAGAGAGATAGGCCGCGTTTTCGCAAAAGGACCACAGCTCCGTAAAACATACCATCGCGCAGAGAATATTGGGAAGCCGGTCGGCGCCGAAGTCCCCGCCCAGCACGTCATTTCCGATGACATACAATCCGGCGACCGCCATTGCGCAGAAGCCAAATTTGTAGATCGTGCGCCATGCCGCGTCGGAGTAGAAGCACCATCGCTTCCCGGCGGCGGTCACCCGTTTGTAGGATGCCAGACAGCCGATGACGAAGTCCGTCATGATGAAACATACCATCACAAGGACCAGCGGCCCGATGGGAGCGAAGTAGCCGACGAATCCCAACCACCAGTTGTTACCGATGGTTTTCACGTAAGGCAGAATCGTGTCTTTGAGGATAGAGGCGAGAGACATGGGAGTTTAATTTACAACTATTGAATATTGGATTCCATAGGCCACAAGAGCGTTCAGGTCTGCGATAAAGTCCGGATAGACGTCCGCGTTTTTAAGCCCGGCGGGGATGGTCACGACCGGGGCATTCGCCGTGCTACCGTATTGGTAGAACTCCACGCCCTTCGACATGTCGGCCGAATAGGGGAACATCAGGGTGCCCAGCGACATATCGGAGCTGTACGGGAACATGAAGGTGTCGAAAACGGGGGCCGTGGTGACGGTTATCTCCCCGAAGTCGCCGTAGTAGGCATTCAGGTAGGCTTGGATGGAAATACAGCTGCCGTCGTTGGCCGCCAGCGCATAGTATTTCTTGCACCACGCCTCGTATGATTCGATCTTCGGGAACAGCGGCGCCAGACAGCAAAACAGGAACTTGTAGAACACATTCAGCGTCGGACTGGAGTCGTGGTTGAGCGCATACTGCGGACGCAGGATGTTGAACAAAAGCCACGGTATGGATAGATGTCGAAGCATTACCGGATGGGATTAAATACTACGATGTCAGTCAGGTTTTGCAGTGCCGCGCTGAAATTGAAGTAGCCGGATGCCGGCGTCAGAATACCGTTGGTAGGCTCGGCGCCGTCGCAGGTGATGCCCACGAAGTAGGCGTCGCGCACGCCCGGCACGCCGGCGAGGGCGGTTTCGATGTCGTTCACGAACACCGGGGAGTCGCCGAGCAGGGTTCCTTGCGTGGTGATAAGGATTTCCTTCACGCTGTTCTTGATCTGGGACAGCGAGTAGGTGTCCAGATAGCGGATGAAGAGCTGGGTGGTGGTTATGATGCTGGGCGTCGGCGACGAGATCATCATGCTGATGCCGAATGCAGATTTGGCCGTCATATAGTTTGAGAACTCCGCCAGCTGCTCAGCCGTGAGGGCTACGTTGTTGCCGTTCGCATCCTGCGTGCATACATGCATGTTGATGACGTTTTTCTGCGCATCCACGCGAATGGCCACCTGCTTGATGATCTGCTTGGCCGGATCGACCGTTTCGTAGCCGTAGGCGTACTTGGACGGATCGACAACCACCAAGTTGTCGCCGGTTTGGAACGCCAGCGCCGTGTCGATGTAGTACTGCTTCCCCATGACTCGCAACGTTCGGGCGGCCGTCTCGATCACAACCTCCGAATTGGACTGATTCAGGAGAACAGTATTGATGGTCTCGGCGAATACCGCGGCCAGCCGGCGCCAGATGGCTGAATTGCTGGTGCTCGTGAGCGACGAGATGGTTTTGCCGATGTTGGCTACTATTTGTTCATAAGTGGTCATAAAGATTTCATTAAATTAAGGTACGTACGTGAAATCCAGAATAGGCATGATGGAGCCGCGCATGGTGTTGAACTCGATCGCCGGCGCCGTCATGACGTAGTTTTCGATTGCTACGGACAGCGTGAGGGTGCATCCATCCTCGGCGAGCGCCGATAGAGGTATGCCATGCTGGGTCTCCAGCTTTTGTTGCATGTCAATCCACAGATCACTTCCGGAGGATAGGTAATACGACCAACCCAGCTCGGTGATTTGGAGGGTTATTTCAACCGCATCCGAAATGCTCTCGGAGCCTACGACCTCAAAGTCCCCCAGCGACGGGATATGGACGTTGTAGGTGGGCTGGAAATAGGAGTTGATAATGCCCGGCGTAAGGTCGTTATTCGGCGCGAATACGGGGTAGATCGACGGCAGGTTATTGCCGTAGCCGGCATTGTAGTAGGTTTCGTAGATGGCCCCTTCCGTCGGCGCCGCAACGTTATCTGCCAGCGCCAGCGAACCGCCGATTATAGCATCTTCCTCGGAATAGAACACCACGTACAGTCCGGCCACGCTGGTGATGGTGGTCGGAAGCGGCAGGGCTATGACGAGCCGATTCGACGTGTCTTTTTCCACGACGTTGTGACCGAGAATTTCGCCGTTAAGGTACACTACACCAACCATCGTAGTGGGATCGGCCACTATCTGCGCCATCATCGGCCAACAGCGAAGCTTCACGTTGTTTTCCGTTTTCGGAGGCCCTCCCCACGCTTCCGGAATGTTGGCGTAATCCGCAAAGTTGGGGGAATTGGTAAAACAGAAGTCGTATTGGATAGGCAACGCAAATCCTAATTCGGGGGTTCTTTCCCACAAATGAACCTTCTGGCCGTTGACCACAGTATAGGGAGATTCATTGGTAGCGGCGGGGAGGTTATTATAACATTCCTTAAAATTGTAAGCCTTTTTGCAATCGTCAAAAACGTTAACAGGCGGGTTAAGAACAGCGCAGTTTCGAAAAACACGTAGCGCAAGTTCAATATTCGTACACCCCTTAAAAACATTGGTGACGTCCGTTAATAGCCTACAATTCGCAAATAAATTTACAACTGATTTTAGGGAGGTGCAGTTTTCAAAAGCTGATACAGCCGAGGGGAAAATCACGTTAGAAAATACCTGCGCAGCTTGGGTTAATTTCGGACAGTCCGCAAACATATAGTCTGCATTGGGAATATTATAAGAAAAACCAAAGGCGAACGTTACATCTTCCAAATTAGGGCACCCACGGAACATTTGGGGAGGTATAGTATTAAGCCGCCATGTATTAACAAACATGGAGTTGGCATTTTTAATGTTCGGCTTACCAGCAAAAGAACCCACAACTTCCACCAGATAATTACAGCCCCAAAAGGCATTTCTCCACATGCCGGATGGGCACGCTGCGTCGGCATTGGTAATGTCCACTTTAATAAGGGACTGCTTAAATGCTTCTTGATCGAAAGATTGAGTACCCAAAAAGAATGCCCCAGTGCGTCCAAGAAACGTTACCACAATCTCCCCGGTGGTTCCGGCGGCGTAGTTGTGACCAAACGGCGCGTTGTTTTTGATATACTCCACAGGCGTGCCGTCGCCCCAGTTCACATAGCCTTCGTTGTTGTTATTTGCATTCAGGGAAAGGTATTTGCCCGCGAGTTTCGCCCCGTCGAAGGTGTAGATGATGGAGCCGACATCGCCCAGCATAAATTCCAGCAGTTCCATCTGCATCTTCAGGTTGTCGAAAGGCAGGGATGCACTGTTGAACGGCCGGGCGTCGGCCACCGATACGGCTTCGCTGTTGTATACCACGTCCGGCACCTCGATGATGCGACCTGCCTCCAGCTGCGGGGTGTAGGTGTCGAAGCCGTTGGCGTTCATTATGTCGTTGATGGCACGCAGTGATCCGGTCGTGTTGTAGCACACGTCCATCAGCGTATCACCGGATTTTACTTTGTAAGTTGCCATCATTAAGAATCTTTAGCGAGATAGGTAGATAATATAAAGCTGAAAAATTCCTCTCCAGCCTGCTCTCTTAGGAATGGAGAGTACGTTGAATGATATCCTGTCTTAGAAGCAGTCCACGATATTATACATTCCCCGGTGGTTGCATCATTTGCCGTGAATACGTACAGGTCATGATACCCCTCCGGAGAAGAATCTGGCACATGCTCAACAGAAGAGGGGGTTATAATTGGTGAGGTATCTCCATTAGGGAGGGTATAGGTGAGTTTGATATCAACATCCGAAAGATACCCGCCTATATCACTCACGACAACTGAAATTTTTACTTCAAATCCCCGTTTGGGAAGAGGGGGTGGGGGCGGAGGCGTACTAAGGGTCGCGGTTGGTGCCGAGACAGGATATTGAGCGTCTACCGAGACGCTGTATTCGCCGAAGTTCTCGCCCTCGGTGATGCGGATGTCGCAGTAGTCGGCGCCGTCCTTTATAACCTGCCGCTTGGCAGTGGCGGCCAGCATGGAGACGTAATCGGGCCGCGCGTTCAGGGCGAAGGTCTCGAACCCCACGCCGAACTGAGGTTGCAGGATGTTGACGGGGTTTTTCAGCAACATGAGCGTGGCGTTCTGAATCGACGGATCGACCACAACGGCAAAATCCCCGTTGGAGGTGCCGATGTCGTTGTTTTTCAGATCGAAAATAATGTCGCCCATTACTGTTGCACTTTGTCGTTCGTATAATCCTCCGCCTTGAAAGGCGATACGCTTCCCGCAGGGGGCGCCGTAGTACCTGCTCCGGCCGCCGCAGACCATGTATAGGCGTGTGTATGGCTGTTGAACGCCGACACGAAGGTATTCATGGCATTGGTTATGGCGTCCGGGATCACCATGCCGCCGATTTCGCCGCCGTTCATGGTGACCGTATCGCCGGAAATGGTGAGGGAGCCGCCCCCGTCTTTCGACAAATATATGGATTCTTTGTCGATTTTGCAAAAATATCCGCCTACCGACGCTTCGATCTTGTCTACGCGCGTGAAGCTTACCACGAAAGCGTTCTCCGGCTGTTGGTAGGGCACGCCGAGGATCACCGCGGAGTTTACGGCGGGATAAAAAATAACGCTCGCA
>ENA-ORPD01002423-ORPD01002423.1-human-gut-metagenome-genome-assembly--contig:-NODE-2423-length-11294-cov-2.380016_pt1 | contig 11294 bp, 11 predicted proteins | sample MGYA00242143_ERZ509076 | MGnify/ENA primary metagenome ERZ509076 (study PRJEB26280, sample SAMEA2338706) | human gut metagenome | biome: human gut; feature: human-associated habitat; material: faeces... | reverse complement strand
TGTTTATCATTTCTGATGAATCATAGCCTCTTGTTGGTTCGATTTTATCGCTAGCATAAATTATTTTATCGTATTTACCCATTTTCGGGGCGCCTGTCGTGTGATAGAGTATAGCATCAAGTATTTCCCTATCTCTTATATTAAACTCTTTATAAGCTATTGCAGCACCTGCAAATTGATGAAGCGTATATGATGGATAGTTTAAATATTCATCGTACATGCCTTCCATCCATTTCTTGCACTCTTCATCCGATAATTTTTTAGCTATATCGTGATATAAACCTGCTAAATACGCTTTTGGAGCATCTAATCCATTAGCTTTAGCAATATCATAAGCGACATTTGCTACTGAAAGAGCGTGTATATATCTTTTTTCTTTGTAGAATTCTTTTACTTTTGGAATGAAATATAGATTGTTTTTAACTATATAATCTATGACTTCTTTAGGTGTCTCTAAACTCTTTCCAAGTCTAATAGAAGTGCTATCAGCATCTACTTCATTAGATTCAACTAATTCAATACCATATTTTTGATATATCTCTTTGTTAATTTTGTATCCAGGCCTTTTAAAGCAAACTAAATGTGCTAGTTGGGATACTTTATATGGTTCATGCCACTTTTCAAAGTCGTTGACACAGTCAGCACCAATCAAAAATATGATTTCTCTATTACTGTATATCTTTTTTAATTCAATTAAAGTGTCTAGAGTGTATGTAAACTCTTTATTTGACTCTAATTCTATAGTTGATATTTCGAATTCTGGATAATCTTTTAAAGCTAATTTAAGCATATTTAATCTATCATTAGCTTCTGTTGGTGATTTTCCTTTAGGGTTCTTAGTCAGTAAAAAGAGGACTTTAGACACTTTAAAATGCCTAAGAGCCTCTTTAGCTAACGAAATATGTCCGTTATGAATTGGATCAAATGTGCCACCTAAAATTACAATAGGTTCTAAAACTACCATCTTATACTCATTACTTTACATGCAACATTGTGTGGAACATAGACTGATATTTTTTGTCCGTTTGCTTTGAATGTTACATATCCCAAACCAACTATTAAAAGTTCGACATCACCACCAACTGGTAAAACAAAGTCGTGTTTATCCAAATCTTTGATAGATTTAATAGTTAAAGAAGCTGGTTGAATTTGCTTTGTTAGAGCTAGTGAATCGAATGTATGATCAGCTTTTTCTAGCTTAGTTCTTGTAATAGTAACATCGTTAGAAAGCATAAATGTGAAATTGGTTTTTGGTCCATCGATGAAGTCTATACGAGCTATAGCACCTAAACAATATGATTGTTTAGAATTAGATTGATAGACTCCTGGTCTAATTTCGGTTCTTGGAACTACATATTTTAAAAGTTGACGTTCAATTTGATTTAAAAGAGAGTCAGCTTTAAAAATTCCAGGAGTATCATACATATATGAATCTTTATCTAATGGAATTTGGATTACATCGAGTGTTGTTCCTGGGAAGTGTGATGTTGTAATCAACTTGTTTGTTTGATTCTTGTAAGACTTCAAAATATTGTTAATAAGTGATGATTTACCAACTTGTGAAGCTCCAACAAAATAGACGTTTTTTCCCTTTCTCATAGTTTCGATTGTTTTTAACAAACTATCAATGTTGTAGTTTTTATGAGATGAAGTGATAAGTATTTCAGTTGGAAAGACGTTTTCACTTTTTAATCTTGCTTTACAGTCAGCAATAATTTTGTCGTCAGATAATGATTTTGGAAGAATATCACGCTTATTAAGAATTACTAATAAATTTGTTCCAAGCATTGGACCTATATTAGCAATAAAGCTTGCTTCCAAGGAAAAAATATCGAGGACATAAACAATTAAAGCTTGAGTTTTAACTGCTTCTTTTAAGATAGATTCATAATCGCTATTGAATTGAGGATCTTGATCATCTTGTTCGTTATAGTGACGAAGCTTATAGCATCTCTCACATAATTGTTCATCTTCTTGCTTTAATTTGATTGTTGGAATGTAGCCTGTCATCTTTGGGTTTTTATCTTGTAAAACAGCACCACATCCATAGCAACGACGAATTCTAATTTCGTTTGTAACACCTGAGTTTTTCTTTCTAAGTATCATATTAAATTACCTCCGCAGTTTTACTTGGAACTTTTCTTCCGTTTGTTTTGTTTCTTATAGCCTTTTCCCTGGCTATTCTTTCTTTAAATTTATCGAATTTATTCATTGCTGTAAGTTTTCCAGGTAAGTAGTTTGTCAAAATCATTTGAGCTCCGATTTTTAAAGCTAATTTTGAATCTTTATAGATTGAAGCACCTACAAAAACTAATACGTTTGAATCAATTCCATTAATTTCAAGATATCTTTGAATAAGTTTATTAAGTTTGCGCCCTGCAATTAGTTGTGTTTCAAGCATTTTTGCATATTCGATTGCTCTTTCAGTCTTTTTGAATGAATAGATGATTAATCCAATACCTCTATTTTTTAATTCTTCTTTTAACTCATAGGCTTTAGCACTAGGTTTATCAACTGAATAATTCTCAAGTGAATTGTCTAGTGAAACAAACACTGTAGTAACACCAAGTGATAAGAAGAAATCAGGGTCAATCTCATATATGCTAGATGCATGATAGTGGGCCACTAATTTATGTACCAATTATATCACCATACTAAAATATACAATATTTTAGCAATTTAATAAAGATACACGAATAATTATAACGCTTTTTTGTTCTTTAAAAGCTTAATTATTCATATATTCTAACGATTGATATGGATATTTTAAATATTTTTTTAAACTTAAAGTTATTTGTTGGTTTTATAAGAAATGGCGTTTTTCCTCCTAAACTTACTGAAGAGGAAGAAGCAGAACTTATTTTAAAGCTTTTTAACTCTGACACCCATGATTATGCTCGTGAAAAATTAATTGAGCATAACTTGAGATTAGTAGCACATATTGTAAAAAAATATGATAATACACGAGAGGATCAAGATGATTTAATATCAATTGGAACAATAGGACTCATCAAAGCTGTTGATACGTATTCTTCTTCAAAAAATGTTAAGTTAGCAACTTATGCAGCTAAGTGTATTGAAAACGAAATATTAATGACATTAAGAGCAAATAAAAAATACTCCAAAGATACTCTATTAAGTGAAGCTGTTAATGCAAATAAAGATAATGGGGAGATTTCTCTATTTGATGTACTAGCTTACGAAGAAGAAAATATCGTAGACAAAATCGATAGAAACGATAAGATAGCAAAGCTTAAAGAGTACTTAAGCGCTTTAGATAATAGAGAGTTAGAAATACTTACTTTACGTTATGGTTTATTTAATGAAAAAGAACAAACGCAAAAAGAGATTGCTAAAACATATGGAATCTCCCGCTCATATGTATCAAGAATAGAAAAAAGAGCTCTAGCCAAGCTATGGCAAATGTTTAAAAAAGATGAACAAAATAGAAAAAACGTAATATAGTTAAAAATTAGATAAAAATATATGATCTTTCTTTAAAAAATCTCAACTAAAAAAGGCATAACACCCTATAAGTGCTACGCCTATAATTTATTATTTACTCTTCGTCAAATAAATCAAATAGTGATAATTGCTTTTCCCCAGAATTATCTTCAGCTTTAACTATTTCAACAATTTTAGGAGCTTCTTCAACTTTAGTTTTATCGTTTAAGTATTCTCCGTCAAAGTGAACACCTAAAACGGATTTTGATGAGCCGATATCTAAGTTCTCACGAAGTCCAGAACCTAACAATGTTGTTTCTAAATCGTTTATATTAACAATTTCACTACCTGAATCTGTAGCTATAGCAACAAAATTATTTGTATCTTTTTTCTTATATACTTTACTTACAGATACTATGTCCATCGGATTGTTCTTAAATATCTTTACTAATGAAACTTTAGAGCCTAAGCGTTTAGATGTTTCGATACTTGTAGATTGAATAATGCGAGCACATCTCTTATCAGCAAGCAACAAAAGTTTAACGTGTTCATCGCTATTTAAGGCAAACATACACGACATATCATATATTTCTTTGCCTTGATTCATAGCTTTGACACCACCGGCTTTAATTCCTACAACAGGAACTTCGTTTTCATTAAATCTAGATGCTTGACCGTTGGTGTTAACTATAACAATATCCGAATTACCACTTGTTAAGGCGACTGAAACTAATTCATCAGCACCTGTTAAACCAATAGCTCTTAATGGTCTAGGAGTTAGCTTAGATTGCTCAAATTCTTTAGCTAAAGTTCTCTTGATTTTTCCTTCTTTGGTTAAAAGTGCAAAGTAAACTTTAGGTTCAAAAGTCGATACTATGAAAGCTTGAATAACTTTTTCATCTGCTGGAAGAGTTATAAGTGTGTTTAAGTGCTTTCCTTCTTCCTTCCACTTGCCTTCACTAATCATATGAACTGGAATTACAAAGTAACCACCTTTAGATGTAAAGGCAACAACAGAATCGTGAGTTGTAGCAAGTCTTGATAAGACTATTCTATCTCCAACTTTAATTTTTGGTAAATCATCTATTGGATTTCCGTTAACTGAAGCTTGATAGCTACGGAGATTAGTTCTTTTAACATATCCATCTTTGGTTAAAACAACATAACAATCTTCTTTAGCAATCAATTCTTTAGCATCGATATTTTCGATCTTAATCTTCGAATCGAGAATTGTTGTTTTTCTCTCATTGCCGAACTCTTTAATAACTTCTTTTAAGTCTTTAATGATAACTCTATTAAGCTTGTCTTCGTTAGCTAATATTTCGTTAAGTTCTTTTATTTCGTCTTCTAATTGCTCTTCTTCTTTTTGTAAAGCAGTTACGTCAGTGTTACTCAATCTATAGAGTTGCATTGTAACAATTGCTTCAGCTTGATCTTTCGTAAAATCAAAAGCTTCAATTAATTTGTTTTTGGAGTCTTCTTTTCCAGAGCTATGTCTGATTATTTCGATAACCTTATCGAGAACAGAAATAGCTTTCATTAACCCACGAACAATTGATAATCTTGCAGTCTTCTTTTGAATATCAAATTTACTTCTACGGGTAATAACTTCGACTTGATGATCGATATATGCATCGATTATCTCCAAAAGGTTCATCGTTTTTGGATGTCCCTTGTCTAAAGCGAGCATATTAACTGCAAAAGTTGATCTTAAAGAGCCTTTTTGTCTTAAATAATTTAATGCAGCTTGTGGATTTGAATCTTTTTTAATATCTAAAACAATTCTAACATCCTCAGTAGACTCATCTCTTACTTCTAAAATATTATCAAGTTTATCATCTACTCTTCTCTTGTCTAAATCAGCAACAAATTTACTCTTAATTGTTCCATATGGAATGTTTGTAATAATAATTTGATTTGTTGCTTCATCGATATGAACATCGCAATGAACGTAAAATGAACCTTGTCCAGTTTCATATATTTGTTTTAAAGCTTCAACGTCATCAATTACACCACCAGTTGGAAAATCTGGTCCTTTAATGTAATTTAATAAATCAGCAACTGTAGCTCTTTTGTGTTCAATTCTATATATGACGGCTTCACATACTTCTTTTAAATTATGGGTTGGAATATTAGTAGCGGCACCGACAGCAATACCTGTAGTACCATTAACAAGCAAGTTAGGAAATCTAGCTGGTAATACGTCAGGTTCTAGCTCAGAGTCATCAAAGTTGAGAGACATATCTACAGTGTCTTTTTCTAAGTCAGCAACCATTAAATCAGATATTTTAGATAATTTTGCCTCAGTATAACGGTAAGCAGCTGCAGGATCGTTATCAATTGAACCGTTATTACCTTGGAAAACTAAAAGTGGAGCTCTCATTTTCCAATCTTGAGATAAGTGAACCATGGCATCATAAGCACTGCTGTCACCATGTGGGTGGAATTTACCTAAGATGACACCAACTGTACGAGCACATTTTCTCGTTGGTTTATTGTATGTGTTTCCTTCTGTATACATGGCATAAATAATTCTTCTTTGAACTGGTTTTAAGCCATCACGAACATCAGGAATTGCACGGTCTGTAATAACTGCTTTAGCATATCTGTTAAAGCAATCAGTTAATACGAGTGGGACATGTTGATTTAATATATTTTCAACAGTAATTGGTTTAGTTTGTTTTTTCACTGCGCTTTACCTCTTCGAAATAATCTTCTTTATGTGAGAAATCGATGTTGTTAGCAATCCATTCTTTACGTCTTTCTGGATCTTTACCCATAAATAAATCAACTTTATCTTTACATTCATCGACATCTTCAATAACAAGTTTAATTAAAGTTCTTGTAGACTTGTTCATTGTTGTTTTGCCTAATTGAGCAGCATCCATTTCACCAAGTCCTTTATATCTTGAAATAGTGTATCCACTAGAGAATTCTTTTCTAGCTTCATCTAATTCTTCATCAGACCAACAATATTTTTCTTTATCCTTTTTAAAGACTCTATAAAGTGGAGGACAGGCGATATAAATGTGACCTGCTTCAATTAATTTTCTCATGTGAGTAAAGAAGAACGAAATTAATAATGATTGAATATGTGATCCATCATCATCAGCATCGGTCATAATAATAATTTTGCCATAGTGAATATTTTTTATATTAAAGTCATCATCATAGCCAGCACCAATAGTTGAAATAAGGGTATATAACTCTTTATTGTCAAGAATTTCATCAGCTTGAGAATCTGTAACATTCTTTGGTTTACCTCTCAAAGGTAAAATAGCTTGGTGTTCTCTATCACGACATTTTTTGGCTGAACCACCAGCTGAATCACCTTCTACGATAAATAATTCGTTTTCAAGATATTGCTTGCTTGAGCATGGCGCAAGTTTGCTTGAAAGCATAGATGCATCTTTTCCTGTGCCTTTTTTCTTTCTTTCTTGATCTCTAACTTCTTTAGATTTTTGACGAACTGCCATAGCATCTAAAGTCTTTTTAATAATTTGATCAGCATCGTTAGCATGCTCTTCTAAATAGTATGATAATTTAGATTCAATGACATTATCAACAGCTGTTGCAGCTGCTTTGGTTCCTAATTTACTCTTTGTTTGTCCTTCAAATTCAAGTAATTTTTCAGGAACTCTACAAGATAAAATACCACAGAAACCTTCTCTAATGTCTTCGCCTTCAAGAGTTTTATTTCCTTTAATTAATTTGTGGTTAACTGCATAGTTATTAAAACAGTTAGTTAAAGCCTTCTTTAAGCCTGTAACGTGATGACCACCATCGATAGTTCTAACACCATTGGTGAAAGAAATAATCTTTTCAGAATAATCATCTTTAAAAAATTGTCCGACAAATTCAGTAATAATACCTTGATATTCGCCCTCAATTTTAATAAGTTCACCAATTCCAACTTTACCTTCTGTATGCTTTTTAAAGAATTCGACTAAACCTTCTTTATAATAGAAAGACTGATTTCTATCAGTTCTTTCATCCTTAAGATGGAAAGTAACTCCTTTAGTTAAGCAAGCAGAATCATCGATGTGATTAGCTATTTTGTTATAATCAAAAGTAATATCATCAAAAATTTCTTTATCTGGTAGGAAGTGAACTAATGTTCCTCTTTTATTTGTTGGGCCAAGTACTTCCAATTTTCCTTTTTTAGATCCACCTTTTTCATACTTAACATAGTGATCTAATCCTTCTCTATAGGAGTTGACTTCAAGCCATGAAGATAAAGCGTTAACTACAGCTGAGCCAACACCGTGTAATCCACCAGCACTCTTATAGTTTGATTCGTCAAACTTACCACCAGCATGGAGAGTACAATAAACCATATCAAAACCAGTCATGTGTTCCTTTTCATTCATATCACAAGGAACGCCACGACCTTCATCTAATATGGAGATTGATCCATCTAAATGGATAGTAATATAAATATTTTTTCCATAACCTTCATTGGCTTCATCGACAGCGTTGTCAATGATTTCCCAAACAAGGTGATGGACACCGTTTGTGTCTGTAGAACCGATATACATACCAGGTCTAGCTCTGACTGGCTCTAGACCTTTAAGGACTCTCAAGTTCCCAGCATCATAATGTTTGTCTTTATTGCCCATATTAAAACTCGCTTTCAACTTATTTATTATACTATTTATAGCTTTATATTTAAAGCCATTTGTAGTATATTATCACACGTAAAAGGAGTAAAAATCATGGCAGTTTTATATACAGTTTTAACGATAATCGGTGCTTTAATTATCGGATATTTGTTTGGATCGTTCCCAAGCGCTATTTTTATCGGCAAAGTGTTCTATGGGGTCGATGTAAGAACACAAGGCTCACATAACGCTGGGGGCACAAACGTAGGAAGAGTCATTGGAAAAAAGGCAGGTATAATTACTATTGCCCTTGATGTTTTTAAAACATTGATTGCAATTTGGCTTGTTTTCTTTATCTTAAAGTTAACACCTCTTGTTAATTATTTAGTTGATGGTCTTCCAATTGAAGCTATTTATTATTCTACAGGTATCGCCTGTGCGATTGGTCACTCTTTTCCTTGCTTTGCTGGATTTAAAGGCGGAAAAGCCATGGCTGTATTCTCAGGCTTTGTCTTAGCAACTAACTGGTTATTTGCACTACTAGGCGTTACATTTTTCTTTATAATCTTTTACTGGAAAAAATATGTTTCCTTAGCTTCTATCAGTGGTACTCTATTTGTTTTCCTTCTCTCTATTGCACCAGCATTTGTTCCAGAAATGAGATTTGGTTACTGGTGGTTTGGTCCAGGTTTAGGAATGGCTGAAACATACATTTACATGTTAAGCCTATTAGTATTAGCTTCTTATGTTTGGATTAGACATATTCCAAATATAAAGCGTTTAATTAAACACGAAGAACCTCATACAAAGTTTAAAAAGACTCCCAAAATAGAGCATAACGCTAAATAGTAGACATTTAGTTGATTATTAGTAGTTTATTAGTAATTATTATATAAATAAATAGAGCTCGTTAATTGAGCTCTATTTTTTGTTTGACAATTTTATGTTATCTTGTAAAGAGAAAGACCATGTTAAAGACAAACATAGCTGAAGCAATGATAATTGCTGCAATCGATAAGCCTTTTCCCTTACCATATGTGCTATTTGCTCTGTTTAATCCGATTCCGCCAAAAATCCATCCTAATAATGGAATAAAGAATGAGCACACAAAGCCTGCAATGGCAAATCCGTTTTTTCCGCCATCAAAGCTATAACTAGACTTTGATTTTTTGTAAGTGCTTGGAACTGATAATTCCGATCCACACTTTGGGCAAACAGTAGCATCATCAACAACTTCACATCCACAATGAGTACAATATTTAATTTACATAACCTCGCTTATGAATATTGTCTAATAACTTAATTCAATTGTCAATAATTATCGAGATTAATTGAATTTTATTTAGTTTTTCTTGCTAAAATAAAAAGCTGGAAATAAATCCAGCTTTTTTTTAGTTATTTTTTTGCTTGTTGTTCCATGGCACGCATAACTGCATTAATTTGTGCCTCAGAAGGTTTACGTCCCATTTGTTGATACATTGCTTTAATTTGTTCTCTATTAATTGGAGGGTTTTTCTTTAAACCATATTTAAATATTGCTCTAGAAATGAAGAATCCAGCAACAAGGCCAACAAATAAGGCAACTATAATAAGCGTAATAGCTAATCCAAGTCCCATAATTATTTATACTCCTTTACACAAAGGTTAGTATACAAAAAATATCTTTTTTTTACAACTTTAACTTTTAAAGTGTAAAGAAACTGGCAAGCCTTTATTTGTATCATTCATTACTACTTTTATTATATTTACTGCTTTAAGATTATCTGGTTCATTTTCATAAACAATAACGTTGATATTATCTACATTAATTTTTACGTATGCTAAAGGATACCCATATTCAGCTAATGTCGTCTCTGTTTTACATTCTAAATCATAGTTATTTTTAATATATGATATCTCGTTTAAAATTTCTTCTTTTTCAAATGTTTTATTCATGACCTCATTATGCCACGAATTTATTTCTAAGGCTACTAAAAACGCTTACGATTTTTAAATTATCGTTTTTTGGTCAAATTCATATTTGGATAGTTTTTGAGAACTTCAGTGGAATTATTATTGTCTGTTTTACCTACTTCAATAGCATTAGCTCCACCTTTGGGAATCATAATATAGTAAACACTTAATACTAAAGTCAAAGAAAATACAGATACAAAAGCAACAGCGTGTTTATTCATCTTTTACTCTCCTTTTCTATCTTACGAGATGATAGAAAAGAATATACATATATTTATAATATTTTTTTGTCGATAAAAATAGTTTTGATTCATATACTAAAAAAAGCCACATTATGTGGCTTTAATTGTATTTTATTAAGCTCTGGAGTCGTATTCGCCTGTGTCAGTTCTAACGATAATATCTGTATCGTTTTTAACAAACATAGGGACTTTAACTGTATAACCAGTTTCAAGCTTAGCGTCTTTCATTGCTTTGTTGATTGTATCGCCTTTAACTGCGTCATCAGTAGCAACAACTCTTAATGTAACTTTAACTGGAAGTTCAACACCCATGATTTCACCTTCATAGTAAGTGATTGTAGCAATTGAACCTTCCTTAAGGAAGTTAAGTTCCCATTGAAGTCTTGACTTTGGAATTGAAACTTGATCGTATGTATCATTATCCATGAAGACAATTGAATCACCATCATCATAAAGATAAGCCATAGCTTTCTTATCTAAGTAGATGAGAGCAACTTTGTCATCACCATTGAATGTGATATCACTAATTGTTCCTGTTCTTAAGTTCTTGCATTTGATTTTAACGATCATTTGTCTCATAGCTGTCTTATTATGAGCAATATCAAGAACTGTGTAAAGTTGACCTTCGACTGTGAAATTACGACCTGGTCCGAGGTCGCCGATTTTAACGATTTCTGCCATTTTTAAATAAACTCCTTTTTTCAACTTTAAAATTTTATCATATCAAAATAACAAAGTGAATAACCAAAAATAAAATCTGTTAAAATCTCTGAACAAAATAAGCTCATAATTGTCGAAATATCTTTTAATTTATCTCCAAAGCCACAAAATGTAGTAATTGAAATTGATATAACTTGAATTACAAGAGCAAAAATTACGATAAAGACACGTTTGTTTTTTATTTCTTTAACTTTCTTTTCAAAAAAAGTTAAGGCAAAATAAAATATAATTGTGGCAGGAATAATTATTAAATATGAAAAGTATGGATTTAAAATAACTTTATGATACGAAAAATTAGAAAAATTCAAAGCATATAACGCTTCAATTAAACCTA
>ENA-ORPD01002421-ORPD01002421.1-human-gut-metagenome-genome-assembly--contig:-NODE-2421-length-11301-cov-2.339765_pt1 | contig 11301 bp, 8 predicted proteins | sample MGYA00242143_ERZ509076 | MGnify/ENA primary metagenome ERZ509076 (study PRJEB26280, sample SAMEA2338706) | human gut metagenome | biome: human gut; feature: human-associated habitat; material: faeces... | reverse complement strand
TAATATAATTGGTATTGTCGAAAACGAAGTTTTATTAAAATTAGCTATCGATATTAGTAAATTTGAAAATTTAATTAATGTTCATGTTATCATGGAAGATGGTGATCGGAAATTAGTAGGTGAAATAATAGATATAAAAGAAGGTATCGCTTATGTTAATTTATTAGGTGAGATCATTGGTGATAAGTTTATTTTTGGAGTAATGGTTAAACCGTCTTTTAGTTCAGTGGTAAAATTAATATCAAAAGAAAAAATACCAATGATTATCGGTGTTGATAATTATAGAGAAAATACGGATATTTATATTGGAACAAGTCCAATTTATGCCGGTGTTAAAATCGGAGCCAATATCAATCAACTTTTTAGTAATCATTTTGCTGTTTTAGGGTCGACTGGCAGTGGAAAATCATGTGGTGTTGCTCGTATCATTCAAAATATATTTGATCGTAAAACTTACATTCCATATCGAGCTAGTTTGTTTATTTTCGATGCTTATGGTGAATATCATAATGCATTTAAAAATATTGGCAATAATCAAGAAGAGATATCTTTTAAATCATATACAACTAATTTACACTTTAGTGAGACAGAAGTTCTTCGAATTCCTGCTTGGTTACTAGGGGTTGATGATTTGGCTTTATTATTAAATGCCGAAAAGCCATCGCAATTACCAATAATTCAAAAAGCATTACGCTTAGTTAATATTTTTGCTCGTAATGGTGGTGATGCTGATAAACATAAAAACGATATTATTGCTCGGGCTCTTTTAGATATTTTATCTAGCGGTAATCCTCCGGCTCAAATAAGAGATCAAATTTTTTCGGTTTTGACTTATTATAATACACCAGAATTGAATCTTGAGACACCAGTTTTTCAACCTGGATACACACGACCATTAAAACAATGCTTGCTGATCGATGCTTCGGGTAAAATTAGGGAAATGGAGTTATTGACGACATTTATTCAAAAATTTGTTCAAGATGATTTAAAGTTAGACTTACCGCATGAGGAAGTTATGTATAATTTAGAAGATTTAGAAAAGGCTTTTGAATTTGCTTTGATAAGTGAAGGATCCTTAAACAGCGAAAGAGTATATGACGATTCTAATATTCTCAAAGTTAGATTACATTCTTTAGTCAGTAGTGATGCGAAAGCGTATTTTGAATATGACAAATTTGTTACAAGAGAGCAATATGTAAAAGAATTGTTAACGGCAAATAATGGATTAAAAGCTCAAATAATTAATTTTAATATTAATTATATTGATGATCGGTTAGCTAAAAGCATAACTAAAATATATTCCAAGTTATTATTTGATTATGCTAAAGATTTAGATGAAAGAGCAACGATGCCATTTCATATCATTTTGGAAGAAGCACATCGTTATGTTCAAAATGATAACGACATTTATTTGTTAGGATATAATATATTTGATCGAATCACGAAAGAAGGGCGTAAGTATGGTGTCTTATTAGGTCTGATCAGTCAAAGACCAAGCGAACTTTCTGAAACATCATTATCACAATGTAATAACTTTTTAATATTTAAAATGCTACATCCTACTGATGTTGAATATATAAGAAGAATGGTACCTAATATTACTAATGAAATAGTTAAAAGACTAAGAATTTTGCAACCTGGTAATTGTATTGCCTTTGGTACAGCTTTTAAAGTTCCTGTGATGATTAAATTAGATATGCCAAATCCAATGCCTGAAAGTAGTAGTTGCAATGTTAGTGGTGTTTGGTTTGTTCAAAAAAAATAAGTCATCAAACATTTCCTAAATTCAAATTTCAACCGCACCAGTAAGGTGTGGTTTTTTGATATGATAAAAATGAGCCCCACCCGGCAAGGAGGAACCTATATATATAATTATACACAATTAACAGAAAAAAGAAAGTAGAAATAGATATTTTATTAAATAAGGTTTATTAATGAGAAAAGTAGCTACAATATTAATCTATTCAATGATATTAAAGTTATCAAACTTATTTTAGACTGCGACTGAATCTTTTTCCAGCTTATTTATTAAATTATTTATATCTATTTCTGGTATACGCGTTGTAGAATGTTGTTTTAACAAATTACAGGCATTTACTGCTTTTTTACAAGAGATAATATTATGTTCTTTCATTAATTTAATTATTTTTAGTGTCCTAAATACCTCGATACCATTACTTTCTGAATAGTTTTTTAATCTGTTATCACCTGTAGCAAGTATACAATTATTATCTCTTGCTATAACATAGTTAAGTAAATCATATGTTGATAATTTCTTTCCTTTTAAAGATAAATTAGTTACTTCTATTAATTGCATTGATGTCGCAGATATAACTTTAAGTTTATTAATTAATTCAACATTACCAGTTTTTGAATTTATTTCATCATTTTTGATCATATCACTTATATAAACATTATCTAAATTAATAAATTCTTCTAATATATTAGCATTATTTAAGTCTGTTATTATATTGGTATCAGTAATTATTATCTTCGCTGTTATATTCATCTACTGTAACCCTCAATAGTTCACAAGCTTTATTTAATGAAATTATTTGATCGGCCTCTAACTTGCATACTATTCTTTTAAATTGATATGATATTTCAGGGTGAATAGGGTTTGGATCATTTTTTCCTATTCGTTGACTTAGAAATATGCTTAATTTTTTATATAAGTATTCTGATATAACGTTTAAGTCTTTTAATCTATATATGATTGCCGTATAACTAACTTTAAATTCATTTTTAAAAGCGGTTAATTCAAAGAAGTTTATATTTCCTCTTGATATTCCAAATTCATTTATTACTGCTTCTTTTGGCATTAATAAGGCACTTGCAAATCTATTGCATAATTTTTCTTCATCTGCTTCTTCATTGTTAATATTTAGTATTAAATGCCCTAATTCGTGAGCAATAGTAAACCTTTGTCTAGCACCATCTTTTATGCTATCAAGTAAAACGATAACCGGAACATTATTTACTATCTCACTTAAACCATCAAAGTCATCAAAACGATTATCTGGGTTTTTTATCTGAATTATAATAATACCTAGATTTTCAAGAAGATTAATTAAATCAGATATTGGTTGTTTGTTTGAAATTTTTATATAATTTCTAAAATCATTTGCTGCTTTTTCAGCTTCATCAAAACTATTGCAAGAATATTTCTTAAGTTTAATATTATTGGTATCTATATTATTCATTTCTATAATTTCTAAATATTTAGCAACTTCATTTTGAATTAATTCTTCTAAAAGTTCTAGATTTTGACCAGTTAATCTTTTTTTCTTTCTAAATGAAGTAAATTTCATTTTAGGTGCATTATAAACTTTTAACAAATCAATAGATTTAACTTTATATGCGTTTGCAAAATCAATTAGTTTTTTTGAATCTGGTAATATTTCACCTTTTTCATATTTGGAAATGGCAGTAGCGGTCATATTAATAAGATTACCTGCGTCTTTAAGCGATAGATTTTTTAATAATCTAATTCTTTTTAAATTTTTCCCGATTTCATTCATATTACCTTCACTCCTCATAGTTTATATTTTACCATATAAAATAAGAAATGTAAACTAAAATAATGATTGTTTCAATCTAATTTAGACAATAAAAGACAAATAAGTAAATTATTTGCCAGTAGTTTGAATAAGTTATCAAAACTTATTTTTTTAGTTTATATATAATTTAACTTCTTTTGGTTTTTTATCGACGACTTTTGATATGACATCCATACTAAATGACATATTAACCATATTATTAATTACTTTGATAAGTATTTCCTCTTTTCCAACTTCGATGCCATGTTTATAATAATACAGTAATTCATTGACTTCGTCATCAGATAAAACTGCTTTTTTTTCAACAAAATTTTGCATATTTTTCCTCCTTTGTTATCCATTATAATCATATATAAAAAATGTTCAAATGACCAATTTTCAAAAAGTGAAGATTAAAGTTTTCTAATTTTAAATTTTGTCTAATACAATTTTAAAAAAAGTGTAAACTATGAGTTAAAATAGCTATCCAATTTTGAAAATTGGATAAATTTTAATTTTTTTCAACTTTTTGTCCTTGGACGATGTCATTTTGGGCCATATATTTATCGATATCATTTAAAACACAGACTTTTTTAACTAACCAAAATGGAGTAATTAAATCTTCGACTTTTGGATCACCAGTTAATCGATGAATGACAATCTCTTTTCGTAAATATTGTAATTGTTGACAAACAATTTTAACATATTCAGCTTGGGATAATATTTTAAAAGGTTTTTCGCGATATAGTTTTTCTAAAGCTGTATTTTTAAGAACATACAACATATGAATTTTTACACCCTGAATATCTAAGTTATTTAAGTATTTAACTGTTGCTAACATCATTTCTTCTGTTTCATACGGAAGACCATTTATAATATGAACAACGACGTTGATGTTTCGCTTTCGCAATTTAGCAACCATTTTAGAAAAACTTTTTAGATCATGACCGCGATTGATTAAATTTGCTGTTTTTTCGTGAATCGTTTGTAATCCTAATTCGACAGTTAAAAAAGTCCGTTTGCTTAAATCTTCCAAATAATCTAAGCATTCTAAAGAAATACAATCAGGTCTAGTAGCTATTGCTAATCCGACTACATCTTCTAATTTTAAAACTTCTTCATATTTTTCCTTTAATTCCTCTAGAGGAGCATAAGTGTTAGTTCTAACTTGAAAATAGGCGATGTATTTTCCATGGGGCCATTTTTTATTCATCATATTTTTCCCTTTGTTAAATTGTTCAGTTAAACTATCTTCAATTTTGCCTGCATATTCACCACTACCAGAATTACTGCAGTAAATACATCCGCCACTTTTTAAATGAGGACAAGAAAATCCAGCATTTAAACTGACCTTCATAATTTTTTGGCCGAATTTTTGCTTGTAATAATAGTCTAAAGTATGATATCTTTTATTGTTATCAGAATATTGAAATTGCATTAAATCACCAAATAAATTATACCATTTTGTAAAAAGATTGTGAAATTTTTGTAAAAACGATTGATATTTTACCAATTTTTGCTATAATTGTCTTGGAGGTTAAGATAAATGAAAAAATATGATTTGTTGAAAGTATTAGGGATCACTTTTTTAGTAATCATGCTTATTAGTTGGGTTGTTCCGGCAGGTGTCTATTCTAACAGTACATTTGTTTCGCAAGAGGCAACTTCGCCAATCGGGTTATATGATATTTTTAGAACACCATTGATCACGATCGCTACGTTTATTCAGTATGGTATTTTGTTTTTAGCAATCGGCGGTTTTTATGGCGTTTTAAACAAAACTGGTGTTTATGCAAAGTTAGTTGATAGAATTACTGATAAGTGGCAAAAGAAGCAAAAGAAATTCTTGATGATAACAGTGGCAATTTTTGCTTTATTATCTTCTTTATTTGGACTAAATAGTGTTATTTTTATTTTAGTTCCATTCTTTGCTACAATTTTGTTAAAGTTAGGGTATAAGAAAATTACCGCACTTGCTTCGACAGTTGGAGCGATGTTGGTAGGACAAATCGGTTGTACCTTAGGTTTAGAGACTTGGGGATATCTAAGAGTAGTATTCTACCAAATGGGTTACGATATTACGATGACAACATTGATTTTAGTTAGAATTATTTTGTTCCTTATTACTGTGTTGTTGTTCGCTTTATTGTTAAGTAAGAATACTAAAAACGAAGATAAGAAAGCTAAGAAAGATGAAAAAGTAGAGATTCCGCTTTATGAAGAAAACACTTCAAAAAAAGGATTTGTTCCTTTAATAATAATTGGTTTATTTGTTATTGCATTGTTGTTCGTTGGTGTTTATAATTGGTATTATACATTTGATTTAGATGTCTTTGCTAATTTATATGAAACAGTGACACAATTTGAAGTTAACGGTTATACTTTATTTGATAATTTATTAGGTAATATTTCAGTAATTGGATATTGGGGTAATTACGATATCGCGGTTTTATTGGTTATTGCATCTTTAGTTATCAGTTGGGTATACAGTATCAAATTTACGGATGCTATCGATGGTTTTGTCAAAGGTATGAAAGAGATGTTAGTTCCTGCTTTATATGGAATGTTGGCATCTATTATCTTTGCAGTTTTCCTTAATATGTCTAGTAACTTTGTTTATACAATAGTTAATCAATTTACTGAAAGTGGTGAATTCTCTTTACCTGGAGTTCTTGGTAGTGCTTTAGTAACTTCATTTACGTATAACGATTTCCCAACTTTAGTTAGTTACTTTATGAATTTCTTTAGTCTTTACGATACTAATGTAATTCCAGTAGTTGCGCTTATTTTCCAAGCTATTTATGGTTTGGTAATGATTATTGCTCCAACTAGTATTTTCTTACTTGTCGGTTTATCATACTTTAAAGTGTCTTATAAAGAATGGTTTAACTATATTTGGAAATATGCATTACTCATGTTAGGAGTTGTAATAGTTATTGCCTTTATAGCGACAATGTTAGTTTAACTAAAATCTTCTGATTTTAGTTTTTTTTAACCATTTTTCTTGTTTTTAATTAATAATCGATGTATAATTTAAGTATATAGGATAAGGTGATAAAGTGGCATATATTGAAGTTAAAAATATTAATAAAAGTTACAAAATGGGGGAAGTTATCATCAAGGCGATTGAAAATGTATCTTTTGAAATTAATAAAGGTGAATTAGTCGTCATTTTAGGTCCTTCGGGAGCCGGAAAAACAACCGTTTTAAATATTTTGGGTGGAATGGATACGACCGATAGTGGAACGATTATGATCGATGGTCAAGATATATCAAAATACAAGAAGAAAGAATTAACTAATTTCCGTCGTTATGATATTGGTTTTGTTTTTCAGTTTTATAATTTAGTCGGTAACTTAACCGCTTTAGAAAATGTTGAATTAGCTAGTCAGATTTGCAAAAATCCCAAAGACAGTGAGGAAACTTTAAAAAGTGTTGGCTTGGGCGATCGAATTAACCATTTTCCAGCTCAATTATCTGGTGGAGAACAACAACGAGTTAGTATTGCTAGGGCTTTAGCTAAGAATCCTAAATTACTTCTATGTGATGAACCAACAGGAGCTCTAGATTCTAAAACAGGTAAATTAATATTAGAACTGTTACAAAAAACATGTCATGATTCTGGTATGACAACGATTATTATTACTCATAATGCGATTATTGCTGATATCGCTGATAAAGTAATCAGAATTAAAAATGGTCAAGTATCTGACATTACAATTAATGAACATCCAAAATTAGTTGAGGAGCTTGATTGGTAATGTTAATCTTTAAAAATAGTTTTCGAAAAATCAGAAGATCACTTGGTCGGTTTTTGTCGCTTATTTTTATAGTCGCTTTAGGAAGTGCCTTCTTTTCTGGTGTAAGAGAAGCTGCTACTGATATGATTAGAACAGTCGATGAATATTACGATGACACTAGTTTAATGGATTATAAAATTATCAGTACAATGGGGTTGACAGAAGGTGATTTAGAGTCGATTCGTGCGATATCTGATGACCTGATCGTCGAGCCTTCCTATTCTTTTGATTTAATTTTAGACGGTGACGTTACCAGAATTCATGCAATTACAGATACGGTTAATCAAGTTAATTTAGTTAGTGGAAAGATGCCTAATAGTGGTGAATGTTTAGTCGAAGATGGCACTTATAACATCGGTGATAAAATAATTATTGAATCAGATAACTTAACTAACCAAGAATATACCGTTTCCGGAACTATAACCAGTTCGTTATATATATATCGAACTAAGGGTATATCGACCGAAGGTGACGGTAAATTAGATAAATATATTTTTATTCCTAAGGATGATTTTACGCTTGATTATTATACGGAAATCTATATTATCGATAAAAACAGTATCGATCAAACTTCTTATCTTGAAGATTATAACAATGTGATTAGTGCATTGGATTCTAAGTTAACAGAGTTAAAGCCAATTAGAGAAACGATTAGATACGAGGAAATTTTAAGCGAAGTTATGAAGGTTATCAACGATGCCGAGGCAGAATTAGCTAAGCAAAAAGCGGAAAACGAAGAAAAATTAAACGATGCTAAGCTAGAGTTAGATAATGCTAAACTAGAACTTGAAGATGCTAAGGAAAAATGGCAGGTTGGTTATGATGAACTGCAAGCTACTAGCGAAGAGATGGATCGTACCTTTAAAGACGCTAGGGAAGATCTCGAATCAGGTCAAGAAGAATTTGCTAGTATTTTAGCTAACTATAATTTAAAGGCTGAGGATTTAAAGAGCAACTTGGAAGAAATTAATCAACAAATAAGTGCAATCAATCAAATTCTTCCAACATTGGATCCTGATAGCCAAGATTATTTAACTTATCAAGCTACTTTAAATATTTTAGAAGAAAATAAATCTAATTTGGAAGTTTTAATAGCTACTCAAAATGAATTGATTGAAAGTGAACAGACATTGGAAGCTGGTATAGCTAAATGGGAACAAGAGTACAATAATGCTCTTAGTCAATTAAACCAAAATTACGACTTACTAGTTACAAGTGAACAAGAATTAAATGCTGGTTATGCTGAATACGAAGAAAATTATCAGACTTATTTAGAAGAGATAGCTAAGGCAGAACAAGAAATAGCTGATGCGAAAGCTGAATTAGATACAATCGAAAAACCAGTTTGGTATTTAATGGATAGAGAAGATAATAGTGGTTATACTAACTTTTATGAAAGTGCTACGAAAGTTGATGCTATAGCAGCTGTTTTCCCAATATTTTTTATGTTAGTTGTCTTTTTGATGAGTTTAAATACAATGACGAGAATGATCGAAGAAGAGCGAAGTGAAATAGGTGTTTATGTATCGTTAGGAATCAACAAATTTAAAATTATTTTAAGTTATTTGTTTTATGTTTTGATCGCAACTTCTTTAGGACTCATCATCGGTTTAAGTATTGGTTATGCTTATATTCCTCATCTTTTATATGATGTTTATCAAAGTAATTTTATCATTCCAGATTTAAAAACTTATGCGGAAGTTATTCCTTGTGTTATGATTATAGTAGTCACAATGCTTTTGATGATAACCGTTACTTTAATGACAGTTTTAAAAGATTTTAAATATGTACCGGCAACTTTATTACGCCCAGAACCACCTAAAAATGGTAAAAAGGTTTTATTAGAAAGAGTAAAATTCATCTGGAAAAGATTATCGTTTACTTGGAAAGTGACAATTCGCAATATGTTTAGGTATAAAAAAAGAATAATCATGACCATTATTGGTATTTCTGGATGTACAGCACTGTTAGTCACTGGTTTTGGTATAAGGGACAGTGTTAGTTCTTTAGTCGATTTACAGTATGAAACGCTTCATCTTTATGATTCGATGTTGATTTTAGAAGAAGAAGTAGAGCAACCTGATCCTAATTTAAACAAAATATTAAATGATAAAAATATCGACAATTTGTTATATGCTCATATGGAAAGTTATGTTTTTGAAGCTGATAATAAAAGAATTGATACATATTTATTAGCTTTTGAAAATGTCGAGTTAGTTGATCAGTATATTAAGATTAAGGACTTAGATGGTAATCCTTTATCATTATCAGATAATGGCGTGATTATTACTCAAAAAATGGCTGAGTTACTTGATGCCAAGATCGGTGATGATATTAAAATTCGAAGTGGAGAAAACGAACTGTTGATTTTAAGAGTCGATGGTATTTGTGAAAACTATGTTAATAGCTATGTTTATATGACTAGTAACTATTATAAAAGGTTATTTGATACAGCTACCTATAATACGATTATTACTAATGTCAATGAACTGGACCATGAACAATTATCGATGGAGTTAATGGATACCGGTTACTTTACGACTATTCAATATACGATCGATAGTCTTGATATGTTTTCTGATATTATCAGCGGTATGAATGATATTGTTTATCTGATTATTGCTGCTTCTAGTTTGTTGGCAATTATCGTGTTGTACAATTTAACGACTATCAATATCAATGAAAGAAAAAGAGAGATTGCCACTTTAAAAGTATTAGGATTTAAAGATAAAGAAGTGTCGACTTATGTTTATCGTGAAACTCTAATGTTGACGTTGATCGGCATTGCCTTAGGTTTGTTTTTAGGAGTTGTTTTAAATAGTTTTGTTTTAACGATTGCGGAAACGGATGAGATATTATTTGTAAAAAATATTAAAGCTGTAAGTTTTGTCTATACTTTCGCTATTATGATTTTCTTTACGATTTTAGTTCAGTTTATAACTCACTTTATTCTTAAAAAAGTCGATATGATTGAATCTTTAAAATCTGTTGAATAAAATGTTTTAATTTTATGATATAATGAAGGTGGGTGATAGGATGAAAGATGTTAATATTTTAAAAAACAATGGTGTCAACTTAGAAAAGAGTCTTGAATTATTTGGAGATATCGTAACTTATAATGAGACATTGCAAACATTTTTAAGTGATATCGATGATAAGATCGATAAATTAAAAAATTATAAAGAGGTTGCTGATATGGCTAATTATGCTATATTGGTCCATTCTTTAAAAAGTGATGCCAAGTATTTTGGATTTGATAGATTAGCACAACTAGCTTATGAACATGAAATGGAAAGTAAAGCTAATCATATCTATTACATCTATGAACATTTCGATGAGTTGATGACCGAACTTTATCGTATTTTAAATGTTGTTCGCACGTATTTTGGTCAAGATCCTATTAAACAGCAAGATGCCAACCAACCTGTTAAAGACAAAGCGATTTTAGTTGTCGATGATTCTAATGTTATTGTCAGTTTTATTCAAAAAGTTTTTAACAATGATTTTGACGTTATCACAGCTAAAGACGGTCAGGAAGCGATCGATCAAATAAATAATAATCCTAAAATAATAGGTATGCTTTTAGATTTAAACATGCCTAACGTCAATGGTTTTGTCGTTTTAGAATATTTTAAAAACAAAGATCTGTTTGCTAAGATTCCTGTTTCAATTATTACGGGAGTTGGTAATGATGAATTGATCACTAAGGCATTTTCTTATCCGATTATCGATGTTTTGCGCAAACCATTTAATGAACGTGATGTGAAAATAATCGTCGAAAAGATGATTGGAAACCAAAATTAAATTTTGGTTTTTTTGTTCGGTTTATCTAATGGTCTTTAAATTTGTTAAAAATTAAATTTATTTTTTAAATTTTATTTAAAAAAAAGAAATAATTTGATATACTATTTTTGGTGATCATATGCTTTACAGTTCGATCGATAATAACAAAATAAAAGATA
>ENA-ORPD01002408-ORPD01002408.1-human-gut-metagenome-genome-assembly--contig:-NODE-2408-length-11345-cov-3.024446_pt1 | contig 11345 bp, 16 predicted proteins | sample MGYA00242143_ERZ509076 | MGnify/ENA primary metagenome ERZ509076 (study PRJEB26280, sample SAMEA2338706) | human gut metagenome | biome: human gut; feature: human-associated habitat; material: faeces... | reverse complement strand
ATCCTTTGCATATTAGCTCCTTTTTTTCCTATATAATAATGTTAAGTTTCCTTGGGCTGTGCCGTTTGCAAATCAAACGTGTATATCTCTTTTCTTATAGGTAAAATCATGTTTATTTTTGTATTATATCTTGTTTTATCTTTTTTTTCAAATATTTTTGCTATTTTTATTTACAAAAAAGTGTAACTAATATAAAATAAGAAAAGAAAAATATGTTTTTAGGAGTTTGTATGAAACAATTTGTATCAAATTCTGAAAAAGAAACTATTTGTTTTGCTAAAAAACTAGCTAGTAAATTAAGTATAGGGGATATTATTCTTCTTTCTGGCGATTTGGGCTCTGGCAAAACAAAATTTACAGAAGGAATTCTAACTTATTTTGGATTAGAAAATGAAATTTCTAGTCCTACTTTTACGATTATAAATGAATATCATACAGATAGATTTCCTATTTATCACTTTGATGTGTACCGTTTAAGTGATATTGATGAATTTTACGCAATTGGCGGAGAAGAATATTTTTCAAAAGGAATTTGTATTATTGAATGGGGAGAATTGATTGAAGATATTATCCCTTCTGATTACATTAAAATTACATTTTCTAAAAATTTAGAAAATAGTAATTGTAGAATTTTAGATATATTTACAACTAATAATAAACTTAATTCTTTAGTAGAGGAGGTTTGTAATTGATACAATTAGCTATTGACACTTCTAGCGATATATGTTCTGTTGCTCTTGTAGAAAATACAAATTTATTAAAGGAGCTTTCTATTACAGATAATAAAACACATTCAGAAAACTTAATGCCTCTTATTAATCGACTTTTTCAAACAACCAATTTAGATTTAAAGAATGTTAACTTTGTTTCTTGTTCAATTGGTCCACGGTTCTTTTACTGGAATTCGAATTGGAATTGCTACAACAAAAGCTTTTTGTATGGTAAACCAATTACCTGCTATTGGAGTTACTTCTTTAGAAACATTAGCTTATTCTGTAAAGCCTTCTGGAGACATTGTTTCTTTAATTGATGCTAAAAACGATAATGTATATTGTGGAATATTTGATAATAAATATCATTTACTACAAGATTATGTAGCAGACCATATTGATGCTATTATTTCTAATTTGCAAAAACATAAAAATATTTGTTTTGTTGGTAATGGTGCTTTACTTCATCGTCAAAAATTAGAAACAGCTATTCCTAATTCTACATTTTCTATCTATCATCAACAGTCTGCATTTTGTCTTGCTCAATGTGCTTATCAAAAATATATTCAGCAAGACACTCTAACAGCAGATACTTTGCTACCACTTTACTTAAGAAAATCTCAAGCAGAAAGAATGAAAGGATAACTAATATGATTTTTCAAATTACACCAATGACAAAAAATGATTTAGAAGCAATAAAAGATGTTCTTACAATTGATTTTGACGATTTTTGGAACTATACAACGTTACTAGCAGAACTCAAAAACCCAAATTCTAGTTGTTTTGTTTGCAAATTTAGTCATTCTATTGTTCGGTTTTGCAAGTTTATGGAGAGCAGTAGACGATATTCATATTACTAATATTGTTGTAAAAAAAGATTTAAGACAAATGGGTATAGGCTCTTTATTATTGGAAAAACTGATAGAAATAGCTAAAGCAGAAAATGCGCATTCTATTACTTTAGAAGTTAATGCTAAAAATGCAGCAGCTTACCAGCTTTATTTGAAATATCATTTTAAAATAGCTGGTTTACGAAAGAAGTATTATCATTCTACAGATGATGCCATTATTATGACATTGATATTGGAATAAATTTATTTTAGGAGGAAAACCAAAGATATGAAAAAAACATATGAATTAATGCCAAAAGATTTAAAGGATATTTGCAATCCAGACATTTTTAAATTTGATACTACTGCTGAATTAAATGATAATAACTTAGTCTATGGACAAGACAGAGGAATTAAAGCTTTAGAATTTGGATTAAGTGTAGATGTAAAAGGATACAACTTGTACCTTGAAGGACCAACTGGTGTTGGAAAAACAATGTATACCAAACATTATCTCAACTCCATTGCAAAAACTAAAAAAACTCCACCTGATTGGTGTTATATTTACAACTTCGAAAATTCAAATGAACCAATTGCAGTATCACTTCCAGCTGGACAAGGTAAAGTGTTTGAAGAAACAATGAATACTTTTATTAAAGATATTCGTATTGATTTAAAAAGAACTTTTAGTAATGAGGATTTTGAAAAAGAAAAAGCATTAATTAAGCAAGAATTCGAAGAAAAAAGAAACGTTCTTTTAGAAAAACTAAATAAAAAGTCAATGCAACATGGCTTCCAAGTAAAAACTGCTCAAAATGGAATTTATATGATGCCTATTTTAAATGGTTCTACTATTGAAGAAGAAGAATTTGAAAAATTAGATGAAGCTACTAAAAAAGAGTTTGAAGATAAGTCTGCCATTGTACAAGAACAAATATTTGCAGCAATTGGTGAAATTAAGGCAATTGAAAAAGCTGCTGATAAAAAAATTGAAGAATGGCAATCTAATATTGCTCTTCTTACAATCAATGTTCATATTAACACCATTAAAACCAATTATAAAAGAAACAAAAAAATTAATCACTTTTTGGATGCCATAAAAAAAGATATCTTAAAAAACTTGAATTTATTTATTGAAGATGAAAAAGTTACTCCTCAAAATGCTGGTCCAAGAGTTGAGCCTGTTAAACCTTGGCAAAATTATAGAGTAAATTTATTTATTGATAATAGTAATTTGGAAGGCGCTCCTGTTATTATGGATTCTAACTATTCTTATAGCAATATATTTGGTAGATTAGAATATGAAAATCAATTTGGTATGCTAAAAACAGACTATACAATGTTAAAACCAGGATTGCTTCATAAGGCAAATGGTGGATATATTTTATTCCAAGCTAAAGATTTACTACAAAATCAAATTTGTTATGAAGCTCTAAAAAAAGCAATTATGATTAAAGAACTTGGTATTGATAACAGTATGGAACAGCGTACTTCTATGGTAATGATTTCTTTAAAGCCAGAACCAATTCCACTAAATTTAAAAGTTTTAATTATTGGTAGTTCCGAAATTTACCATAACCTCCTTTCTTTTGACCCAGACTTTAGAAAACTTTTCAAGATTAAAGTGGAGTTTGAAGATGATGCTCCAAAAACAGAAGAAAATATTATAAAATTATCAAAATTTGTGTATAGTTTTTGTGAAAAAGAAGGTATTTTGCATTTAGATAAAGAAGCTATGGCAAAAGTAGTTGAATTTTCTTCTAAATTAGCAGATGACAAACAAAAACTATCTACCAAATTTAATGATATTGGAGAAATTGTTGGGGAAGCTGCTACTTGGGCAAAATTAGCAAAAGAAAAAATTGTTACAAAACAATATGTCCAAAAAGCTTTAGATGAACGAGTTGACCGTGTTAAAAAATATGATCAAAAATATTTAGAAATGATTAAAAAAGAAACTCTTTTAATTAATACAGAAGGATCTGTAATTGGACAAATTAATGGTCTTACCATTATGACCATTGGAGATTATTCTTTTGGAAAACCTTCTAAAATTACTGCTAATACTTATATGGGAAAAAGCGGTATTATTAATATTGAACGTGAAGTAGAATTATCCCGGCTCTTCTCATTCCAAAGGAATTCTTATTTTAAATGGCTATATTGGTGAATTATTTGCTCAAAATTTTCCATTGTCTCTTACTGCTAGTATTTGTTTTGAACAACTTTATGGAGGTGTAGATGGAGATAGTGCCTCTAGTACAGAAGCCTATGCCCTACTTTCTAGCCTTGCAGATATTCCAATTAATCAATCTATTGCTGTAACAGGTTCTATTAACCAAAAAGGTGAAATCCAACCAATTGGTGGTGTAAATGAAAAAATAGAAGGATTTTATCAAATTTGTAAAACAAGAGGCTTAAATGGTTTACATGGTGTTATTATTCCAAAACAAAATGTTCGTAACTTGCATTTACCGGATGAAATTATTGCTTCTGTAAAAGAAGGAAAGTTCCATATATATGCTATTACCTCTGTTGAAGAAGGAATTGAAATATTAACTGGTGTTCCTGCTGGCAAAAAAGGAAAGGATGGTACTTTCCCTGCTGGTACTATTAATTATTTGGCTTATGAAAAGTTAAAAAAATATGCAAATCGGAAGCAAACAGTTAGATATCAAATAATAACATAATTTTTATTTTTCTAGTTACAGAATAAATAACTGATATTATTCTATTTTACAATTTTTTTATTTCGTGCTATAATAATATTAACGTAGTAATCACTACAAATTTTAAATTTAAAAGGAGATATTAATGGAAATGGAAAGAAAGAAGTTTGACAACCATGGATGTATGTATTATGTTTACTCGTATAGCCATATTCCTTCTGTCTTAAAACCCAAACCTCCGATAATTTCCGACCCTCATCTCTCGGTAAAACATTACATCGAAGAGATGAAGAAAAGGTTTACTACGGCACAAATTATTGACGATTTGCACGAGGTTATGGGATGGTCCTATGAAGAGATTCAACATAGGACCGGTTTAATTTAATATCTTCAAAAATGCCATCGGTTTACCGATGGCATTTTTTTTGTTGTTCCGGAAAAATCTGCGATTTTTCCGGAACAACAAGGTTAAGTTTCCTTGAGCTGTGCGGTTTGCGAAGCAAACCTTTACACGTGGCGAAGCCACTTTTCTTATTCTTCTTTTTTATCTTCAACATTTTCTACTGTTTCTTCTTTTACTATATCTATTGTTTCTTCTACAACTGGATTTTGTGTTTCTACTGAGGGTGCTTCTTCTGGAGCTACTGCTTCTTCTACAGTTTCTGGCACTTCCAATACATCTTCTTTTACTGTAACCATATTCGTTTCAATTCTTGCTCCTACTTTTTCCTTTGTTTTAGCAGCTTTACCTACTCTATCTCTTAAATAGAATAATTTTGCTCTTCTTGCTTTTCCTACCCTTACAACCTCAATCTTTTCTATTGTTGGTGAATGTAGTAAAAATGTTTTTTCCACTCCTACACCATATGAAATTCTTCTTACTGTAAATGTAGAGTTAACTCCTCCATTTTGCTTTTTAATAATAATTCCTTCAAATACTTGTATTCTTTCTCTGTTTCCTTCTTTTACTCTTACATGAACTTTAACCGTATTTCCAACTCTCAATTCTGGAACTTTATTTTTTAATTGTTCATGCTCGATTGACTTAATAATGTCCATTTGAAATTTTCCTCCTTTTCTATTTCTTTTAAGATTTTCTTATCCTTTTCAGATAATGTTCTATTTTCTATTAAATCCGGTCTCTTTTTTATTGTGTTCTTCAGAGACTCTTTTCTTCTCCATTTATTGATATTTTCGTGATGTCCAGAAAGTAAAACCTCTGGTACTCTTTTTCCGAAGAATGTTTCTGGTCTAGTATATTGTGGATATTCTAATAAACCTTCTGTAAAAGATTCCTCTTGGATTGATTCCTTATTTAAAGCTCCATCTACATATCTACTAACAGAATCTATTAGCACCATTGCTGGTATTTCTCCCCCTGTCAATACATAATCTCCAATAGAAATTTCTTCATCCACAATTTTTTCAATTACTCTTTGGTCAATTCCTTCATAATGACCACATAAAAGAATTAAGTGTTCTTGTTGACTTAGATTTACTACTTTTTCTTGTGTTAGAACACTCCCTTGTGGCGATAAGTATATTACCTTTGCCTTTTTTCTATTAGGAATAGAGCAATATGCATCATACACAACATTTGGCATTATTACCATTCCGGCACCTCCACCATATGGTGTATCATCTACCTTTTGATGAGTGTCTTTTGAAAAATCCCTTATATTAATTACATTCAATTCTATTTTTCCACTTTTTATTGCTCTACCAATAATACTTTGCTTTAACGGTTCAAACATTTCTGGAAATAGGGATAATACATCAAATTTCATTTTTCTAACCCTTCAATTAAATTAACAATTATTCTTTTATTTTTTATATCAATTTTTTTAATAACAGACTCAATTGCTGGTAAAAGAATTTGCTTTCCTAATTTATTTTTTACAACATACACATCATTACTACCTGTTGGAAAGATATCGTCTACTTTTCCTAAAAATTCCTCTTGACCGTGTATATACATCTAACCCCAATAAATCTACAATAAAATATGAATTTTCTGGTAATTTTATAGCATCTTTTCGATGAATTTTTAAATAACAATTTTTTAGTTTTTCTGCCATTTCTATGGTAAGTATTTCTTTAAACTTTAGTAAAACTAAATTTTTACTATATTTTACCTCTTCAATTGTTACCTTAGTTAGCTGTTTCTTTTGTTCTATAAAAACAGTTTTTAAATCCTCAAACCTTGTAATATTGTCTGTATATGGAACCACTTTTACAAATCCTTTTATTCCATATGTATTTACTATTTGACCAATTTCTAAATATTCTTCCAAATATCTTCACCTTAACCAATAAATTCTATGGTAACTCTTTTTTGTTCTTTTGCAGCAATTGCCTTTACTACTGTTCTAATTGCTTTGGCAACTCTACCTTCTTTACCAATTACCTTTCCCATATCAGTTTCTGCTACTTTTACTTCAAGTATAATAGATTTTTCTCCTTCTACTTCGTTAATAGAAACAGCTTCTTGATTTGTTACTAGGTTTTTAATAATTGTTTCTAAAAGTTCTTTCATTTGCTTTTTTCCTCCTTAAATACTATTTTGTCTTTTCAATTAAAGCTTTTACTGTGTCTGTTGGTTTTGCACCATTTTTTATCCATTTTTCAAACTTTTGGCTGTCTACTTTTACTTCTGCTGGATTTTTCATTGGATCATATGTTCCAATTTGTTCAATAATTTTACCATCTCTTGGGCTTCTTGAATCAGCAACAACAATGTGATAGAAAGGAGTTCCTTTTGCACCAAATCTTTGTAATCTTATTTTTACCATTTTGTTTCACCTCCTAAAAATTTGAGATGCTAGAATTTAGAATTTGAAATTTATTAAAAACATTGTAGTCCTTTTTCCATTTCTAAACATCAGTTAATATATTTTTTAAATTTAATAACAACTTTATTTGAATTTTTTCAAATCTTTCATATTAATATTATTCATCATTTTTTTTATACTTTTTTCATCTTTCATTTTTTTCATCATTTTTTGTGTCATTTCAAAAGAAGCCATGAATTTGTTAATTTGTTGTACTGTTGTTCCACTTCCCTTTGCAATTCTTATCCTTCTACTTGCATTTAATAACTTTGGGTTTTTCTTTTCCTCTTTGGTCATAGAACATATAATTGCTTCAATCTTTACAAATTCTTTATCATCAATTTTAATATCTTTTAAGGCACTCATTCCTGGCATCATTTTTAAAATAGAAGAAAATGAACCCATTTTTTTCATTTGTCTTAATTGTTTTAAATAATCATCTAAATCAAATGACTCTCTTCTTAATTTTTCTTCTAATTTTAAAGCTTCTTCTGCATCAAATGCCTCTTCTGCCTTTTCTATAATGGAAAGAACATCTCCCATTCCTAAAATTCTAGAAGCCATTCTTTCAGGATGAAATTCTTCTATATCACTTAGTTTTTCTCCTGTAGCTGCAAACTTAATTGGTTTTGTAGTCACCTTTTTTACAGAAAGTGCTGCACCACCACGAGTATCACCATCTAGTTTTGTTAATACTACTCCATCAATGCCCAATTCATCATTAAAACTTTGTGCTACATTTACTGCATCTTGACCAGTCATAGAATCTACTACTAATAGTATTTCATGTGGTTTTACATTTGTCTTAATATTCTTTAACTCTTGCATTAATTCTTCGTCTATATGGAGTCTACCTGCTGTGTCTAAAATAATCACATCATTTAATTTTGAAATTGCTTGACTGATTGCTTGTTTTGCAATTAATACAACATCTTTTGTTGTTTCGTTTGCAAAAACAGGTATATTTAGTTGTCCGCCTACTACTTGTAATTGTTTAATTGCTGCGGGTCTGTACACATCACATGCAACTAAAAGTGGCTTTTTTCCTTGTTTTCGCAAAATATTTGCTAATTTTCCTGCTGTTGTTGTTTTTCCTGAACCTTGTAAACCAACTAACATAATAATTGTTGGTGGATTTGGTGTAAAGTTAATTTTACTTGCATGACCACCTAATAATTCTGTCAACTCATCTTTTACAATTTTAACTACTTGTTGGCCTGGAGTTAAAGATTTTAATACATCTTGCCCTAATGCTTTTTCTTCAACTACACTAACAAATTCTTTTACTACTTTATAGTTAACATCTGCTTCTAGTAAAGCAAGTTTTACCTCTCTTAAGACTTCTTTTAAATCACTTTCTGTAATTCTAGATTTTCCTCTTAATTTTTTGGTTATTCCATTTAATTTTTCAGATAGTCCTTCAAAAGCCATCCTTGCTCCTCCTTCAAAATTTTCTTTGGAAACTTTGTATTCATCCATTTTGTTAGGCTTAAATCGTGTGTTTTTATTTTATTGCACTACACAGTTTAATTCGCTTTTAATGTGTTCTAACATTTCTGCAATTTGTTCATCAGAAAATTGTGTTTGGATTTTAGTAATTTCGGATAATATATCTGCAATTTTCTTTTCTTGTTTCATTGTTTTTTGCATAATTTTTAGCTTTTCTTCTAATTCTAAAAGCTTATTTTCCCCCTTTTTTATATTGTCTCTCACTGCTTGCCTTGTAATATTTTTATTTTCAGCAATTTCGGATAAAGACAAATCGCTATTATAGTAGTCATCTAAAAATTGATACTGTATAGTAGTTAACACTTTTCCATATATTTCTAACAGTATACTTATTTTAACGTTTTTTTCCATACTGACCACCTTTCTTTTGTAATGCTAATATACTTTACACTATTTTTCCTTATTTGTCAATAGATTTTTAGCATTTTTTTATTGTTCCGGTAAAATCGCAGATTTTTTCGAAACAACTTTCTTATTTTTTACTTTAAATTTATTTCCAATTCTTTAGGAATAAACCTCTTTAAAATTAATTATGGTGTAACCATTCTCCAAATGGACTACACCATACGTTTTTTGATTTTCATCTACTATATAGCTTATAATTGTTACTCTTCTCTTATTGTAGAAACTATGAATTGAATTTGTTATTATCAGTTCTTAATTAATTTTATAAAACTATTCGTGAAAAATACTTCCACCAATAAATTCTCTTAATAACGATTGTGATGGTACAAATTCTCCCGATATAGATTTAAAATAACTTAAAAAACGATACAATCTTTTTGCTTCTGAAAACTCTGGATGTGTATTATCAATTTCTGCTAAGAGTGGCATAGCATAATCTTTTAATACTGCTAATTCATAGATTAACGAAGAATTAAACATACTATCTGCTTCCTCTTGATATGGAAATATATTTTTTTCTTCTCCTGAGTTAACAGAATCCCACATTGCCAATGTGTGTAAAGCAGAATATCCTCTAAATTGATGATCTCTTACAATTCTTCTTATTAATCGCGTATCTGTTGTTGAAATTCGATTATAATAGTCAATGTTTAAGACTGTTAAAGCACTAATGTAAATTTTATATTTCTGTTCCTTTGGAATATGAGCTGTTAATTTATCGTTTAAACAATGAATCCCCTCTATTACTAAAATTTCGTTTGCTTCCAGCTTTAATTTCTCACCATTATATACTTTTATACCTTTTGTAAAATCAAATGTTGGTATTTCTACCGTTTCTCCATTTAGTAACTTATATAAATGATGATTAAACAATTCCAAGTCAATTGCCTCAATACATTCAAAATCATATTTTCCATTTTCATCCTTTGGATTTTTGTCTCTTTCCACAAAATAATTATCCACTGAAATTGTTACAGGTTTCAATCCATTAATTTTTAATTGTATTCCTAATCTTTGTGCAAAAGTGGTTTTCCCAGAAGAAGAAGGACCTGCAATTAAAACCATTTTAACATTTCTTCTTTTTACAATATCATCTGCTATTCCTGCAATTTTCTTTTCATGCAATGCTTCATCTATTAAAATGTCATTTTTTATTTGATTATTTTCTATTGCTCTGTTTAACTTATAAATAGTATTAATATTCAGTACTTTGTGGAGGTCCTCATATTCATCTAATGTTGCTACTAGTTTTTTTCTTTCTTGCATTAATGGAAGTTGTTTTGGATTTTGTTTGCTTGGATAACGGATTAAAAATCCATCTCCATATTTTAGTATTTCATAAATATCCATATAACCTGTTGAAATAGGCATTACTCCATAAAAATAATTAAAATATTCTTCACAATAGTATAAAATAATGCTATCTTTTACATCTAACTGTAATCTTCCATTTAAAGTATGATGCTTTTTATAAAATTCAATAGCTTCTTCTTTAGACATTTCTTTTTTTACAATAGGTAAATCCTTTTGTACAATTTCGTATATTTTGTGATTAACTTTTTCTATCATTTCTTCTGTAATTGCCATATTTTCTACTTCACATAGCATAGCATTAGATAATTGATAGTTTACAGTTAATAATGCTTCTGGATATAATTCATGGAAGGCTTTTCCCATAACATATAGTAAACCCCTTGTATAAATTCTTCTACCATCGACATTGGCTCTATTAATTAATTCTATTGTACAGTCCTTATCTATGATAAAGTCTAACGACTTTACTTCATTATTAACTCTAGCTGCAATAATCATTTTGTTGCTAGTCTCTATTTCTTTCTTAAATAGTTCTTGAATAGATATGACATCTTTTCTTTCTAAAATGTTATTCTGAAAATTAATTTTCACACTTTTCTCCTTTTTAGATATATTTTCTTATTATATACAAAAAAGTTTGCACAGAAAAATTGCTTTGCAATTTTTCGCGTCGACAAATTTTTATGCTTCTTCAAGAACTTAAATATATATAGTTAAATTAGAAAAGTAGAGAGAAGCTCTCGAAGAAGCGAGATTTTTCCAGATATTAAAGACAAATAAAGCACAAAATAGGGAGGAGTAATAAAAAATGGTAGAAGTATTTGCAGATTTACATGTTCACATAGGAAGAAGTGAGTCAAATAAACCAATAAAAATAACAGCAGCAAAATCTTTAAATTTTGCCAATATAGCTAAAGAGTGTGCAGATAGAAAAGGAATTAATATTGTGGGAGTTATTGATTGCGGTTCTCCTTATGTACAAGAAGATATAGAATCTTTTCTAAAAAATGGTGAAGCTTATGAAATAAAAGATGGTGGAATTATTTATAAAGATAAAGTATGTATCATTTTAGGGAG
>ENA-ORPD01002407-ORPD01002407.1-human-gut-metagenome-genome-assembly--contig:-NODE-2407-length-11346-cov-4.131255_pt1 | contig 11346 bp, 7 predicted proteins | sample MGYA00242143_ERZ509076 | MGnify/ENA primary metagenome ERZ509076 (study PRJEB26280, sample SAMEA2338706) | human gut metagenome | biome: human gut; feature: human-associated habitat; material: faeces... | reverse complement strand
AAGTGGTAAGGCGTGGGACTGCAACTCCCTGATCGTCGGTTCAAATCCGTCAGTCACCTTTTATAAACACGATGAGACTTCTCATCGTGTTTTTTTAATAAAATTATGTCTAATATAAAGACATTTTGGCTTATCTGGTAAATTAAGATAGAGAACAATATTTCTAACATTCACAGCAAGAAATCCATAGACATTTGCTTCCAAACTCCGTATGCTGAAAGTAGAATACAGGAATTACGGAGGAGGAAGCAATATGCAGCAAAGAGGAAGAGTCACTATTCCGACTGATGTAGATGTCGTGCCGGAGACACTTACACTGATGGAGCGCTGGGGGGCCGATGCCATCCGCGACTGCGATGGTACGGATTACCCAGAGGAACTGCGCGCTGTGGATGCCAAGGTCTATTCGACCTATTACACCACAAGAAAAGACAATACATGGGCAAAGGCACATCCGGAGGAGATACAGCAGATGTATATTATGACGCCGTTTTATACGGCGGTCGACGGAGATTTACAGATCCATCTCATGACGCATCTGTACCCGGATATGTTAAAAGTCAACAACCGTGATGACATTACGCGTTGGTGGGAAGTTATCGACCGCACGACGGGGGCGGTTGTTTCAACCAGCCAGTGGTCGTATGATGAGACAACTGGCGACGTGACGATCCACAAGCCGGAGGCGTTCCACAGTTACACGGTCAGTTTTCTGGCATACATTATGTGGGACCCGGTGCATATGTATAATGCCGTGACCAACGGCTGGAAAGATGTGGAAAAGCAGATTACGTTTGATGTGCGCCAGCCAAAGACCCACACCTACTCCATGGAGCGGCTGCGCAGATTTATCGCGGAGCATCCGTATGTGGATGTCATCCGCTACACGACCTTTTTTCACCAATTTACGCTCATCTTTGACGAGTTGGCGCGGGAAAAATATGTGGATTGGTATGGCTATTCCGCATCGGTCAGCCCGTATATCTTAGAGCAGTTTGAAAAGGAAGTGGGCTATCGGTTCCGCCCGGAGTTTATTATCGACCAGGGCTATATGAACAATACTTACCGCGTGCCGTCCAAAGAATTTCAGGATTTTCAGGCATTTCAGCGCAGGGAAGTGGCAAAGCTTGCAAAGGAGATGGTGGATATCACACATGCGTGCGGAAAAGAGGCGATGATGTTCCTCGGTGACCACTGGATCGGTATGGAGCCGTTTATGGAGGAGTTCCAGACGATCGGGCTGGATGCTGTGGTCGGAAGCGTCGGAAACGGTGCAACGCTGCGTCTCATTAGTGACATTGAGGGGGTCAGATACACTGAGGGGCGGTTCCTGCCGTACTTTTTCCCGGATACCTTCCACGAGGGAGGCGATCCGACACGCGAGGCGAAAGTCAACTGGGTGACGGCGCGCCGGGCGATTCTGCGCAAACCGATCGATCGGATCGGCTATGGTGGGTACTTAAAACTTGCCACACAGTTTCCGGATTTTATCGACTATGTGGAGAGCGTGTGCAAAGAGTTCCGCGAACTGTACGAAAATATTAAGGGAACGACCCCGTACTGCGTCAAGCGCGTGGCAATATTAAACTGCTGGGGAAAAATGCGCGCGTGGGGCAACCATATGGTCCACCATGCCATTTACTACAAGCAGAATTATTCTTATGCGGGCATCATCGAGGCACTCAGCGGTGCTCCGTTTGACGTGAAATTTATCAGCTTTGATGATATAAGGAATCATCCGGATCTGCTCGATTCCTTTGATGTTGTCTTAAATGTGGGCGATGCCTACACCGCTTATACCGGCGGGGACAATTGGAAGGATGAGGCGATTCTGACCGCAGTCCGCCGGTTTGTCTACCGGGGTGGCGGTTTCATCGGCGTGGGCGAACCGGCATCCTGCCAATGGCAGGGGCACTTCTTCCAGCTTGCGGACATCCTTGGCGTGGAAGAAGAAACCGGCTACACGTTGAATGTGGACAAGTATAACTGGCAAGATCATGCGCATTTTATCACGGAGGACAGCGGCGATGCGATTGATTTTGGCGAGGGCAAGAAAAACATATTCGCGCTCGAATCCGCGACCGTGCTACGCCAGATCGACAAAGGTGTACAGCTTGCCGTGAATACGTTCGGGCAGGGCAGGGGTGTGTATATCAGTGGCCTGCCGTACAGCTTTGCAAACAGCCGCCTGCTGTACCGGGCGATTCTGTGGGCGGCTTCGGCGGAGGGGAAAATTCACCGCTGGTTTTCCACAAATTACAATGTCGAAGTGCATGCTTATGTAAAAAACGGCAAATACTGTGTCGTCAACAACACGTATGAACCGCAGCAGACGACCGTTTACCGGGGGGACGGCAGCAGTTTTGCGGTCGACCTTGCGGCCAATGCGATCCTCTGGTACGAGATCTAGGAAAGAAACTGTCTGCGGTAGGCATCGGGGGAGAGCGTGGTTTCCCGACGGAATGCCTGCGAAAAATACGACTGGGAAGAAAAGCCGACCGCCTGGGCAATTTTTGCGACCGGAAAGTCGGTGTGTTCTAACAGGGATTTCGCCTCTTCAATGCGTCTGGTAATCAGATAATTGATGGGCGAGATTCCTTTGTATTTGGTGAAGGCGTGGGCAATGTAATATTTGCTGTGGAATGTTAAGGCACTTAGTGTATCTAACGTGATTGTTTCCGCGTAGTGCGCATTGATGTACTGCTCGATCATGCGGCATTCCTGTGAGGTTTTGCCGACGGAGACGGCCTCCGGCGTGACGCGGATCTCCCGCCGGATCAGATAGAGCAGATTTTCGAGCAGATTCTGTGACATTTCTACATAATTTTCTTTGCGGTCATGCAGTTCCTGTATGAGCGATCTGGTATAAAACAGACAGGCAGGGCGGATTGTCTTTACATTTTTGCAGAGGCAGGTTATGGGCGCGTGTCCGTCGGTTTCAAACGCTATGCCCTCAAATCCGAGAACAACATATTCCAAAGCCGCATCGCCGTTGCTGAATTCTGTGTGCATGACATGGGGATTGATGAGGATCAGGTCATCTGCCGCAATGCAGAAGGTTTGTGTCTCGGTCTGGAATGTGCCGGTTCCGTTTAAGACATAAAACAGCTCGGTAAACGGGTGGGAGTGCAGCACGCTCGGCCAGGTCTTGTCGTAGCTGGAATGGCTGATATAAAGCAGGCGCAGATCCGGCCGTTTCTTTTGCGCGTCAAAGGTTTGTGGTTTGAAGTTGTACTGCTGGTATGGCATAGGCATCCCCTCCTGAAAATAGCATGTGCATTTGCACCTGAAATCTGTTATAGTAATTATAGCGCAAGATTTATAACAATGTAAACAAGATCCCGATAGCGGAGCGGCAGCACGCGCCTTATCATGAAGTGGTAACAGACACAACACATAAGGGGGAAAACAATATGAGAGCGATTACAGAACAGCAGAAACAGGAAGCCATTGCAGCATTTGCATACGAGGGAACACTGATTGCAGATACGGTGTACGGGAGCGGACATATCAACGACACGTTCCGCCTGACGTTTGCAGTCGGCAATATGGGGAATCTGGATGTGATCTTACAGCGGATGAATGCCGATGCCTTTCCACATCCGGAACAACTCATGGAAAACATTGCGGGTGTGACGGGGTTCTTAAAAAAGAAGATTATTGCGCGGGGCGGCGACCCGGAGAGGGAGACGTTAAATATCATCCCGACCGTGGACAACAAACCGTACTACCGTGACACAAACGGGGACTACTGGCGGTCGTACCGGTTTATCACCGGGGCGAGCAGCTTTGATCAGGTGGAAACGCCGCAGCAGTTTTATGAGAGCGCGGTCGCATTCGGCAGCTTCCAGCGGCTTTTGGCGGATTATCCGGCAGAGACACTCCATGAGACAATTCCGGGGTTCCACGACACGCGGGCGCGGTTTGCGGCATTTGAAAAAGCCGTCCGGGAGGATGTTGTGGGGCGGGCCGCGGAGGTTCAAAAGGAGATCGCTTTTTTCTTAGAGCGGAAGGAGACGGCCTGCTATTTTGCCGGGCGGCTTGACCGCGGGGAGCTTCCGATCCGCGTGACGCACAACGACACGAAATTAAACAATGTCATGCTCGACGATAAGACCGGAAAGGGGGTCTGTGTCATTGATCTTGATACGGTCATGCCGGGGCTTGCCATGAATGATTTTGGCGATGCGATCCGCTACGGGGCGAGCACTGCGGCGGAGGATGAGCGGGATCTCTCCGAAGTCTCGTGCAGCATGGAGCTGTTTTCCCTCTTTACCAAAGGATTTCTGGAGGGCTGCGGCGGCAGCCTGACTCCGGAGGAGACCGCGCTGCTTCCGATGGGGGCAAAGGTCATGACGTATGAGTGCGGCATGCGGTTTCTTATGGATTATTTACAGGGCGATCGTTATTTCAAGATCCACCGGGACGGACAGAATCTCGACCGTGCCCGCACGCAGCTTACGCTTGTGGCAGACATGGAGCGCAAGATGCAGCAGATGCAGGACATTGTAAGAAAGGCAGCAGGGTAATGGCAGAAAAGAAAAAGAAGAAGATGGAGTTTAGGTACTACCAGTTACCGCCCGGAAGTCCGATTCTTGCACTTCTGGGAGAAAAGTGGGTGCAGAATTATGGTGACCGCACGGCAGACAGGCTTCATTTCCACAATTACATGGAACTTGGCTATTGTTATTACGGGGCAGGCGACGTGGTACTGGGGGATGACACCTACCGTTTTTCGGGGCAGCAGTTTACCGTCATCCCGTCGAATTTTCCGCACACGACAAACAGCGATCCGGGCAACATCAGTCGCTGGGAATATCTGTTTGTCGATGTGGAGGTGGTACTTGACGGTATTTTCCCGGACAATGCACTCCGCAAAGAGCGCGCACTGCAGCGGCTCTATGAAAAGCCGTGGTTTTTGGAGGAAGCAGAGTATCCGAAGGAAGCGGCAAAAATTAAAGAAATCTTAAACATCATGCGAAAAGGCGATGAATTTTATCTTGAGGAGGCAAAGGCACTGCTGGGCTGTCTTCTTTTGGAGATCACACGGTTAAACTACACGAACAAAGAGACGCGCGCGGATGCCGAGCAGGGCAGGATCACCTGCATCGTCTCCCGCGCCATGGACTATATCTCCGATCACTACATGGAACCAATAAGGGTAGAACAACTGGCGAAGTACAGCCATCTGAGCGAGACACATTTCCGGCGTGTGTTTACCGAATATATGCATATGGGGCCGCTTGAATATATCAACACGGTGCGCATCCGCACGGCGTGCGAGCACTTAAAAAAGACCGAGGAACCGGTGGCGGACATCGCCCACAAATGCGGATTTACGACCAACTCCACGTTCAACCGCAATTTCAAGCAGATGATGGGGGTCACACCCGTGGAGTGGAGGAAGCGTCCGGAAAATTACGAACAGCGGCTGCTCAATTATGAGATCCACACAGAGAAAGGATGGTAACAACCGATGCAGGGGGCAAAACTGATACAACAGGTAAAGAGGAAACAAAAGAAGATGACGGGGGTTCTGCGGAAGCTCATGGTCGTATTCGGGGTATTTTTTGTGCTGCTTGGGATCATGATCTCACAGGCATTTATGTTAGCGGGCTTTCTTCTGGTGGCACTGTATTTTGTATTTGATGTGTTAAGCCGGAAAGAGTACGAGTACATCCTCGACGGGAAAACACTCACAATTGATGTGATCTATGGGAAGCGGTACCGTAAAACGGCACACATCATTGACATGACCGAGATGGAAGTGACCGCGCCAAACCGCCACGAGGCTGTGGCAAAGTACCGCAAAGACGGGGGCGGGGTCCGACTGCCGAAGTTTGATTATACCTCCTATGAGGATGACATTCCATACTACACGATGATCGTCATTGAGGACCGGGAAAAGAAAAAATTGTTGCTTGATCTCAATCAGGAACTGCTGTTTGCACTCAAAAAACAGTATCCTTCTAAGGTTTTTGCATAAAGTGGTGAATAAAATATGAACAGTTGCAAACAAATCATGAACAACAAATGTGCGCAAAATCAGAGAATCCATCATTTCAACGAAAAATTGCAGGAATGCAAGCGGTTGTAATGGTGGATTTGTTGCATCACATGGCACGCATAATGGCAATATGAATGGAAATAACCGAAAATATGCGAAAAAATAGTGCAAAGCACACAAAATGATTGAAATTGCACATTATACGGACAATTATGCAAACTAGATATATTCAAGCAATGCTATAATACGTTCATCAGCAAAAGTAACAAATACTCTTAGGGAGAAGGAGGAAATTTATATGAAAAAGAAAATGATTACAGCATTACTTGCAAGTGCAATGGTATTGTCACTGGTTGCTTGCGGTGGAGGCGGAACAGACAGCAACGGTGGCGGGGATACATCCTCCAGCGGAAGCGGTACTTCTTCCTCATCCGACAGTAATAAGCTGACCGTATGGGCATGGGACCAGAACTTTAACATCAAGGCAATAGAGACCGCAGCCGAGCAGTACAAGAAAGACCATCCGGATTTTGAACTCGAAGTGGTTGAGACCTCTTCTGATGACTGCCAGACCAAGCTGACAACCGCAGCAAATGCCGGTGATTACAGCACACTGCCGGATATCGTACTCATGCAGGACAACAGCTACCAGAAATTCTTAAAAAGTTATCCGGATGCCTTTACCGACCTGACGGATATGGGAATCAACTGGGATGATTTCGGAAAATTAAAACAGTCTTACTCTATGGTAGACGACAAGCACTACGGTGTTCCGTTTGATAACGGTGCTGTTATCGCATGTTACCGTACCGACATCTTAAAAGAAGCCGGATACACCATCGACGACCTGACCGATATTACCTGGAGCGAATTTGCAAAGATCGGAAAAGATGTTCATGATAAGACCGGCAAATACTTACTGACCAGTGAGGGAACTGGCGGAGACACTATGATGATGATGATCCAGTCCTGCGGTGCAAACTTTGTCAATGAAAACGGAGATGCTTACATTGTAGGAAATGACATCGCTGAGAAGTGTGTCGACATCTACACCGAACTCGTACAGAATGATGTTGTAAAATTAGTAAACAACTGGGATGAGTATGTATCCACCATCACAAATGGTGAGGCAGCAGGCGTTGTCAATGGTAACTGGATCACTGCAACGATCGCTTCTACCGAAGACCAGAAAGGCCAGTGGGCAATCACCACAATGCCAAGTGTAGATGGTGTGGATTCCGCTACTCATTATGCAAACAACGGTGGATCTTCCTGGTATGTTACCGCAAACTGCCAGAACAAAGATCTTGCAGAAGATTTCTTAAAGAGCACTTTTGGTTCCAGTACAGATTTCTATGATGCAATCCTTCCACAGACCGGTGCGATTGCCTGCTACTTACCAGCCGGAGAATCGGATGTATACAACGAGCCAAACGAGTTCTTCAACGATCAGCCGATTTACTCCACGATCGTAGAATACTCTTCCCATATTCCGGAGTTTACAAAGACTCCGTATCACTATGAGGCAAGAGAGTGCATCAACACAGCAGTTGTCAATATCGTAAATGGAACAGCTAAGGCTGATGCATTACAGGAAGCACAAGATACCTTACAGTTTAAGATGACGGAGTAATCCGGTACATAAAAAAGAATGACAAGTTTGTATAGCGGGGGGCGACCTCCGCTATATGTGAAAATGACCAGAAATGCGAAAGGGGGAATTTGTTGTGAATTCCAAGAAAAAAGGGATGTCACTTATTGCAAAACAAAGAGCGGCAGGATGGACATTTCTAGCACCGGCATCGATTCTGATTGCGATCATGAGTTTTTATCCGATGGTGCGGGCATTTATCATTTCCCTGCAAAAGGGAACGGGTGCCAATATGCGCTTTACTGGATTTTCCAATTATCAGAGAATCCTTGTTGATAAGGTGTTCCAGCAGTCCATCGGCAACACATTTTTCTACCTGATTATCCAGGTGCCAATCATGCTTATACTTGCAATTCTGCTGGCACAGTTATTAAACAACAAACATTTAAAATTGCGGGGATTGTTCCGAACCTGTGTCTTCCTCCCATGTGCGACTTCACTGGTTTCCTATTCGTTGATCTTCCGTTCGATGTTTGCAACAGACGGACTGATTAACAGTATCCTCATGAAACTTGGTATCTTACATTCCGGCTATAATTTCCTGGGTCATTCCGGAAGTGCCAAAGCGGTCATTATCCTTGCTTTGATTTGGAGATGGACTGGTTATAACATGGTTTTTTATCTGGCTGGTTTACAGAATATCGAGTATTCCGTATACGAAGCCGCCAAGATCGACGGCGCTTCCATGTTCCAGCGCATTCTGCACATCGACATCCCGGAACTGGTACCCATGATCGTGCTGCAGCTCATTATGAGCGTAGGCAACCTGATGAACGTGGGCTTTGAAAAGGTGCTGCTGCTGCAGACCGAGCTGAACAAGGCCACCAGCGATATCATTGCCGTGTACGTCTACGAACAGGGCATCATCAACGCCAAGTACAGCTATTCCACCGCTGTGGGTCTGTTCAACACGGTGGTCAACATCATCCTGCTCATCATCGTCAACCGCATCGCCAAGAAGGCGGCAGACGTCAGCTTTGTGTAAAGGGGGCGAACCGTTATGGCAAAAAACATTGCAGCATCCCGTCAAAAGAAGCCCAGCGGTCTGTCCGATAAGGTCAGCGACATCGTTCTGGTGGTCATCTGCGCCGCCATCATGCTCATTGTGGCTTACCCGCTGTACTACGTTCTGGTGGCATCCTTCTCGGATCCCTACGATGTGTACGCCGGCAAGACCTTCCTGCTGCCCAGCCAGTTCACCCTGAAGGGCTATCAGGCGGTGTTTGCAGACAGCGCGCTGTTCTCCGGTTTTGTCAACAGCATCAAATACACCGTCATCGGCACGATTTATTCGGTGGTCATGATCTATCTGGTGGCTTACCCGCTGAGCGTGAAAGACCTGCCCGGACGCAAGTACATCAGCCTGTTCTTCGTCATCACCATGTATTTCGGCGGCGGTCTGGTGCCTACTTACCTCATCGTCAAGCAGACCGGTCTGCTGGGCAGTATGTGGGCGCTGTTCCTGCCCGGTGTCGTGGCGGTCGGCAATGTCATCATCGTCCGCAACTTCTTTGAGAACAACATTCCCCGTGAGCTGCTGGAAGCTGCCGAGATCGATGGTGCCTCCAAGTGGACCGTCTTTGTAAAGATGGTCATTCCTCTGAGCCGCTCCATCATGGCCGTTATGGTGGTGTACAGCATGGTGGCCTACTGGAACGACTGGTTCACCGCCGAGGACATGGCGGCCTATGTACCCGGCTTTGTGCAGGACGGCATCATTGACGGGAAGCAGGTGGTGTTCCCGGTGTCCAAATCCACCCAGCTCATCTTTTTGAACGGCTCCCAGTACGCCCGGTTTGCGGCGGACACCGGGGCGCAGCTTTCCACCCTTGCCACATGGGACGGCTTTTTTGAAATGGCGGGTGCCTACCGGCAGTGGTCGCAGGGCAAGCCCTTCTGCGCGCTGGACTACCCCCTGCGTCTGGTGGAGCTGAACGCGCTGGAGCAGGGCAGCGGCGAGCTGTACAAGGGCAGCTGGTACGATCTGACCAACGAGACCTTCCGCGCTTCGTGGATGGAGTTTGCCCGGGCGCTGGTGCAGGGCGATATTCTGATCTCGGACCTGTACTCCAACACGCAGGTGATGACCGGCGAGACGCTGGCGGGCCTTGGCAGCTCTGCGGCCATCCTTTACTACAATGATTTCGTCACCTACCCGGACAACACCACCGAGCCCACCGACCTGCTGCTGGCTCCCCTGCCCCACGCCGCAGGCACCGCCACGCCCCTGATGCCGCAGGCCGGTGTGGGTCTGTGCGCCTTTAAGACCACCGACCAGAAAGCCGAAGCCGCCGCCGTGTTCCTGCGCTGGCTCACCGAGCAGCAGCGCAATCTGGAATTTGCCGCCGACACCGGATATATGCCGGTGTCCAGCGCCGCCTTTGACGCCATTGCGGACTATCCCTTTGAGCAGCAGAGCTATCAGCGGCTGTACGACGTCTACAACGAAATGCGCATCCAGAACACCCCCCTGTCCGAACCGGGCATCGTAGGGTACCACGCCAAGGCCAAAACCTTGTACGACAGCCTGCGCCAGCGCCAGAAGGACTACCCCCAGCGCCTTGCCAACGGCGAAACGCTGGAAGCCCTGACCGAGGAGACCTGGCAGCTGCTGTGTGACAATGCCTGAACCCGCAGCACAGCCAAAAAGGGGGAACTTTGATGCACTTTTTTGCCCGGCACCGTGAGAATATCCGCCAGAGCTCCATGAGTTCCCGGCTGCTGTGGCCCTGCCTGCTGCTGGCTGCGCTGCTTCTGCTGACCTTTGGCGCGGCGCTGTTCCTGTTTGCCAGCCTGCACAACACCAAAAAGGACACCACCCGCAGCCTGGAGCTCCAGTATTCGGTGTTCCAGAACGATATGGAGCGCTATTTTGATCAGCTGGCGGTCATGGGCGTGAACCTCTCTGAGGATATGGGCGCTCTGGTGGACCGGCAGCTTGCCAGCCGGGAGATGACCTTTGACCAGCTGAACGACTCCCCCGAGGTGCTGAACGCGCTGGAGGAGGAAATGATCGAGCCGCTGTGCCGCCGTCTGCGCCAGACCGGCTGTTCCGGTGTTTTTGTGCTGCTGGATGCCACCGTCAACACCCGCATGGAGGGGGCCGGGTACTCCCGCGCCGGGCTCTATGTGCAGAAAGGCGGTGCCGACACCCCCACCGTGCCCCTGCTGCTCTACCGCGGCAGCGCCGATGTTGGCAAGACCCACAGCGTGATGCCCCACCGCAAATGGCGCATGGAATTCCAGACCGACCAGTTCCCGGACTACGACCGCTGGATGACCCCCAGCAGCACCCCACTGTACCAGGCTTATACGCTGACGGAGCGGTTCAGCCTCCCCGGCACCTCGGAGGAGGTACAGCTGTTTTTGCTGCCCCTGCGGGGCCGCGACGGCACCATGTACGGGCTGTGCGGCTTTGAGATCAGCCAGAGCTTTTTCAAGCAGAACTTTGCCCAGCCCACCGGCTTTGACCGCCTGATCTGCCTGCTTGCCCCGGCAGACAGCGGGCTGAACGCCAGCGCCGCCCTCAGCAGCGGCACCACCGGCGGCTACTACCATGCTCCCCGGGACACGCTGGTGCTGCGCAGCATGGGCGGCGGGCTGACCCAGTTGACCGGCCCCGACAGTGACTATGCAGGCATCTCCCAGCTGTGCCGCCTGAGCGAGAGCCAGTCCTACCGGCTGGGGG
>ENA-ORPD01002401-ORPD01002401.1-human-gut-metagenome-genome-assembly--contig:-NODE-2401-length-11388-cov-2.334951_pt1 | contig 11388 bp, 8 predicted proteins | sample MGYA00242143_ERZ509076 | MGnify/ENA primary metagenome ERZ509076 (study PRJEB26280, sample SAMEA2338706) | human gut metagenome | biome: human gut; feature: human-associated habitat; material: faeces... | reverse complement strand
TCCAAAGCATGAGCGGTTGATTTGCCAGAAAATTCCACAACGTATTGCTGGCACTTTTCCAGTAATTATCAGAAGTGCCTTGAGAAACGGGCTCATAGTCGCTTCCATAAAGCACCAATGTTACAGCCCGGACTCCCTCTGTTATTCCTCTGTCAAAGTCGTTTTTTCTAAACCACGGAACCATTTCATTCTGTTGAATGCGAAAGCATAAAGCGTCGGGAAGTACTCCTTCCAAACCGTATCCGGTTGCGAAAGTGACTTTACGTTGATCGAGCACTAAAAGAATCAGTAATCCATTGTCGTCCGCTTTCTTTCCGATGCCCCAGTGTTCAAAAAGCTTGTGGGCAAACTCTGCCGGAATATCTTCACCGATAGAAGGGAGTGCAACAACTGTCACTTCAATACTCAATGAATCTTCTAACTGTGACAACATATTATTTATTTCCCACACATAACTTTCATCCAATATCTGATTCGGATTGCTGACCCAATTGGAAGAGCTTTCATTACGCGGATTGGGGACATCTGTTACTTTATAAATATCTACTGTTTGTTCGTGCTCTAAAGCCAATGCAAAAGCATGACTACCAAAGGTATAACAGAAAACAAGAAGTAATATCCGGACTATTCCCCTGAAACTTTTTTGTGTTTTATCTTTCATTATTGTGTTATTAACTGATTGTTCTTAGAGTAGAAAATAACTATCATAACTCTCATTCTTTTTGCTAATATAGTTATTATCTGATGAATAAGAATGATAGATGTTTCTGAAATTTTGTATCTATCATACTTTCTTCATGAAATATGGGTATCTATCATACTTATTCTTTTAATTATAAGTGGTTTATAAAAATGAATGAGAGTATGATACTAGTTTTTTACTCATAGAGAAGATGTTTTTTTCTAATCTCTTTGTAATCCTGTAACTCCTTTTGCCAACTATTCCGGATAGCCTCTTCCGATTCTCCTTTGAGGATAGCCTTGCGTACGCTGTCAGTTCCCATCAGCAAATCAAACCATCGGGCACGGGAGAAGAAGGCTGCGCTTTCACCGGATAAGCGATAAAAGTTCAAGAAGTAGCGGAGTGTAAATCCGTTCACATCGGTTACATTCCGGAGGTCTTCCCCATAGCAGGTGATACCTTTGTGCATCGGTTTTTTGTCAAAACCGGGTAAGGAGCGGGGAGTAAAAGTGAAACTTCCGTATTTCTTATTAGGTGCGCCTAATACCTGGAAAGGGAAAGTTGTCCCCCGTCCCACGCTGACGCGAGTGGCTTCAAAAGGACAGAGCGAGGCGTACAATCGGATAGACTGGTCGTTCGGGAGGTTGGGCGACGGTTTGATGGGAAGTGAATAAGGTGAGCCATGTTTCCACCCGGTCATTGGAATTACCTTTAATGAACAAGGATTTTTCTTGTTGGCAATCCATCCTTCCCCGTTTATCATCTGTGCCAGTTCGCCGATAGTACATCCGTGAAGTACAGGAATGGGAAGCATGCCGACAAAGCTCCGGTAAGCAGGTTTGAGTATCGGACCATCCACATAGTCGCACGGATTGGGGCGATCCAGTACAATCATTTCTTTCTTGTTCTCTGCACAAGCATCCATCACATAATACATCGTGCTTATATAGGTATAAAAGCGTGCCCCTACATCCTGAATGTCGAATAAGATCACGTGAACATCTTTTAGTTGGGTGGCAGACGGCTTTTTGTTATCACCATAAAGCGATACGATAGGAATACCGGTGCGGGAATCTTTTCCGTCTTTCACCGTTTCACCTGCATCCGCGTTACCGCGGAAACCATGTTCGGGGGCAAATGCTTTGACTACCCGGACGTCTCTCCTTAATAAGGTATCGAGAAGATGAACCCGCTTTGCTCCCACGACAGAAGTGTGGTTGACTACCATTCCGATGCGTTTTCCTTTCAGCAACGGCATATATTGATCCATTTGTTCTGCTCCCGTGACAATTTGACTGCTTACACGCATTGGTGACAACATAATGAATAGAAATATAAGAATGAAGGAAGCTCGAGTTTGCATATCGGTAATTTTTTTTGTAATATTGCACAAAAATATTAATTTCTCATCAAGAGAGCAAAAAATAAAGCACATGAATCCATACGAAATCATTGATAAATATTATCCGGAAAATACGCAGCAGAGACAAATCTTAGTAATTCATAGTCTGGCGGTGTCCGGAAAGGCAATGAAAATGCTGGATGCTCATCCCGAATTGCGTTTAAACCGGAGTTTTGTGAAAGAAGCTGCTCTGTTGCATGATATTGGAATTTTTCAGACCGATGCTCCCACCATTCAGTGCTTTGGCACTCATCCTTATATCGCTCACGGATATTTGGGAGCCGAAATCTTGCGGGCGGAAGGTTTTCCCCAACACGCATTGGTGTGCGAACGCCATACGGGAGCCGGACTCTCGTTGGAAGATATCATTGCCCAGCAGCTCCCCGTTCCTCATCGTGAGATGCTGCCCATTACCCTGGAAGAGCAATTGATTTGCTTTGCGGATAAATTCTTTTCTAAAACCCATCTGGATGAAGAGAAAACTGTGGAAAAAGCGCGGCAAAGTATTGCAAAATATGGTGAAGAAGGCCTAAGCCGCTTTGATAGATGGTGTTCTCTCTTTTTATAGCACTAAAAAATAATTAAATAACGAAGATTCTAACTCATATTTGGTGAAGATTGTGTACTTTTGCCACTTCAAGCGTAAACTATTAGTTAATGGCGCCATTGAAAGCAAAAATACTTATATCATTCATACTGCTGATTGTCTTACTGATGCTTCCCGATGAGGCTACGTCTCAGCGTCGAAGAAGAGGAATGATTGCCTCCAATACCGCACAAACGGATTCCCTTCAGGGAAATGATTCGTTGAAAGCAGATACGGTAACGGTACGCATTGATTCCATCGCACCGGTAAAGAAGAAACAACCACTCGATGCACCGGTTGTTTATGAATCCAACGACTCCACTGTCTTTACTTTGGGAGGAGCTGCTACACTTTATGGTAGCGGAAAAGTTAATTATCAGAACATCGAACTCGCTGCGGAAGTTATTTCGATGAATCTGGATAGTAGTACTGTGCATGCTTACGGTATCAAGGATACTACCGGAGTGGAAAAAGGTAAACCGGTATTTAAAGAAGGAGATACCTCTTATGATACGGAAACCATCCGATATAATTTCAAAACCAAAAAAGCGGGAATTACCGATATCGTCACCCAGCAGGGAGAAGGATATGTGACCGGAAGCAAGGCGAAGAAAGGGGCCAATGATGAAATTTTCATGGAGCATGGGCGTTATACAACCTGCGATCATCATGACCATCCTCACTTCTATATGCAGCTGACGAGAGCTAAAGTGCGTCCTAAAAAGAATGTGGTGACAGGACCTGCCTATCTGGTTGTGGAAGATGTGCCTTTGCCGTTGGCCGTACCGTTCTTTTTCTTCCCGTTCTCCAGCAGTTATTCTTCCGGTTTCATTATGCCGACTTATATGGATGACTCCAGTCGTGGTTTCGGTCTGGCAGAAGGAGGATATTACTTTGCCATCAGTGATATTATGGACTTGAAGATGACGGGTGATATCTTCACGAAAGGGTCATGGAGATTATCCGGATTGACAAACTATAATAAACGCTATAAATATTCCGGTACGCTGCAAGCGGACTATCAGGTTACCAAAACGGGAGATAAAGGTATGCCGGACTATACAGTTGCTAAGGACTTTAAGGTAGTATGGAACCATCGCCAGGATGCTAAAGCCAGTCCGAACAGTACATTCTCCGCTAGTGTAAACTTCTCAACCAGTAGTTATGAACGTTCCAATATCAACAACCTTTATAATTCGCAGTTGTTGACTCAAAATACCAAAACATCAAGTATCAGTTATTCTCGTAGTTTCCCTGATATCGGTCTGACTTTATCCGGAACCACCAATATCGCACAGACGATGCGTGACTCTTCTATTGCGGTCACTTTGCCTGACTTGAATATCACATTAAGCCGTCTGTTCCCGTTCAAACGTAAGAAGGCGGCGGGAGCTGAACGCTGGTACGAAAAGATTTCCATTAGCTATACGGGACGTTTGACAAACAGTATCCGTACAAAAGACGACCGTCTGTTTAAAGCCGGACTAAGCGAATGGGAAAATGCGATGAATCATAACATTCCCATCAGTGCTACTTTTACGTTATTCAAATATTTGCAGGTTTCTCCTTCGGTCAATTATACGGAACGTTGGTATACTCGTAAGATCAATCAGCAATATAATGAGGTCGATCATAAGTTGGAGGCATTGCCGGGTGATACGTTAAACGGTTTTTACCGGGTATCCAATTATTCGGCAAGTTTGAGCTTGAGTACGAAATTGTATGGTATGTACAAACCTCTTTTTGCTAAAAAGAAAGAGATACAGATTCGTCACGTATTCACACCGCAGGTAAGTCTTAGCGGTGCTCCGGGATTCAGCAAGTATTGGGAAGAATATACCGATTATAATGGCAATACGCAATATTATTCTCCTTTCACCGGTCAACCTTATGGCGTACCTTCGCGGGAAGGATCGGGAACGGTCAGCTTCTCTATTTCTAATAACTTAGAGATGAAATATTACGATGCAAAGAAAGATACGCTTAAAAAGGTTAGTCTGATTGATGAATTGGGAGCAAGTATGTCTTATAATATGGCTGCCAAAGAGAGGCCTTGGAGTGATTTAAGCATGAACCTACGTTTGAAACTGACTAAGAATTATACGTTCAACATGAATGCATCGTTCGCTACGTATGCTTATACATTCGATAAAAGTGGTAATGTAGTAACTAGTAACCGTACAGAATGGTCGTATGGTCGTTTTGGACGTTTCCAGGGATATGGTTCTTCTTTCAACTATACCTTTAATAATGACACATGGAAGAAATGGTTCGGTCCGAAAGAGGAGGATGAAAAAGGGAAAGATAAGAATAAGTCGGAGGATAGCGACGATGAGGAATCCGATGGAACGGAAGGAGACGGTACTACGCCTAAGAAAGTAGAGAAAGCACAGGCTGACCCGGATGGTTATCAGGTATTTAAGATGCCTTGGTCATTGAGTCTTAGCTATTCGTTTAATATCCGTGAAGATAGAACGAAGCCTATCAACCGTTATTCCATGCGATATCCTTATACTTATACGCATAATATCAATGCAAACGGAAATATAAAGATTTCTAATAACTGGTCGCTCTCATTCAACTCGGGTTATGATTTTCAAGCAAAAGAGATTACCCAGACTTCTTGTACAATATCCCGTGACTTGCACTGTTTCAACTTGTCCGCCAGTCTTTCTCCTTTCGGACGTTGGAAGTATTACAATGTTACAATCCGTGCGAATGCAAGTATTCTGCAAGACTTGAAGTATGAGCAGAGAAGTCAGACGCAAAGTAACATTCAGTGGTATTAAAGGGGAAACGATAATGAATGTTTAGCGATAACGTAAAGAGTAAGCGATAGAGCATAAAATAAAAACAATGAGCGGTGAACAAGATATGCATTTATATTGCATTAGTTGTTCACCGCTCATTGTTTTTATTTCACTGTTATCTATCTACCATGCGATTTCTGTTTCTCCATGTGCTTTTAGATAATCGTTTGTACGGCTGAAATGTTTGTTTCCGAAGAAGCCGTTGTAAGCAGAAAGAGGAGAGGGATGGGCGGAAGTGAGTACCAAGTGTTTGTTGCGGTCGATAAACGCTCCTTTCTTTTGAGCGTATGATCCCCACAGGATAAATACCAGGTTTTCTTTTTCTTCTGCCAGGGCACGGATTGCAGCATCAGTAAATGTTTCCCAGCCACGGTTCTGGTGTGAACCAGCTTGGTGAGCACGTACGGTCAGCGTAGCGTTGAGCAACAATACTCCCTGTTCTGCCCAGCGAGTCAGATTTCCCGTAGCAGGGGCATCTGTGCCGATGTCGGCCTTGATTTCTTTGAATATATTCACTAATGAAGGGGGAAAAGGCACTCCGTCGTTTACAGAGAAACAGAGACCATGCGCTTGTCCCGGTCCATGGTAAGGATCTTGTCCTATAATTACAACTTTCACTTTGTCGAAAGGACAAAGGTTGAAAGCATTGAAGATCAGTTTTCCCGGAGGGAAGATCTGATACTGGCTATATTCGCTTTTGACGAAATCGGTCAGTGTGCGAAAGTAGTCTTTTTCGAATTCGGGTTCTAAATGTGCTTTCCAGCTTTCTTCAATTTGTACATTCATAGTTTGTTATATAAGGTGTATTTCAAGTTCTTCACATTCCTTGCGCATATCTTCGGGCCAGATGCTGGCTTGTATTTCTCCGATGTGAGCTTTGCGAAGGTAGAACATACACAAGCGGGATTGTCCGATACCTCCTCCGATAGACAGGGGAAGGGTGTCATTCATCAATCGCTTGTGGAAATAAAGTTCCAGTCTTTTTTCTTCTTTTTCTTCTTTTAACTGACGTTGCAAGGCTTCTTTGTCTACACGGATTCCCATCGATGATAATTCGATGGAGCGTTGCAGTACATTATCCCACAATAGGAGGTCGCCGTTTAGTCCGGGCAGGTCGTTCAGTCCTTTGGTAGTGTAGTCGTCATAGTCCGGTGCACGTCCGTCGTGCTTCTTGCCATCACCAAGTTGACAGCCTATTCCTATGATAAACACAGCTCCATATTTCTGACAGATGGCATGTTCGCGACATTTAGGTTCCAGGTTCGGATAAAGCTGGCGCAATTCCTCTGAATGAATGAAATGTAGCTTTTGCGGCAGGCAAGGTTTGATTTGCGGATACATCTCATATACCATATATTCTGTACGGATCATAGCCGCATAAATACGGTTGACGATTTCCTTTAGGAAGTTCACAGTCCGGTCTTCATTGGTGATAACACGTTCCCAGTCCCACTGGTCTACGTAGAGAGAATGCAGATTGCCCAGTTCTTCGTCTGACCGAATAGCATTCATATCCGTATAAATACCATATCCCGGTTCGATGTGATAGTCAGCTAAGGTCAACCTTTTCCATTTAGCCAATGAATGAACCACTTCGGCTTGCGCATCGCCCAGATCTTTGATTGGGAAAGAAACAGGTCGTTCTATTCCATTCAAATCATCATTGATACCCATTCCTTTCAATACGAAAAGAGGGGCAGTCACACGTCTAAGGCGTAGTTCGGATGACAAGTTTAATTGGAAGAACTCTTTTATTTGCTTGATTCCCAGCTCGGTCTGTTTGAGGTCGAGTAGCGGCTTATAGTTCTTAGGTTTTATCAAGTAACTCATAGGTTTGTTAAATGTTAATTGTCGGCAAAGATAGGAATAAAATTGATATATGTAATGGATATTCTCTAAAAGATTGTCAATTTGATAAAGTAAATGCTCTAAAGCATTTCAAAATAACAGTCTTCTAATATAGGGAAGTACCTTAAGAACTATAAAAAAAGGAGAATCATTAGGAAGATGAGAAGATTTTTTATACTTTTGTCCTCGCATTTAGAAAGAATGGCCCCGTAGCTTAGTGAATAGAGCGTCAGATTCCGGTTCTGAAGGTCGTGCGTTTGAATCGCACCGGGGTCACAAAAAATCCCTTGATAATCAGCTGATTATTGAGGGATTTCTTCTTTGTTATACCTTGTAGAACTGGGTTTAAAACGGCATATTTACCTCTTGTAGTTGATAGCTGTTGGTTAATTGTTGGTGGAAAATATGATACCTAACATGTTGACATTCAAGGCGGAAATCAGAAAGAATGAAATGAAAGTTGGTGGAACTTTCAATGTGAAGATTAGAGTAACCTATAACAGAGAGGTTAAGAGGTTGGCTACTCATATCTTTGTAAGAACAGAAGACCTGACTAAGGACTTCAAGTTAAAGAATCCAAAGTACATCAAGGAAGCTGACAAATTGGTCAGATACTATGAAGAGTTATGCATGGGGCTTCCATTAGAAGCTTCCAATTTAACCTTAAGTGATGTACTTGATTATATCCAGAAAGAGAAGGAAAAGAATACTCCTATTGACTTTATCCAGTTCTGCAAAGACTGGTTAACAACTACAGAGGTCAAAGGTAAGAGGAATTATCAAACTACCCTTAATACCTTCATTGCCTTCTTAGGAAAGGATAAACTGAATACCAACCAAGTTACCAAGTTGTTAATGATGGAGTTCATGGAATACCTTCACAAGAAAAGGGCTAAACAGGTGGCAGAACTCCAGAGGAAAGGCAAGAGAATACCTTCCAATAGAATGGTATCTTTATACATGGGGAGTATCAGGCATCTATTCAATGAAGCCAAGAAGAAGTATAATGACTATGACAGGAATGTCATTAGAATACCTAATTCACCTTTTGAGAATTTGGAGATACCAAAGCAAGAAGCAACTAGGAAGAGAGCATTATCAGTAGAGTTAATCAAGAAGATATGGGAACTGCCTTATATCATCAATACCAATGGTAGGTTGTGTCCTTTTAACTTAGCCAAGGATTGTTTCATTCTCTCCTTCTGCCTAATAGGGATGAACTCTGCTGACTTGTACAACTGTACTGAAATGGAAGGTGGTTCAATTACTTATTACAGGACTAAGACTACAGACAGGAGACTTGACAAGGCTAAGATGAAAGTAGATGTTCTTCCTATCCTGTTACCTTTAATGAAGAAATATGAAGATTACACCCAGAAGAAGGTGTTCTGCTTCTATCACCTCTATTCTACTTTCAAGAACTTCAACAGAGCCATCAATCTTGGGCTAAAGCAGATTGGCAAGATACTAAAAATTGATGATTTGGAGTACTATGCTGCAAGGCACTCATGGGCTACATTAGCTGTTAACAAGGTAGGCATTGATAAGTACACTGTTCATGCTGCATTGAATCATATTGATGAGGCTATGAGAGTTACTGACATATACATTGAAAGGGACTTCAAGATAGAGAATGAAGCTAACAAGAAGGTGGTTGAGTATGTATTTAGCAACCATAATGAGTAGTCTTGTCCAAAAGTGAAATAAGTTTAACACAAAAGAACCTCTGTAATTGATTGAATTATGGAGGCTCTTTAGTATATTTGTTCACTTACAATCTATATACTAATTACAAACTAAGTGAGATATGAGCAAAGAAGATGAACTGGCAAAAGAACAAGCAGAAGTAGTACCTAATACCTATGGTGACACCTGTAGAATATATTGGAGAAGGAGCAGGCATTAAAACCATACCTCAAGACACAGTAATAACTAGTTTGGATAACTTACTATTTGGCAGACCACCAGAAGTAATAAGAGAAGAAGTTGGTGACTCCTTCTGGAATCTGGCTGACTTCATAGATAAAATGCCTCATGGCATTGTAGACAAACAGATACCCGGCATTGGAGCTACTACACTTGAGATAAACTCAAAGAGAAACTCAATCATAGTCTTTCCTACTAAGGCTCTGGCTTATGGTAAACACTCAAAGCATCCTAATACATTATATGTAGGTAGTGAGATTAAAGGTGAAAAGGTCACTAATCAGCAGATTGAGGAATACTTGGCTAAAGATGGATACAAGAAACTTCTAGTAGTTGCAGACAGTCTAGGTAGACTATTAGGTATCATAGGAAAAAACTACAAGGACTACTTCCTTATGATTGATGAGGTTGATGTTCTCCAGACTGACAACAACTTTAGACCTCAATTGGAGAATGTGATTGACTACTACCTTATGTTCCCATCAAAGAACAGATGTATGGTAACAGCTACTATGAAGGAGTTCAGCAATCCACACTTAAAGACTGAATGTAGATTTCCTATAACATGGCAATACAATACCCATAGAAATATAGACTTACTACATACAGACAATATCACACAGGCTGTCATAGAAAAGATTATCTCTCATCCTACAGAGAAGATATTCATTGCCTATAACTCCATACTCCAGATAAGGAATATTATAGCATCACTAGATGAAGAAACCAGAAAGGAATGTGCTATCCTATGTAGTGAGGCATCCATAAAGGAAGCAGGAGAATACTTTGCACCCAAATTAGGAGACAATGATACCTTACCTGCTAGGATTAACTTTGCCACCTGTTGCTACTTCACTGGTATAGATATAGAGGATAGTTACCATCTAATCACTGTATCAGATGTAAGAAGAAGCCACTCAATGTTAACCTTAGATAGGATGACACAAATACATGGTAGATGCAGAAAGGTCAATGGGATACTTAGTGAAACTATCATATATAATACCTTAGGATATGTATCAGTAATGGAAAGTATGGATAGCTATACAGTCACCCTCTTAAATAAAGCTAAGAAGGTGCTCAAAGTAATAGAATCAGCAGATAATATCATGCAAGGTGACCATACCCTAACTGATCTGTTTGCAATGGTCAAAGAAGCCATAAGAGAGAAAGCACAAGAAAGAATTGCGGGAAATGAGTTAATTAACTTGACTAGAAAGGATGTATATGGAAAGGATGTACCTGCCTACCTCAACATAGACTACATCATTGAAAGAACCGAGTTATATGCCTCATACTTCATGCCTGAAACACTGAAAGAAGTACTAAGTAAACAGGTTAAAATCATTAGCTACAAATCCCTGAACTATGATGTATCCCCAGAGCAAAGTAGCATAGAAAAGGCTAATAAGGATGCACAGAACAAACTAACAGACAGCAATATCCAAGATGCCATAAAATACATCAAAACATTATCAACCACAGGACAGTTGAATGATAATACCTTGTACTCATATACTAGACATTGCAGAAGTAAAACTAAGATATTCTTAGAGAGATTCATCAAGCTATATAGGTATGTTGACCTTGATAGTCTGCTACATCAACTATGGGAAAGTAGAATAAGTAACAGTGTAGTCTTCAAGAACCTCAATAATACAGTCATGTACTGGGCACTAGATGAAGAGCATCCTTTCAAAGTTGCTATAAGAAGAAGTCTCACCTTAAATAAGAGCTATTCAGCAAGTGAGATACAAGAGATATTAGCTCCTATAGTTCAGTATCATCTACATAAGGTACTGAAACCAAGAAAGTATGTAGTCTTATTGAAAAGTATGTATGCTACTGATAGAACATCTAGGAATAAATACACCATCAGAGGAGAGAATCCTAGAGGATTTAAAGAACATACTGGCAGGATAGCTACTAAGGAAAATAATTTGTTAAAGTTATTTATTTTATAAATTTCCCATCATAATGGAAGTAGTTCTTATATTTGTAGACTTATATAAATATTATGAATAATCTATTTAGTTTTAGCATATTAAGTGGCATAAGAGTTTCTCCTAGAAGAAGAGCTAGTATTGCCTTTATGGCTCTTGCAGGTAAAGGGCACAGAAGAAATATAGTATTA
>ENA-ORPD01002400-ORPD01002400.1-human-gut-metagenome-genome-assembly--contig:-NODE-2400-length-11390-cov-4.527481_pt1 | contig 11390 bp, 10 predicted proteins | sample MGYA00242143_ERZ509076 | MGnify/ENA primary metagenome ERZ509076 (study PRJEB26280, sample SAMEA2338706) | human gut metagenome | biome: human gut; feature: human-associated habitat; material: faeces... | reverse complement strand
GCCAGGTATATTTATCGACCTGACCACGGAAGAACTGGCTGCGGTTAGTGCCTTTTTCACGGATGATCTCGGCACGGTCAATCAACACTTTATCGTTAATCAGCGTCGCGCCGCCTTCACCACCCGCCGTGTAGTTTTTGGTTTCATGGAAGTTAAATGTTGGCTGACTTTAGAAATGTTTAAGTCAGATGCATCTCCAGTTACTACTTGAATTTCTTTATTTTCTTCACTCATAAAATACCACCCTTTCTCTTGTATAATGATACTATAACACAAGAACTTTTATAAATACAACAAAAAATCAAAAAATATTTTATTTTTTGATTAAAAAATCATGGCAATTTTTTACATTATTTAGAAATACTTTCCGGAAATACTTTAAATTAACAGTTTTATGCCTACTTGACACTTGTCAAAATAAATGCGATAATATAAGCAACTTTAAAAAAATGGATAAGGAGAAAAATGGATATAGTACAAATAAAAAAAATAATAGAAGCTATTTTTTTTGCAAGTGGAAGAGAAGTAAAAATTTCAGAGATAATGCATATTTTAGATATTGATAACAAGCAAATAGAGGAAATTATTCAAGAAATGAAAATGGATTTAGAAAATAAACAAAGTAGTATTGAAATTATAAAAGTGAATGACGCTTATCAAATGTGTGTAAAAAAAGAGTATTATGAATATATTTATCCTATATTTGACAACCGTACAAAACCAAATCTTTCTACAGCAGCTCTAGAAACATTAGCAATTATTGCTTATAATCCAAAAATAACAAGAGCAGAAATTGAGCAAATTAGAGGAGTGGCTTCAGATTCTACTATTTATAAATTATTAGAATATCATTTAATTGAAGAAGCAGAAAAATTAGATTTGCCAGGAAGACCAAGAGCATATAGAACAACAAACGAGTTTTTAAAAATGTTTGGAATTTCTAATTTAGATGAGTTGCCAGAATTACCAAGATATAAAATAGATGAAAATGAACAAATTGTAATAGAAGATATAATGGAGGCTCCTACTCCCGAAAGGGAAAATAAAGTTTTAAATTGAAAGCTTAAAATTAGGAGAGGATATTATGGGAGAAAATAAAGAATTTGTCAAAGAAATAACAAATATAGAAGAAGATTTTGCTAAATGGTATACGGATATTGTATTAAAAGCAGAATTAGCAGATTATGCAGATACAAAAGGTTGCATAGCAATAAAACCTTATGGATATGCAATATGGGAAAATATTCAAAAATATGCAGATGCTAAATTTAAAAAAATTGGTGTTCAAAATGTGTATTTTCCAGTTTTAATTCCAGAAAGTTTATTAAAAAAGGAAAAAGACCATATTGAAGGCTTTGCACCAGAAGTGGCTTGGGTTACAGAAGGTGGAGAAGAAAAATTAGACGAAAAATTATGTATTAGACCAACTTCTGAAACAATGTTTTCTACTTTATATGCTAAATGGGTAAACTCTTGGAGAGACTTGCCATTGATTTATAATCAATGGTGCAATGTTTTAAGATGGGAAAAAGAAACGAGACCATTTTTACGTTCAAGAGAATTCTTATGGCAAGAAGGACACACTATTCATGAAACCGCAGAAGAAGCAGAAGAGTTAACTTTAAAAATGCTAGATATATATGCAGAGGTAATAGAAGAGCTTTTGGCAATTCCTGTATTAAAAGGACAAAAAACTCCAAAAGAGAAATTTGCAGGAGCAGAGGCAACATATACAGTAGAAACTTTAATGCATGATGGAAGGGCTTTACAAGCAGGAACTTCTCATTATTTTGGACAGAATTTCACAAAGCCTTTTGATATAAAATTTCAAAATAGAAATGGAATAGAGGAATATGCTTACCAAACTTCTTGGGGGATTAGTACAAGATTAATAGGAGCCGTTATTATGGCACATGGAGATAATCGTGGATTAAAGTTACCACCTCGTGTTGCACCAGTTCAAGTTGTTATTGTACCAGTTGCAATGCATAAAGAGGGAGTAGTAGAAAAAGCTACAGAAATTTATAAACAATTAAAAGAAAAATACAGAGTAAAAATAGATACAAGAGACAATTATTCTAATGGATATAAATTTAATGATTGGGAAATGCGCGGAGTTCCAGTAAGAATAGAAATTGGGCCAAGAGATATTGAAAATGATGTTTGCGTTTTAGTAAGAAGAGATACATTAGAAAAGGTAATAGTAAAATTAAATAAGTTTCCAGAAACTTTAGAAAAAATGCTAGAAGATATACAACAAAATATGTATCAAGAATGTGTAAAAAGGAATAAGCAAAGAACTTCTGTGGCAATGAATATGGAAGAATTCATACAAAAAATAAATGAAAATCAAGGATATATTAAAACAATGTGGTGTGGAGAAGAGGAATGTGAAAATAAAATAAAAGAGAAAACAGGAGCACATTCAAGATGTATTCCATTTACACAAGAATATTTGTCAGACACTTGTGCTGTGTGTGGCAAAAAAGCCCAAAAAGAAGTTATATGGGGAAGACAATATTAAAAAAGGAAAGTGGAGGTATAATTGATATGCGAAGAAGATTATTTCCGCCAAAACAAAAGGGAATAAAAAAATGGTATGGGGAATTAAAAGAAAAAATTCAAGAAAGAAAACAAGGAGTAACAATAGAAGGAATTGAATATAAAGATGCAGAAAATGGAAATAGTATATTTGCTTCTTATCAATTAATTCCTATAATTGGGAAAACAGGCTTATACAGAGTAGAAGAGTTGATGATGTCTGAAAAAAGTTATAGAAGAAAAGTAAGAGCAAGAGAAATAAAAAATGAAATTGAAAGAGAAAAATATTTGGCAGAAAAACCTGTTAATATAAAGAATACCAGAAGAATGTATATGACCGCTGATTATAGTGTCATACAAGAATTAAGAAATGAAACAGGTTTGCGAATAGAAGGAGAAGCTGTAGGGCAATTTAAGTTATTGGTAGAAAGACAAAGAATAAAAACAAGAATATTAGAATCTGGAGATAAGATAGCTAGAGCTATTTACGAAGAAGGAAGAATAACAGATCCAAGGACATTGGGCTATATTGGAGGATTAAAAGGGAAAAAAGGTAGTATCGAGAGTGTATAATTTAAAGGATTCTAGGGCACGAGAAGTAAACCAAGATATATTTAATGGCTTATTAAGAGGAGATAAAAAGTTAAGAGACTATTATGAAGAAGAAAGAGGAAAGTAATAAAAACAAGGTGTGAATTATAAACACACCTTGCTTTTTAAACGAATTAAATAATAAATAACAAAATTAGAAATCACAATTGTTAGGTGTTCTAGGGAATGGAATAACATCACGAATATTTGCCATACCTGTTAAATACATTAACATTCTTTCAAATCCTAGCCCAAAACCAGCATGTTTTACGCTACCATATTTTCTTAAATCTAAATAAAACTGATATTCATTTAAGTTCATACTCAACTCTTTCATGCGAGTTTCTAATAGTTCAAAGTTTTCTTCTCTTTGGCTACCACCAATAATTTCACCAATTCCAGGTGCAAGGAGATCACAAGCTGCAACTGTTTTTCCATCTGGATTTTGTTTCATATAAAAGGCTTTAATTTCTTTTGGATAATCTGTTACAAAAACTGGTTTTTTAAAGAGTTTTTCACAAAGATATCTTTCATGTTCTGTTTGTAAATCACAGCCCCAACTAACTTTATAATCAAATTTATCATTTACTTTTTCTAATTCTTTTACAGCATCTGTATATGTAATTCTTCCAAAGTCAGAGTTAACGATATTATATAGTCTATCAATTAAACCATTATCAATAAAATCATTAAAAAATTTCATTTCTTCTGGTGCATTTGTAAGAACATAGGAAATAATATATTTTACCATATCTTCTGCTAAATCCATATCATCTCTTAAATCTGCAAAACAAATTTCTGGTTCAATCATCCAAAATTCTGATGCATGTTTTACTGTATTAGAGTTTTCTGCTCTAAAAGTAGGTCCAAAAGTATATACATTCCTAAAAGCAAAAGCAAATGTTTCAACATTTAACTGCCCACTTACTGTTAAGTGAGTAGGTTTTCCAAAAAAATCTCCGTGAATAATCGACTTGTCCATTTTGTGTTTTAGGAATATTTAAAGGGTCTAAAGTTGTGACATTAAACATTTCTCCAGCACCTTCTGCATCGCTAGAGGTGATAATTGGTGTATGTACATACACAAAATTTCTTTCTTGGAAAAATTTATGTATGGCAAAAGATAACACAGAACGAACTCGAAATACGGCATTAAATGTATTGGTTCTAGGACGCAAATGAGAAACTGTTCTTAAATATTCAAAAGAGTGTCTTTTTTTCTGTAGAGGATATTCTAAAGAAGCAATATTTTCAATTGCAATATTGGTAGCTTTAATTTCAAAAGGCTGTTTTGCATCTGGTGTAACAACTACTTTCCCAGTAACCTCAACAGAAGAAATAATAGATAATCTACAAATGGTATCAAAATTATCTAATTTATTATCAAATATAATTTGTACATTTTTAAAAAAAGAGCCATCATTTAATTCTAAAAATCCAAAAGTTTTAGAGTCTCGAATGGTTTTTACCCAGCCTGCTAAGGTAATAGTTTTGTTTTCTAAATTTTCATAGTCTTTATATAAGTCTTTTACTGTAGTTAATTTTTCTGACATAAAAATTCCCCCTTTAATTCATAAGTTCTCCCAATTATATAAGATTATACTAATTTTTGCAAGTAATATTTGAAATTTTGCCTTATTGCAGAGCTTTACTATATAAACTAGAGATTGTATTTAAATTGCAAAAAAGTATACTTGAGAATAAAAAACAAAAAACAGAAAAAAATGTACTCAACACCCTAATTTTAATATGATTGACAATCATAAAAAAAAGCAGTACAATAAAATCCGTGGAGGAGTATCGAAGTGGTTATAACGAGACCGATTCGAAATCGGTTAGACAATGTAAGTTGTCACGTGGGTTCGAATCCCACCTCCTCCGCCAAAAAAATATTGCAAAACAAAAACTTTTGTTTTGCAATATTTTTTTGTTCCTTTATGCAATTTACATATATACAATAAAAATAAAATATTCATAATGGTTCAATTTGTATATAATTGATTTGAACAAAAACAATACACAAAAGTACAAAGGAGTGAACCATTATGAATATATATATAATACACTAAAAGAAAATAAAATGCAAATAAATTAGTATAAATTTTCAATATTTTTTAGCATATGACTTCCATTTTTAAAATAAACTTAAAATGGTGATAGTATGCTAAATTTGATAATTCATGTTTTATGGCTAATTGCTACCATAATGATATTTTTATCTGGGATTTATTTTTGCTTTAAACTAGGATTTATTCATTTGAACTTTAAAGAAATGATAAAAGTAATCCAACAAAAAAAGAATAATAAAGATGATATTAGCCTTTTTCAATCTCTTACTATGTCGTTAGCAGGTAGAATTGGTGTAGGTTCTTTATCAGGAATTGCATTAGCAATTTATTTGGGAGGACCGGGGGTCATTTTTTGGATATGGTTAACTTCTCTTTTATGTTCTACAAATGCATTTGCAGAAAGTGTATTGGCAATTGTTTTTCGACATAAAGATAATGGAAATATTTATAGAGGTGGACCATTTTATTATATAAAAGAAGGACTAGGTAATAAAAAATTAGCATGTTTTTATGCAATAATTGTACTAATTGCTTATATTGGTGGTTTTATGACAATACAAGTAAATACTATCACAAAATCTATTACAAACATACTGCCAATTTTACCACTAACAATAGGCGGGATAATTGCAGTTATTGCTGGAATTACAATTTTGGGTGGAGTAAAAAAAATAGCCAATACTACTAGCAAGTTAGTACCAATTATGACTGCTTCATATATAGTAGTATGTAGTTATATTATTATGAAAAATTATACTATGATACCTAGTATACTACAAAATATATTTTATAGTGCTTTTAATTTCAAAGCCTTTGGAATGGGAACGTTATCTACGTTACTAATTGGAATGCAAAAAGGAATTTTTTCTAGTGAGGTGGGCTTAGGAACAGGTTCCATTGCAGCAGTTACAGCAGATTCTGATTACCCAGCTAAAAACGGAATTGTACAAGTTTTTGAAATACATTTTGAAAACTTATTAATTGCAACTATTACAGCATTTGTAGTATGTATGTTTAATTATCAAAGTTTATTAGTAATTGACCCAAATGGAATAGAAATAACATTACAGGCATTTGAATATCATTTAGGACATTGGGGTGGAGTTTTCATTACAATTATTATTACTTTATTTGGATTAGCAACTACATTAACTGGATATTATTATGGAGAATCTAGTTTGAAATTCTTAAAAAAAGCAAAAAAAATAGATGTTATTTTTTTAAAAATAATAACAGTTATAATTATACTAATAGGAAGTGTAGCATCTAGTAAAATTTTGTGGAATATAACAGATGTTTTTGTAGGTATTTTAGCTGTTATTAATATTTATGCAATTATTCAATTAAGGAGTACTGTAATAGAGGAATATAAAGTTTATAGGGAAAATAATAATCATATTAAACTATAAAAATATTGAAAAATAAAAAAACTCGATAAAGAAGAAATGGAAAAAATAGTTGCATAAATTATATATTGATTTTTCGTTGCTATTATTTTTTGAATGGACATAAAACTGAAAACCGGAAATTTCATTTGAAATGCAACAAAAATTTCATAAAAAAGTAAAAGAACAGTAGACAGGAGTAAGCAAAACTCGTATAATATTTTTGACTAGAAAATATAAAGGAGTTTTGATACAAATGAATACTGTTCAAAAAAATAATAACATAACTAGGAGACAAGTTCAAGAATTACTTGAAAAAAATCAAGAAAAATTAGGATTAAGTGATAAAAATTTAAAGAAATTAACAAAATCAATAAGAAGTCATACAATAAGCAGACAGATGAGAAAGATATTTTATCAAGAATGTTTAAAGAAAATTGAAAGAGATGAAGAAGGAATAAAAGGAGAGTTTAAGCATTTAACACGAGAAGATAGAATAAGTATAGAAATATTACACACAGCAGGATTTAATAATGCATTCATAGGAGTATTTGTAGGAAAAAATCGTTCAAGCATAAAAAGAGAGATAGATAAGAATGCGATAGAAATATGGGATATAAACAGCACAAAATCGCCATATAAAGAAAAAGGACAAATAAATATAAGATACTATTCATCAGAAAAAGCACAAAAAAATGCAGAAGAAAACAAATTAAGAAACAGAAAAAAATGTAAATTAGATAGATATAAAAATTTGAGATGGTCAGTAGTAGCACTATTGAAAGAAAAGAAAATAGATTACAGTCCAGATATAATAGCAAGCTTAAGTAAAGAAGGAAAAATAAAGGATGCAGAAACAAGTATAGGAGCAAATGCAATATATAGAGCAGTAAAGGAAAGAAAATATGGACTAACAATAAATGATTTGCCACATGGGAGAGGATATTTTAAGAAACAAGATAACAATCCACATACACAAACAAAAGAAATAAGTGAAAAGAAGAAAGAGATATCAATAGAAGTAATGCCAGAAGAAATTAAGAGAAAAGAAACAGATACACATTTTGAAGGAGATAGTGTAATAGGAGTAGCAAAAGGAACACATAATACATTAATAACTTTAGTAAATACAGCAAGCCAATTTTTGATAATAAAAAGGTCAGAAAATAAAACAGGTCAAGCAACAGTGGATACATTTGATAAACTAGAAGAAGAAATACCACAATTAAATAAAATAATGGAAAGTTTGTTACTAGATAATGGAGTCGAGTTTAGTAAAATAGAGGAAATGATGATGTCAGTAAAAAATAAAAATAGAAAAAGATTTCAAATATATTTTACACATCCATATGCATCATATGAAAGAGGATGTAATGAAAATAAAAATAGGTTAATAAGAAGATATTTTAAAAAAGGAAAATTAGTAGAAGATTTAAGTGATGAAGACATATTAAATATAGCTAGAAAGATAAATAATATGCCAAGAAAGGCATTAGGATATAAAACACCATTAGAAGTATTTGAAAGTAATTTAAAGAAAAAAGGAATAGATACAAGTTTTTTAGATGCATATAGAATAGAGCTACCAAAATGTTTAGTAGCTTAATTGACGAAAACAAAAATAAATTATAGAATAAAGAAAATCAAAAATATAAAACGAGAATATGACAAGACTTTTTAGAAAAAAGTTGTTGCATTGGCAATGAAAATTTTGCCTAAAAAGTTGTCCCGAAAAAATACATAAAAATGTATTGACAATTTTATAGAAACAAAATATAATTAGAAAAAACAAATGAAGGAGGAATAAAATGAAAAAGGGAGAAATTAATACATTTGCAGTAATTGTAATTGTAATTGCTATTGTATTAGTAACTGCAATTGTTATTGCAATTATAAGCGGAAACAAAAAACAACCAGAAGGAGAAAATTTATTACAAAATTCAACCACAAATACTGAACAAACACCACAGACAACAAGACCAACAATAGAAGGAAATGAGTATGTTAGTGAAAGTAATGGTTTAAAAACAAACACAAGTAGCAAATTAAAGGAAGACAAAACATATGGACAATATAAATTTACTAATATAAGATTACAAACAGATGCAAATGGTTCAGTATTGTTAGCAGATGTAACAACAACTGCTACAGAAAAACAAGAAGGAAAAGAAGTAACAATAAAATTTATAGACAAAGAGGGAAATGAATTAGTAAAAATAGGAGCATATATAGGACAAATCAAACCAGGAGAAACAAAAACATTTAGAACAGAAACAACAACAGACATAACAAATGTATATGATTTTATCATTGAATAAAGTAGTAAAGAATAGCATTACAGTTTAAAAGTAATGCTATTTTTGTGTAAACTAAAAAAGTGATTCTTTTGTAGCAAAATCAAAAATCACTTTTTGTTTTGTGTTTACCAAGAAAAAATGACAACAAATAAAGATAAGTCAAAACATATAGATATTGCAATTGAGACGTAAATTTGATAAAATAATATAGAAAGTAATACAATAAATTTAAATATATTAATATAAAGAAGGTATTTATATGAGAGAAATTCATGTTTTATTTAACCAAAAGGAAATGGAACAAAGGATAGATGAATTAGCAAAACAAATCGAAAAAGATTATGAAGGAAAAGAAATTACAGTTCTATGTGTGTTAAAAGGAGCAAGTTTTTTTACAATACAATTAACACAGAAAATAAAAAATAAAATGGAATTTCAATTTATAGAATTATCTAGTTATGGAAATAACACAACAAGTAGTGGAACAATTACAATAAAAAGAGATATGGAACATTCGTTAAAAGGAAAAAATGTTTTAATTGTAGAAGATATTATTGATACAGGAAGAACTATGCAGTTTTTGCTAGAAAGAATAAAAAAAGAAAATATAGAAAGTGTAAAGGTTGCTACTTTATTGGATAAACCAGAAAGAAGAGTAGTAGAATTAACGGCAGACTATGTGGGTTTTACTATACCAAATAAATTTGTATTAGGATATGGAATGGATTATGAAGAATATTATAGAAACCTGCCATATATAGGATATATAGAATAGGAGAGTAAATGTTTATCATTGAAGAGGAACTAAAAAAACTTCCTAAAAAACCGGGAGTTTATATTATGCATGATAAAGAAGATACCGTTATTTATGTAGGAAAGGCAGTTTCCCTAAAAAACAGAGTAACAAGCTATTTTAGGAAAACCAATAAAACTCCAAGAATAGAAAAAATGGTATCTCTTATTGACCATTTTGAATATATTGTAACAGACAATGAAGCAGAAGCATTAATTTTAGAGTGTAATTTAATTAAAAAAAATAGTCCTAAGTTTAATGTGCTTTTAAAAGATGATAAAACATATCCATATATTAAAGTGGATGTTCAGTCTGACTATCCTAATGTATATACAACAAGAAAAATTTTAAATGATGGGGCAAAATATTTTGGACCATATGCAAATGCAGGAGCAGCCAAAGAAATGGTAAATTTTATTAAACAGAGATTTAAAATTAGGCAATGTAAAAATTTTAAGAATAAAGATAGAGCATGTTTAAACTATCATATTAAAAGATGTTTAGCTCCTTGTATGGGATATGTTTCAAAAGAGGATTATCGAGAGCAAATCAACCAAATTTTGTTTCTTTTAGAAGGGAAAACAGACAAAGTAGTAAAACAAATAGAAGAAGAAATACAAATAGCTGCGAAGCATTTGGAATATGAAAAAGCAGCAGAATTAAGGGATAAAAAGTTAGCAATTGAAAGAATTTCAGAAAAACAAAAAGTTTCTAATATATCAGAAAATAATATTGACGTAATTGGGTTAAGCAGAAATGAACTATTGTGTTGTATTGAAATATTTTTCGTTCGAGGAAGCAAAATGATTGGAAGAGAGCATTATTTCCTAGATGATGTTATTGATTTAAATACAAAAGAAATATTACTAGAATTTATAAAGCAATATTATATGGAAAAAATAGAATTTCCTAATAAAATTATGTTACAAGAAGAAATAGAAGAAAAAGAACTGCTAGAACAAATCTTAACTAAAAAAGCAGGAAGAAAAGTAGAATTAAAATTTCCACAGAAGGGAGAAAAATTAAGATTTGTAGAAATGGCAGTTAATAATAGTAAAATTACTTTAGAAAATAAATTACTAGAAAAAACGAGCATATTAAATGAATTAAAAGAAACATTGCAATTAGAAAAAAGTCCAAGAAAAATTGAAATGTATGATATTTCGAACATTTCAGGGCAATTTATGGTAGCAGGCATGGTGGTTGCACAAGATGGAATACTTAAAAAGAATTTGTCTAGAAGATTTAAAATAAAAACAGTATTTAGCCAAGACGACCCAAGATGTATGAAAGAGGTTGTTACAAGAAGAATAAACATTCGATAGGAGAAGAAAGCAGTGGATTTGGAAAATTGCCAGATGTTATTTTTGCTGATGGAGGAATAACCCAAATAAGAGCTATTAGAGAGGCTGTAAACCAATTTCCGGTTTCAATTTCTATTTTTGGAATTGTAAAAAATGATAAGCATAGAACAAAAGCAATTATCAATGAAAATAGAGAAAAAATAGAAATATCAGAAAATATAATGAAATTTTTAACAAATTTTCAAGATGAGGTACATAAAGTAGCAATTGAGTATCATCGAAAATTAAGAGAAGCAGAAATGAAAAAATCGCAGTTAGATGAAATTACAGGAATTGGAGAAAAAAAGAAGCAAGCATTATTAAAAAAATTTGGTAGCATTGAAAAAATAAAAGAAGCTACAATAGAAGAA
>ENA-ORPD01002399-ORPD01002399.1-human-gut-metagenome-genome-assembly--contig:-NODE-2399-length-11392-cov-2.523242_pt1 | contig 11392 bp, 9 predicted proteins | sample MGYA00242143_ERZ509076 | MGnify/ENA primary metagenome ERZ509076 (study PRJEB26280, sample SAMEA2338706) | human gut metagenome | biome: human gut; feature: human-associated habitat; material: faeces... | reverse complement strand
CAAAATCGAAACATACACCCACCTTATTCTTTTTCTGAACGATACTCCGGTTGAGGCTGACGACAAATATCTTTCGGATCTATACTGGCATACAAATAAGAGCCCGGTTCAAAATACAACTCAACATAATCTTTCATTAAAATAGTGCCCGATTTATATTTCCCAGCAGGAATCACTACACGTCCACCTCCATTAGCAGAGCAATCTGTTATTGCCTGATTAATAGCTTCACTACTAAGAAACGAAGAATCCTTCTTTGATCCATAATCCAATATATTATATTCTCCAACATTACTTCTCTCTTGCGAATAACAAGTTAAAACCAACAAGGGAAACAAATAAACACAAACCGATTTCATAACATTCATTCTTTATCGAAAAAGATAGCACTGCACACTGGATAATCAGGATTTCCATAATGGTCATAAAAGAAACGAGTAATCCGGAATTGAACATTTCCCGACACACCAAATGATAGATAAACTCCCTCTTCAAAATTATTAAGAAGATAAGATGCTAATATTCTTTTTGTATTGACATCTATCACATCAACCACTTCCTGGCAATTTTTTTCCTTATAATCTGCAAAATATAACGACACTTTTGTATTTTCCTCCACAGTAACATCGATCAATTGATGAAGAACCGAGGTCCTAACTACTTCAATCCGTCCTTTTCCTTCTACTTTCTGCAAAGAGACAGGTCGAGTACTATTGTTATCCAACACTTTAAGAGAATCACCTATATAGGACAGCATACAAGTTTTAGGTAATTTTGAAGAATGGCCGAATATATCATATCCCTTTTTCCCATACTTCCTCTTCCAATTGCCATGAGTTTCAACATCTTTACAAATAAACGTCGCTGTTCCCGACGGCGGATTAGAATAAATAGTCGATCTATCTGTCATATCAGTTCCAGCAGGAACTATGATCTGAGCTCTATCTGGTTCTTGCGACAGGTAAATTTGATTTTTATTTATCTTTCTACCTTGTTCCAATAATCTTAGCCCCGTAAAATCCTCATTGAACGTATAAATATCGACCTTTTCTATTCCGGTCCATTCTCTCGGGAAATGCCATATCCCCGCTCTTCCTTTCACCGAATAAGCCATTATTTCGAGATGATTTACCCAAAATACAGGGACAAATACATCATGCCCTTCTTTCATCAAATATCCATCTCTATATAAACGATGAACATTGTCATTATCCCATTTACTAACAACATTATCGGATAAAGTCAATGTTATCCCCAATGTGTCCCTAGTCTCATACTTTAATCTCAACAATCGATTCAGATAAAAATAAACATATGTGTGATGTGAAAGTTCTCTCGCAACCTTGAATGGATCACGCTGAAATTGAGTATCTTCTAGTTGCACACTCGCCCCAAAAACTTGAAATCTTCGTTTTGTTAAATCTATCTGTCCCCCATACAACTCGTCATGAGTACCGTCTCTACCACCACATGCAATATAAGGAGCGACTTCCATTTGATTAATATTCAACGAAGCCCACCAATCCCATGTAACACCCAACGAACACACTCCATAAAGATTGGTATCGGCATATTCACCGATTAACTGAATACCATATTCGGTTTTCAAATACTCCGCAGCCTTCTTTATAGCCGATATCTGATCTTCTTTTGTCACATAATGATATAAACTAGGTGGATACTGTGTCTCATTATCGAAATATAGTACTCCGGTTTCTTTAACCAAAGGAACTTGTTCTATAAAAGCATCGATCCGTTGCTTAGTCACCCCAGCATTCCATTCATTTACCATATTGACGAAATAGCTCTGACGATTCCACCAAACATCGCCTTTCACCAAAGATCCATCGGCATTTCGACATAACAAATCTTTCTTCACATACATATCCCACATAGGCGAATCCATATAAGCGTCAAATGGATTTACATGGAAAGTACAATTTGTATTATATTTCTTCGCTTCATTCATCAGCCATAATAAAGCCTCCTTCCCCTTTAATCCGCCAGGCGCGTACAAAGTAGAATCAATTGGCATCCACCATGGATAAGTATGATCATGGCCTCCCTGTTGAAAACCACCCAATATCACAACTTTGGGTAGACCACGAGAAATGCAGTCTATCTGTCGCAAATATTTAGCGACCGCCCCCAAATCCAAATTATGATGATCATTTTCCAAAGCACATCGTAACATGATTTTAAACGTCAAAGTTTGAGATAAATCTCTCTTATATGGATAAAGCGGATACCGGTAATCTAGCCCAATCGGGTACATCGATAAGGGTGATAACAACAGTAAAGACAACAATAATATTTTTACAGATTTCATCTTTTTTATTTTAATAATTAATCATTTATAAAATTGGCATAATTCTACATCTAATTCATTCCCCAAAAACAGGATTATCTACATACGACCTTTTTCCTTAAAACCGACCTATCTGTTACAAGAGATACAATGCAAACTCCATTTTGACTTCCCAATTCGCCTTTATCCAAACAAACCCGCACTCGGTTATCAGAAACGTCAAATACCTTATCATATAATAAATTCCCTGCTATCGAATGTATCTGGATATGTACTTTTGGAGAAGTAAAAACATCAGCCTCGATTGTCAAATCATCTCGAAATACAGAAGGATAACACCTCAGATTATCCTCCTTCCAACGAATATTCTCTTTACCTGATACCCCTTCTTCATCTATAAATACTGCACTACATACCGGATAATCGGGATTTCCGTATCCATCATAAAAGAAACGAGTAAACCGGAACTGTAAATGTCCCTTTACATTATATCTCAGATATATTCCCGACTGAAACGAATTGATTAATTTTGAATGCAATATTCGCTTTTTCACGGCATCGATAACATCAACTACCATTTGGCAATTTCTGTCTTTATAATCGGCAATATACAACGAAAGCATTCTTTTTTCAGCCGTTTGCACATCGATTATCTGATGTAACTTCGATGTCCGTACCGCCTCTATTCTTTTCCCATCTTCCTCAGGAGTCTGTAATGCTACCCGACGAGAACTATTTGTATTATACACATCGAGATTATCACCTATATATCCCAATTGAATACCATCTGACAACACTTTCGACGCTCCGAATACATCATAACCAAGGCTGCCATACTTGTCTTTCCAATCCCCCTGTGTCTCATAATCTTCCCCTAAAAAATCGATCTCTCCAGAAGCCGGATTATCATAAATCGTTCCGTCATGAACATCGGTTCCAGCAGGGACCAATATTTGGGCCACTCCAGCTTCAAGATTCAAATCGATTTGATTATCTGTAATTGCAATATTCGAATCCTTTAATTCAAGGTCATAATAAGAAGAATTAAACTCATATATATCAACAGACTCTATACCTTTCCATTCTCTCGGCAAACTCCACTTACCCCGTCTTCCTTGATATGAATACGCCATAATTTCAAGATGATTTACCCAATATACCGGAATAAACACATCATAATTTTCTTTCATGAGTTTTCTATCCCGATATAGTCTATGAACATTATCACCTTCCCATCTGCTATCCACACTATCCGAGAGAGAAAGAGTCATTTCATATCCATTTGTGCTTAAATTTTGTCTCAATAAACGATTCATATAAAAATAGGGCAAAGTATGATGTGTAAACTCCCTTACCACTTTCGAAACATCTTGTTGAAATTGAATATCCTCTAACTGGATACTCGAACCAAAAACTTGTAATCTCCGTTTACTGATATCATTAGTAGCACCTAATAAATCATCGTGACATATATTACATCCTCCACAAGCTACATATGCTGGAACCTCCATCTGATCGATATTTAAAGAGGCATTCCAATCCCACGTTACACCTAAACAATCAAACCCATACAAATTCACATCTGCGTACTCTCCTATCAACTGTATATTATACTGTTCCTTTAAATATTCAGCAGCTTTTTTTATTGCAGTTATCTGGTCGGCACGAGTCACCCGATGTTTAGGACTGGCCGGATATTGAGTCAAATTATCGAAATATAAAACTCCGGTTTCTTTAACCAAAGGTAATTCATTTAAAAATGCATCTATACGTTGCTTTGTCACCCCAGCATTCCATTCATTTACCATATTGACAAAATAGCTTTGGCGATCCCACCAAATATCACCCTTTACCAAAGAACCGTCTGTATTTCTGCACAACAAGTCATTTTCTTCATAAAAATTCCATTTTTCTGAATCCATATATGCATCAAACGGGTTCACATGGAAAGTACAAGTCGTATTATATTTTTTAGCCTCTTCCATCAACCATATCAAAGCTTCTTTCCCTTTCTACGACCCGGAGCTGTAAAACTATCATCTACCGGAGCCCACCACGGATAAGTATGATCATGTCCATTCTGCTGGAAACCTCCTAACACGACGATCTTGGGAATTCCTCTTGTAATACAATCTATTTGCCTTAAATAATTAGCAACCAAAGACATATCCAAATTGGATATTTGATCAGGAAGAGCACAACGTAACATGACTTTAAAAGTCAATGTCTGAGACAAATCTTTCGAATAAGGATATAACGGATAATTGTATGTTAGCCCAGCCGAATTAACTTGTGATAAAAACAACGAAAGCCCGACAAAAAAGCCGACTACAATAAATTTCAATTTATTCATAATTAAACAATTACATAAAATACAAAACCTGTGTCACAGAGACACTTTCACTCAATGACACAGGTTACAAAAACGAACTTATCTCTTAACTATACGCGATGTTACCACAGTCGCCCCATTATGAAGTGATACAAGATAAGTTCCATTTCCCAAATCAGAGAAGTTCAACAAATTATCTCCGATACCTAAATTTATCCTTTTTACCAATGATCCATCAATAGAATAAACACAAAGCGTACTTGTTCCGGCAAAAGGATTCGTTACGACCAACTGTCCAGTAGTCACCGATGGATACACATTCAACTGAGTTTGTTCCACAGCATCGATACCCGACCCGTCTCTATATTCAACAGCTCCTATTGATGGGGATGCTGGGCGCATTCTTCCTGTTTGGTCTTCTGTATTGGAAGAATTCGGAGATCCGTTTCCTACGGCAGGATTATTTTCACCCGTTAATAAATGAACATACTGCCCATCCACTTCTGCAATAGGAGCTAAATAAGTACCAACTGTGAATGGACTATCCAACGGATAGAACCGGCCTTCACCATATCGAGTATCGTCCCAAATACAATAGTTACGCACAAAAGAACCAAAAACAGTACCATAATCAGCATCTTTATCTCCATTTTCCACGTAAATACAATTATCAAAATCTATTGTCGCAGTTCCTCCCGATATATACATGGCATTCTGTCCATCAGCCGAAGAATTACCTACAATCGTACAGTCATAGATACTGATAGATGAAGCCCCTTCCCAACTACCATCAATAATACCGCCATTCGTCGGAGAGGAATTACCACTAATCGTCATATTTTGACACGTATAAGCTGCTCCCTGAAAAGCAATCGCTGTGCCTGTATTATTTACAATGGAAACATTTTTCATTAAACCGCTCGATCCCCAACCTATACCGGCGATAGATTTTCCAGAATTTCCCGTAGCATAGCAATTGGTTACATTTATTTCTTCACCCATTTGAACTTTAAAAATAACTCCATTCTGCCCGGCTGCACTTTTATTATTCGTATATATACAATTACTTATAGCCCCTACGCTTCCATCGAACCAACCTCCGGGATGAGCGTTAATTTCATTGCCGTTAAAAACACAGTCGGTAATTGTAAACGTACCATCTAAACGAACTGCTCCAGCTCCACCTCCTGTATTTTTATCGAATGTACAACCTTCTACTACACAGTTCGATGATTTATTCGAATAAACGCCGACTCCGTCCCAACCATCGTTCTCTATAAAATCACAATTCCTAACAGTCATTTCACTTCCGGCATCTTGTTCTTCTGCATAACATAATATACCAGCCCCATTACTACTACATGAATTTCCTTTAAATGTACTTTCTGTTGCATTGACTATCATACTTCCAAAACATGCTATCGCACCTCCACTACCTCCAAAATTTCCCTCGAAAGTACTGTTTTCTACATCTACGTCCCAATTATAGGTGAGGACTCCTCCCCCGTTCTGGCCACTTATATTATTAAAGAACGAGCAACTAGTCAAAGTTAATTTGGGATTTGCTGACTGATCGGGTTTCTGCAACTTAATAGCACCACCCCATTTTGCTTTGAATCCATCAAATACACAATTTATAAGTATTAATCCACTTCCAGCAGGAGAAGTTGCATCGGGAATCAGAGTACCACCCAAAACAACTATCGCCCCGGCACCGCCAGAAAAATCGCCCATATAATCGTTATCAGGTCCCGACATCCGCCCCGTAGCGTGACGGAAAATAAAGCCATCAACTACGATATCCTGCTCGCCCAATAAACCATAAGCAATCGTATAGACCGTATCGGTATCATTAATAGCACCATCTAATATAGTCTCATTTTCTTGTACATTCCGTTCCGCTCCACCGGTAGATGGATAACCACCTAAAACCGTAACACCGCCTGACAACTTAAACCGCTTCTCTATATTGGGTGCGGTAGAATTACCCTTGTAATCTACTGTCGGTTTATAAACTCCGGCTCCGACATGAACCGTCGTCCCGGCAGAAGCATTATAGAGAACTTCTCCCAAGTCGTTTTTTGCATTAGCCCAATCACTACCACTACCATTTCCTGCTCCGGAAACCGTAACATACACGTCTGTCGCAAATACATTCATTGCAACAAGACTCAATGACGAAATCAGTAATTTTACCTTTTTCATGATAAATCTTATTTTTAAGGATTAGTATTAAATAATTAAAATCATTCAATTGATTCGGGAAATTATAGCAGACCAACCTCCGCCCGGAGCCATCGTTACTTTCAATTTTTTCCCGGACACGATATTTTGTTCCTCTATTTTGTAATCGTTTCCGTTCCTGTCGGCATTTATCCCGTCCTTGAAAATTTCAGCTTTCCACAGTCCCTGGCTTAAAAAAGAGAAATCCAAAGATATTTCCCGCTTATCTCAATTCGTGATAGCTCCAACATACCACTTATCACCTTTCCTTCTCGCAACCGCCGCATATTCACCGACTTTCCCCGCAAGGGAAACGGTTTCATCAAATACCGTAGGAAGTTGCGCTATATAATCGGTTGTCTCCTGTTCTTTTCTATAATTGTTAGGGCTATCGGCCATCATAACCAACGGAGCTTCAAACACTACATACAAAGCAACTTGATGCGCACGTGTACCTTGACTCATAGGTGTTCCCCAAATGCCTTTATAGCTTTCCCTGTTAGCATTGACCATCGCCCCCGGCGTATAATCGACCGGCCCAGCCAGCATCCTCAAATAAGGTATGGTCACATCATTTCGAGGCATATCAGGATAATCCCCTTTCAAATATTCCAGACCATAAACGCCCTCAAAATTGATAACATTCGGGTAAGTCCTCTGTAATCCCGTAGGCTTATAACACCCATGCAAATCAATAAGCAAATGATATTCAGCTGCTTTCTTCGCCAACCGTGTGCAAAAATTCACTACACGTTGGTCGTCCCTATCCATGAAATCCACCTTGAAACCTTTCACTCCAAGGTCGGAATAGTGTTTCAACACTTCGTCCATCTTTTGGTCCAAAGGCAACCACCCTGCCCACAACAAAATAGAGACATTTTTCCGCTTCGCATATTCAATGATTTCGGGAAGATCGATATCCTCTACGGGAGTCATAATATCGGTACTCATTGCCCACCCTTCATCTAATAACACATATTCTATTTTATTTTCAGAAGCGAAGTCAATAAAATATTTATAAGTTTCAGTGTTTACTTATAATCCGCATTTCCAAATTTCAATAGAATCCCAAACCAAGCGTTTAAATTTTGAGCCTTTTGGAAAAACGAAGTGTTCAAAAATTGACAAGCACACAGCACAAAAAAACGTTGAAAAGACAAGATTCTTCGAAACTGTTTGTTGACCGTTTTTCGCAGTCTCGAAAAACCGCTAACTTATATGACAAAAATAATTATATACTTAGTTGCACTCAACTAACAAGGCAGTCAAAGTAACAGACCTTAATCACCTTTTTATTTACTATATATTGTGAGACTTTAACCATTCCCACAAGCTTTTATCCGAATACCCCCAATAGGTCAAAGTCTCAGTATTTACGCATAGCACCACAATACCGATAGGATTATCACCATAACGAACAACTCTTTCATAAACAGCCTGCGCATCGTCAAATGCAGCCAACACAAAATATTGGTTTTCATAAACAGTATAATAGTCTCCCAACTCAGCTATTCTGTTTCTGACAATAGACGCATTCACATTAGGGTCTAATATGATAATAAATAATTTTTTCATTTTTCTTCAATTTGAACTTTTAACACCTCTGTCATATCCGTTGCACGACTTTTAAACTCTCCTGACCATTCTACATTTAGAACAAATTTAGAGGCATTTCCGTTTTTACAACTAATATAGTATTCTATTGTCCAATATCCTTTTTCCAAATAATGACTTTTCAGCTCTAACCCATTAAAGAGTATTTTGGGATTTGCAGCCACTTCTTTTCCTGGGGTGCCTATGCTATTAGGATTTATTATTTCAAATAACTTAATTTTACTGGGTATCCCAATTGGAATATCTACTCCTTGAGATGTCCATCGTAATTGTTTGCTTCCTGAATTTTTAATAGATTTTATATTAGACTTTGATCGTCCGTATTTTATATCACTAACATACACTTTGCATCCCAAAGCTGCCAAACTTCCTTTATTATCAATGCTTACCAAGCACTCGAAAGAATTAGCCTCTGGGACTCTTTGATTTTCTGGTATATTTTCAGTTACACCACTATCAATTAGAGACATTGTTAATGAGGGGGCATATAGCCATTTCATGATAGATTCTTTTGTTAAAGCCACGATCACAGCTAAGACCGTTCCTATAGCCCCAATTATTTGGAACAGTTTAACTGCAATATCCCACGGGTCATAAAAATCTTGACACTTCAAATTAGTCTCGGATAAACAATACCACAAAATGATACCTCCACCTCCAAATATTCCTCCTAATAGAAACCAGCCTATTGGGCTGAACCATTTAAGACATTTTTTACGATTAAATTTCACCTCTCATTTTTTGTATAATTATCGTGCAAAGGTAGTTATCTTATTTAAGATAGTCAAGGAATGACACCATTTTACCATTTTTCACTTCCGTTATTCTATGGAACACGTGTCATATAGAGCGTATATAAGGATTTATTTTGAAAGTTCAAGTCCACGTCTGTGATACATTATCCCTAACTCATTGTTGGTTACCTCTATAAAAATAACTACCATTATGTATGGTTTTAATTCAACGATACTAAGATAGCAAATTATCAATAATTTTACAAATATTTGATAACTAATTTATTATATTTCGGAGCGATAATTACTAAAACCAAAGCAGGATAAAAGTCTTACGAATATCTTTAATATGATTCTGGGCGTGAGTACATTTGCTTACAATTCTAAATATTGATTTGGGTTAGGATTAAATGACTCAAAATGTTTTTGATGGTTAAATAAATTCCATGACAGGTAAAGGGAGATGACGAGGCTGTTGTAATACAGTTCAAATGCCTTTATAACGGTGTTGATTATACCTCTGGAATCTTGGGAGGAACATCTTTCCGCTTATATAGCATTATATCCGTATACGTGGCGTTGTAGTTCACATGGGCATTAAATTCGGTTTTTATACAGTCCTCGAAGGGGTCGCCCAGAGTCTGATTCCTTCCCATCCATTCACAAAGCTCCACAATAGACGACTTGTTTGACGTGAAGTAAATAAACGAGTGGCCGTTCAAGACCGTCAGCACGTCAAGGTAGTCGGAGAGCTTCCAGTACATCGTATAGGTGCCCACTTCGGTGGAGAGATAAGGCGGGTCGACGAGGAACACCGCACCGGGCGTATCCTTGTACTCATTGAACACCTCCCGATAATCCCGAGAGGTGATTTCCAGCCCTTCCAAATAATCGGGACATTCCGGATAATCGTTTTTGCGGATATTGTTATAGAGGGTGTCTTTCCGCATCTCAGAGACGCTCAGCTTATACTTCATCGAAAACATAATCGAGGCAGAGAGCGTGATGAAATCTACGTACCCGTTTTCGCGCTCCTCCCGCTGAATGCGGTCGAATATGCGCTCCCGAATGTCTCCGGTGATCGCCTTGTGCCGAGGAACGGTATTGCCCACGATTTCCCGAATATCGGCGATCAATCGATTGGTGCGCGGTATGTTTTCAAGCCGCTTTCGGTAGTTGTCGAAATCGTTGTACACCACGGTGGCATTCGGCTTGCACCGCTTGGCGATGTGGGAGAGCAGGCCGGAACCTCCGAACAGGTCGACGAATGTGACATCGTCGGGAAACTGTTTCAGAACTTTTATAAACTCGCGCGCGAACATGCGCTTCTGCCCTACGAACGGGAGCGGGGCCGATAGATACATTTTCTTTTTCATACGTTCAGGTCAAATTTGATATTTTCGTTGCCGGCGAGCAAATCCCGTGTACGGGCGATGTTATTGTCGTAGATGTGCACGTTGCCGAGGTTGAGGGTGACAGATTGCAGGGGCAAATCGATTTGCCGGGACATCAGGTACAGGTGGTATATGTCGGCCGGAAGTCCGAGGTTGGCATCGGAACTGCGCTGGTAGGCTGACAGCACCAGCTCGCCGCCGTCGACTTGAAATTGCACGAGGCTGAGGCACGGGGCTTGATTGGTCTCCGCGCCGGTGGATCCGAGGAACAGCACATAGTTTTTGCTGCTGCGCTTCTCCCGGTTGATTCTGTCGATGAGTGGCGGCTTCTCGAAGTAGGTGGGGTAACTGTTCACCAGCGTATGGCCGCAGTAATCCCACCAGCTGATACCCGCCTCCCGGTATTTCTCCACACTACGCTCACCGTTCATAAAGAGCCGCAGTTCGTCCCTGAGCTTGCGCCGGGCGATATTATGCCCCTCGAAGATGTCGAGCATGTCGGCCGGAGTCAGCGAGAGCGACTCGTTAAGCAGGTAGCGGCTCGTGCCTTTCCTGCCGGTTTGCGTCTTGCCGTCGATGAGGATTCTGTCCAGTAACCGATAATATTTGTTCATGGTGTTTTTTTACAGGCAAAGGTATCGTGCACATGGACTTGTTTCATTCCGGGGCGTTCTCATTCCTCTGCAAGGAGATTGCAGTCGGCTTTGAATCGTCGGATAAGGTCATATACCGTGCGCTCGCATACACCGTATTTCTCGGCCAGCGCAGCCACGATATAGGAGGGTTT
>ENA-ORPD01002385-ORPD01002385.1-human-gut-metagenome-genome-assembly--contig:-NODE-2385-length-11430-cov-2.736615_pt1 | contig 11430 bp, 17 predicted proteins | sample MGYA00242143_ERZ509076 | MGnify/ENA primary metagenome ERZ509076 (study PRJEB26280, sample SAMEA2338706) | human gut metagenome | biome: human gut; feature: human-associated habitat; material: faeces... | reverse complement strand
ACCGCGCTACCGATCGGCCGCTCGGCGACTCGAATTTCACGCTCATAACTCGATATCTCACGATTGCGGAAAACCCTTCAAACGCCATTCCGTAAACGCTTCCCACCGGGTAGGGACAGGAGATTACACGATACTCAAAATCTGTCAGTTTCATTTTTTCTTGTGCCTCTTTTTTAGTTTCTCGTTCGTGCCCTTGAGTCCGGGCAGCTACCCCGGACAGGCACAATTCAGGAACGCTTATACTACAATGCTCCGCGTTCCGTTGGGGCGGGTCTCCTTTCGCCTTGCGGCAAGTTCGGCGCCCGCCATGCCGTACTTCAAAAACATTTCAGGTTGTGTGGTCTTTGGTATTCAAAGTGTCAGAAGATCAGCCCGCTTTCGTTCGTTGTTATGCTCTCCGCTCGCGTCGCTAATGCCGAAAGATCCAGCTTTACTTGTAAAACAAACGTATCGTTTATATACGTCGTGTTTCCGTAATAATTGCGATAATTGACAGTGATCTGCGCATGCGTAGTCCTCATATCCTGGCACGCCGTTTTCAGAGCGTTGTTGTATAGATTCCGCGTCATCGTACTCGGAGCGACTATTTCTCCCGCAGACGTCAGGCGCGTGCCTTTGAATAAGCTGTTCAAAAACGCTTGCGAAGAAGTAAATTGTTTCGTCTCCGTCAAATCCACGCTCTGAAATACCGCGTATTGCAGTATAGGCGCAGCGTTACGAATAGCCGTCACAACCGACGTTGCCAACCCGATTTCCAGCGTTTCGATCTCCGTCACGCTCGCCAGCGTTCCTGCCGTATATTCCTCCACCAGCGTTACGTTATATGACGTGCCCGATTCCGAACACACCACCGTATTGTTTCCGCCGATAGACAAACCCGCGCCCGTCAGACGCTTTACGTAATCGACGCTTACCTCCGCTTTCGCTTCCGCATTGTCCTGGCTTGTCACCGTTACTTTGATTTGTTCGCCGAACGGCTGCAAGCACGCTACTACCGCCGTCAATGCTCCGTCCGCGCTCGGCGTTACCGTCACGTAGTCTGTGACCGTTTTACCGCTCGCCCAGGTCGAGCTTGCATTTTTGAACGCGATACTCCAATCTACTTTTTTATTTGTCGTGTCTGCGGGCAATACCGTCGCCGTCAGGGTATAAGCCGTTTCCGCTATTGCCGACACGCCATACTCGTCATACTCGCTTGACAAAAGCTTTGTTGCCGTCAGCTGCATTCCGTTGCCTTCCGGTTCATTAAATATCACGCCTCCGCCGACGTCTTCGGAGGGGCTTCCATTTCTACTCTTTCATTCCCGCCATGCGTTATCTGTTCTTTGATCGCATAGACCCCGGCGCCGATCCCGGCGCCGAGTACCAACGATAACAGATTCGATACGATTCGCGTTTTCTTATCTGTCATTTTTCTTTCGCTCCTTTATCAGAATACAATCTCCGTTTCGTCGATCACTATGCTCTCCACGCCTTTCTGCGTTACGATCTTCGACGTGTCGAATCTCAATCCGTACGTTTCAAGCAGCTTTCCGCCCTCCGCGTCATAAATTTCCACCGTGTAAGCGTCTGCTCCCGTATAGGTAGGAATGTTTGCGATCAACTTATTCTTTATCGTGTTATTCGTTTTATACAACGCTTCTCCCCATGTCTTATCGAAAAAGCCCGTCAGCGTCGCGCTCGCTCCTCCGCTGTATTCTTTCAAATCTGCGGTTTTTGCTCCCGACGCCGTTATCACTCCACCGAATGCAAGCGCGGGTTTAATTTTGAAATATTCCGCCTTGTCCGTATTCGCGCGCGTATAAACCGTAGATTTGTTCACGCTTATCTGCACCGCCGCGCTCTTGCTCTCCATAAAGTCCAGCTGCACCAAATTTTCCGCTCCGTTTTCGCTCAATGCTTTTCCGTCCAGCGTCAGCGTATAGCCCGTTGTTCTCTGCAAATACTCCACCGTACACGTCGCATACGCTTCCGCATTATCCCGCGACGTCGCTTTTACGATGATCTGTTCCCCGAACGCCGCAACGTTCTCCACGACTGCCGTCAATGCTCCGTCCGCGCTCGGCGTTACCGTCGCATACTCCGTCACCGTTTTACCCGTCGCCCATGTCGAGCTTGCGTTTTTGAACGCTATCGTCCAATCTACCGCTTTATTTACCGCATCCGCAGGCGTGATCGTTGCCGTCAGCGTGTACGCACTTTCCGCCAATGGCGACACCCCGTATGCCTCATACTCGCTCGATGCAAGTTTCACCGCCGCAAGGCGGATCCCGTGACTCACGCCCGCCTCCGTGCTCACTTCGCCTCCGCCGCTGCTGTCCTCGCCCGGCTTTTCTTCTCCGCCCGGCTCTTCCACTTTCGGCTCCTCACCCCATTTGTAATGGTGCTGCAACAATCCCCCGCACACGCCGCCCACAAGGATCAGCGCCAATCCGCACGCGATCCCTCCGACCACCTTCTTCACTTTGCTTTCGCCTGTCTTTTTTACTGCCATTTCTCTTTTTCTCCTTTTTCCCGTTTCCGGGTTTTTTTTACTGTTTTTCTTCCTACCACCCGGCAGGACGAGGAGGAAACTTCGCCCTGCCTTCGTGGAAGATTAAGAGGGCTTTTTCTTTACTTATCAGCCCTTTGGGGCGGGACTCACGCGCCCGCTATGCCGATAATATGATAAGGAAGTTTTTGTATAAGCTGGTTTAATTTGCCGCCCGCGCTTTCCCCTCCGCCTCGATTGCCTGTTCCAGACATCTGATCGCCTCCGACAGCCTCTCCTCCGCCTGCGTCAGCGCGTCTAACCTCTGCACCGCTTTCGCTCCCGACGGACTGTATATTTTTCCTGCGCTTAATTTTTCGATTACCTCCGCCGCTTCGTCTATCTGAAACAAAAGCCGCGTTTGCTCTACTTGTAACCGTTCCCGCAAGGCTTCCGTTTTATCCCGGCGGCTATTTCTTCCCATACTTCGCCCTCCCCGCGTTGAACGACACCACTTTCCCGCTCTTGGCTTTCCTCGCACCGCTGCTCGGTTTCGGGCTTTTCTCTGCCGGCGGCGTTTTCGTTTTCTTTTTCACCCCTTCCCGCTTCGCTTTCGAGGCCGTGATCTTCACGCCCTTTTCTACCGGATTTGTCGCCGCGAAGCTCTCCGCCTCTCCTTTGCTCTTAAAGCCTTTGTATTTCCGAACGTCGTTTTGTTGGTGCAGCACCCAATGCGTATCTCCTACTTGCTTTATCCGACTGCTCCCTTTCAACGTTTTTTCCGACTTTTCTTTCTCTTTCGGCATTTTTTCACCTCGCTATTTTACTACATAGCCGTTGTCTATCAGCTCCTGTTCTGATTCGTCCGCCCCGCTGAACTGCTCGAATATTTCCGGGTTGCTTCTCATGATCTGCGTCAGCTGACGCCAATGCGCTTCGTTTTCCCTTTTCAGCTCCTCATGCTCCGAAATCAGTTTATTATTCGATTCATCAAGCGCTCGGTAATCCTTTTCCAAATCCTCGAAATTGTCCCTTTGGCTTTCATACGCCGCTTGCAAGTTTTTGTATCTTTCACGCAATTCGTCGTATTCTTTCCGCAGCTGCTCGCGCTCCCGCTCCAATTCCAGAATCCCCGTCACCGCCGCGCAACGCTTCGACGCGCTGCACTCCGTCACGATCCCTCCCCCCGTCTGTTCCGTGATTGCCGTTTCGAGAATGTCTTTTTCATCCTCCGGCTCGGCTGCGTTTTGTTTCCGTTCCCGATATTCTATCGCTATGTTTACTATTCCTGCTATCAGGACAACAACTGCTCCTATTGCAAAGAACAACACTTCCGCTTTCGCCAGCACTAACCAAACTCCGCTCATTTTTGCTCCTCCTCGATGTCCCCGCTCGAAAGCAATTCGAGCGCCGCCAATAATGCGTTCGTGTTTTGATAACAACCTTTTCCCACGCCTTTCGCGCAAAGTTCGTCCACCGCCTCTTGCAACTCTTTTCGCGTGATCTCCCATTTTGCGCATACGTTTCCCTGCTTTGTCTTGGTCTGTTCCATTTTCTTAATTCCTCCACGAATTAATTTTTGTTGTTTATCGCCTCGGCTCACGCCGTTTCGATCCTCTTCCCCCCTTTCGGGGCAAAACGATTATTATAAAAATCTGCGGAAAGCCTTTATAGATTAGCGGCGATACCTTTTCCCGTTTCACGGTTGTCCTACATAAGTGGCTTTTTGATTTCGCCTAAACCGCAACTCTTTTATCTCTTCTTTTTCGCCGGCTTTCCTTTTGCTTTCGCCTTCGCTTTTGCCTTCGGCGCTTTTTCAACCGACTTCGGCACCTCGTACCCGTTCTTTTTCGCCCAGCCATACGCGCCCCGCTCCGTTTTCCAATGATTCGGCGCGCTATGCAGCACCGTGTTTTCTTTCGCGGTTTTCAATCCGTAATACTGCGTCGGCTGCCCTCGATTGATACAATACGTCTTTACTTTCAGTTTCTCGCTCATGCTTGCGACCTCCTCCGACCTCTCTTTTGTCCTCTACGCTTCGTTTCCCTCTGCGTGGGCTATCTTTTCGACCTCGACCGCTTTCGCTTCGCCTGCCCTATCATGACAGCTTTTTATAAGATTATATTACTTATAGTGATAATTACTGTTTGCGATAATACTATCACAAATACTACACTTTGTCAAGAGGACCCCGCGACCGTATAACAAACTCAAATCCTTATATATTATAGCACATCTTACGAAAAAAGTATAGCTTTTTCAGCAAAAAAATAGTAAAATATAAGTAGAAATTTTTTATAAGGAATCAAAAATGAAAAAGACGAAAATTGTTTGCACTTTAGGCCCCGCCAGCGATACAAAAGAAATCATTTCCGCTATGGCAGAGGCGGGCATGAACGTCGTGAGACTCAACTTTTCCCACGGCACACACGCAGATCACGCAATAAAGATCAAAACGGTAAAAGAGGTACGCACGGAGAAAAAAATTCCCCTGCCGATTATGCTGGACACCAAAGGCCCCGAATTTAGAATCAAAACCTTCAGAGACGGCAAGGCGACCTTGAAGGAAGGAGATACCTTTCGGTTCACTACGGACGACGTTGAAGGGGACAACACCCGTGTCGGCGTTTCCTATGCCGACCTTTGCAAAGAAATGCATCCCGGCGATAAGATATTGCTCAACAACGGGCTTATGGTATTGCGCGTAAAAGAGGTTGCCGCCCCCGATGTAATTTGTACGGTAGAAATAGGCGGCGAAATTTCAAACAGAAAATCAATGTTTTTTCCCGAAAAGGAATTACACCTCACGTTTTTATCCGAACAGGACAAAGAAGATATTCTTTTCGGCATCGAACAGGGCGTGGATTTTATTGCCCTCTCATTTGTTTCCAAAGCGCAAGACGTTCTCGACGCAAAAAAATTTCTCAAGGAACACGGCGGCGAGCATATCGACCTTATTGCAAAAATAGAAAACCGTGCGGGTGTCAAGCACCTCGACGAAATTATGGAAGTAGCCGACGGTATCATGGTAGCCCGGGGAGATCTCGGCGTGGAAATTCCCTATGAGGAGTTGCCGGATATTCAGAAAGGCATGATCAGCAGCTGCCGAATTTACGGTAAGCGGGTGATCACGGCAACGGAAATGCTGGAGTCGATGATTCATAATCCCCGCCCCACGCGGGCGGAAATTTCCGACGTCGCCAATGCCGTATATGACGGTACTTCCGCCGTTATGCTTTCGGGCGAAACCGCCGCGGGCTCCTTTCCCGTGGAATCGGTTAAAGCAATGGCAAAGATTGTGGAACGTGCGGAAAACAATGTAGAATATATCCAGGCAATCGACCATTATGCCATTAAAAATTCTTCTGAGGCGCTTTCTCATTCCGCCTGTACGCTGGCAAAGGATCTGAAGGCAAAAGCCATTGTTGTTTGTACGAGGACGGGCGCCACTGCGAGAATGGTATCTCGTTTCCGTCCCCTTATCCCTATCGTCGGCCTTACTACGGACGAACAAGCATATCGCAAGCTTGCGCTCAGCTGGGGAGTTCTGCCCGCTATGGCGGACGAATATTCCTCTGTGGATATTCTTTTCTATTTTGCCAAACTCGCCGCGCGAAAAAGCGGACTTGTCAAAAAAGGAGACATGATCGTTATTACGGGCGGCACGCCCAACGGCAAAAGCGGCAATTCCAGCCTGATAAACGTAGAAACGGTTTAATTCAGTTAAATTTTTCTCCCCTTCCCGCTTTTTCTGTTATGAAATAAAGCGGCGGGCGAGATATAGAAATACTTTTCAGAAACAAAAGACACATGCTGTCCGGAGAAATTTTTATTCTCCTTTTGCATGTGTCTTTCTATATAGTAAACGCTAAACTATTCAAACCGTTTTTTCATCCATTCATCGAGAAAAGCTATCTGTTCCTCCGTATGAAACCAGTGATCTCCGTCTTCCATTACCGTAAGCGCAGCATTGTGAGTTTCAAAAAAATTTTCTACTGTCTCACGGGATGTAAGATTATCCGTTCCCGCATAAAGAATTTCGGTGAAAATATTCCATTCAATGGGGTTTTCTCTGACAAAACATAAATACTTCCAGGATAGCGTTTCTCCGAATTCAGTAGAAACTTCTCCTTTTACTTGCAGTTCTTTTTCCGATACGTTTGCCTTTTCCAGCATATCCAAAATAAGCCTTTCCATATCTAATACGGGAGAAATAAAAAGAGCTTTTTCCAATTGACAATTTTGTAATGCGTACATAGCAAAATAAGCCCCTATACTATTGGCAAGCAAACAAATATGTTTATACTTTTTATGCACTTTGTCATAAGCTGTTTTAATTTGTTTTTCCACGCTCCAAGGAAAATAATCCTTGTAGTCCACTCCGATAATATCGAAGCCCGCACAATTTTTCTTATACGCTTCTGCCTCTAAATAACTCCCGCCTTTTCCATGAATATATAATATTGCCTTTTTCATAGCATCACGCCTCAAGCTTATAAATACAACTGATTTATAGATAAAGATTTGCTTTTTTATTAACTTTAATATAAAAAGAACGTAAGTCAAACAATGTTCAACTTACGCTCTCTTTGGCGCAGAGAAAGGGATTTGAACCCTTGTATGCATTCCTGCATAACACGATTTCGAAGAATAACTAATCCCCATACACCACAATATATTGTGTTTATATATAAATAAAACTACAAAATATGGTACTTTTTGAGAATATTTTTTTATACCCTTTTTTACCCTTCGTTATTTTCGTCAAACAATTACTCTTAAATACTTTTTTCCGTCAAAACTATTGACAATCTCAAAAAATCGTGCTATAATAAAACCACAACGAAGGCAAGACCCCAAAACGGTCAGCCTTGAATAATCGTCAAACGACTACCGTGCGGCTGGAACCTTAACGGCGGTCGTTTTTTATTGCAACATAGATTTTACTCTTTGTCACGCGGAAAGAAATTATGTACCCTTCTTCCAGCAAAGCCGAAAGAAGTTTAATAAGTTCATACCTCATAAAAACCACCTCCTTTATCGGGAAGTGCTGACCGCCTCGGGGGAATCACCCTCGTTGCTTAAAGATATTATATCATATCAGAGAAATATTGTCAATAAAAAATCTAAACGGTGCCTCTCCAGGTGTCGTTTTTTCATGTCGTTCCCGTTCTGATCCAGACTGCCAGACAGAGAATTTACCACCACGACAGTCCTCCCGCCGACGATCTCAAATGGAATCGCCTAAAAACCGCGGGGCATATCTGAAGGTCAGTATGTAGATTGCTTTTTTCTTCTCGTCTATACGATAAATGGCGAGATATTGCCGCACGAAGATCTTCCGATATTCTTTCGTCGTCACGTTTTTGTTTTTTGCTTTCGGCATAGCATACGGAAACTTTGATACATTTTCGATTGCTTCGTCAAAATCATCCAGCAACCTTTTGGCGGCCGACGGATTGCACAGCGTAACCGCGATATAGGCAAGGATATCATCTAACCGCTTTAATGCGGTCTGGGTATATTTTACCCTATATTGTTCATTAGATTCCATATTTCGCCCGCAGCCCGTCCATCGCAGCTTTATACTCTACCGTTCGCCCCGATTCCATATCTTGCTCGGAAGCCTGTAAATCTTTTTTCAGTTCCCTTTCAAAACGTTCCTGCATCGCATCCGACTGTTCGGCCGCTATCTGAAACGGTATTGCCTTTTCCCGCAAAGACGCTTTCACAAAAAGATTGACCGCTGTCGTCATATCAAGCCCGAGACTGTCAAACAGCTTTTTCGCCGCGTCTCGATCCTCTACGTCCATTTTGATATTTACGCTCGTTTTCATAATTCACCTCCGTCTTTAGTATTCTTATTATATCGCATTATATGCCTTATGTCAATACTTTGGGCATATTAAACAAAAAAAATTTATATGCGCCCGCGTTCGGGATTCGTTATTTATCAGCTTTCCGGGCCACTCCACCGCGGCAGCTCTCCCCTGCCGAAAAGCTCCAACACCGAGAAAGCCGCCCGCGGCTTTCCGTTTTCCTTCTACCATATTCGGAAGCCCGCCCGTCGGGCTTCCCCGTTTCTATAATTCCGCCTTCCATTCCCGCGGCTCTGGCGCCCGCTATCCGGCGCCGCCGCGTTTCTTTCTTAAAAAAGAAAAAGGATATAATCATTATATTACTATCCGAAAATGACACCTTACCCTCCATTTTTTAGACCTTGAAAACTTTTACCCTCCAAAATTGATACCTTGAAAATCTCATTTTCGGAGGGTCGGTACATAAAAAATATCCCGCCCCCTTCTCCGGGAGCGGAATACCAAATTTTTTATATGACTATAAGCGCGGATCCCTCCACGCTTTTATTTTTTTATCCAATTCGCCCAGACTTTACACCCGCCGCAAAGTCTATATCTTTTAGTCGCTTTCGCCATTCCGGGTAACAATCGCAATATGTTCCGTCCGGCTTTGTTCCCGTATCTGAACATTTCCGACATTTATATCTCGGCAACACTTCCCCGAGTTCCGAAAGTTCTGTTTCGGAAAATCCGAACGCACGTGCCCGGTCTGTGATGGTGTTCCAAAGAATCTCTCGCCGCTTCTTTATCTCTTGGAGCTTTCCCGCGTCGTGTTCCTTGTTTTCCAAAACATCGAGCTTCCTGCGCTCCCGGAACGCCGCTGCATACTTCCCGTCCAATCGCAACGGACGGCTGCGTTTCTCCGCTTCCCGTTCCGCTTCGGCTCTCAGCTTTGAATAGTAGCTCTCGCGTTCCGCTTTTTCGTTTATCTGCCTCACGTTCTCCGGGAGCTTCTCCTCTTTCCCGTTTTTCCGGAAAGCCTTTCGGATCGCAATTACTAAATCTTTATCCGCCGTATATTTGAAGATTGCCGCACCGTTTAATACGTCCGACGTTTCTTCGCGCTTTATCAATCCCGTTTCCGTCAGCGCCTCTATCGCTTCCGATGCAGTGCTCGTCGAGATTCCCAGCGTCCGCGCTATATTCCCCATTGAGCCTTTATAGCCTTTTGTTTTCGGATTCAGGCTCCAACTCAATATATAACTTGCGACGTCTATTTCATTTTGCCGAAGGTATCTTGCCCCGCTCTTGAACGTAAACTCTGTTGTATAGAAAAAGGAAGGCGTGATAATAAATCCGTCCGAAGCTTTGGTGCTCTCGTCCGTCTTATATTCCGAGCGCGTCCCGTCCAGACGTTTTATCCCAGCTTCTTCACCCACCTTGCGACAGAGGATCGGGAACAATTCAAAACTTTTGCCATTTCCGGATATGTTTCTTCGCAGGTCTGTTTCCAACTGCATTCCCCGAAAATCCGCCCGAACACCGCTTTCCCGAGCGCGGCAAATCCCGCCTTTGCCATTTCGGCAAAATGCGAGTAATACCGTTTCGTATATGTGAAGTTTTCGGGTATCGCTATCGCTCCCATTTTTTAATCTTCCTTTTGCGGGGCTTCCCGCGTTCTGTAACCCTTTACCCGTTCGCTTGTTTCTCCGACTTCTCCTGCGTTCTTGGCTTCCGTGACCGCACTCGAAACCCGCCCGCCTTCTCGGCGTTTTCTAACGCCGCTTTCAGCTCCGTCCTCTGTATCATTACCCGCGACGGATCCTCCGTCGGCTCCCGCACAAATTCGCTTGCCTTTCGGCGCAGCTCTTTATATGCCGGGTACTTCTCCGGCTCGTCCGGCGATGACGCATACTCCGAAAGCTGCATCAAGATATTTTTCAGCCACTTCTGAAAAAATCCTATTTCTTCCCGCACTACCGACTGATAGCAATATATTCGTATCACTTTTACAAGCTCCTCGTAACATTCCTTTTCTGTCGGCGTCTTGCTTTTCGCCCTTAATATCTCTTTCATTTTCCTGCCCCCGTAACAGTTTTTTCCGCTTTGAGTTTTGATATTTCTTCTTTTACGTATTCCCGATATACTGTACCCGCTCGCTCCTTTATATCTTTTAACTGTTCTTTCAGTAAGCCGTCGATTTCTCCGAAATACTGTTCCAGCTCCTCCGCCGCTTCCTTTTCTCCGTCGTATTCTTCCGTCGGCCGATTAAACTCCGGATAACCCCGATTCTCGATTCCCATTCGCAAATGCCCGTTTAACTCCCACCGAAGCATGATGTTGAAATATCCGAACAGTTCCCGATATACTCCCATGCTTCCCTCGAAGCCGCCTTCTTTATACATCCAACGCACTCTCCGAATCTTCTCCTCGTTCTTTTCTCGCTCGTTCCTCATCTTTATACCTCCATTTACGTTTTAGACCGTTTTGGTCTAATTATATTATATGACCACTTTGGTCTAATGTCAAGCATTATTGGCCATTTTGGTCTATAATTATTTTAGAGGTAGAAAAATGCACGAACGATTAAAAGAATTGCGCATTGAGCGTAATTTCAAGCTCAAAGAAGTTGCAGAAAAACTCAATGTAACCATTCGCACCATAAGCCGCTATGAAGATGGTACACGTGAGCCCTCTGTGGAAATGATAATCAAATTTTGCAAACTTTACGATGTATCGGCGGACTATCTTTTAGGGCTTACTGACAGCTATTGAGTTGCGCCCAAATAATTTCTTCGGCGGTACAATGGTAAAAATCCATCAATTTTATAATTTGTTCAAGACCAATGCGACGTGTACCCTGTTCATATCTTGAAACAGCACGTACACTTACCCCCAACACCTCCGCGACTTCTGCGGCGGTGTTTTTATTTTGCTCTCTCAGTTCCCGCAGCGTGGGACAGTCTCTTTTGTTCATGTCGGGCTCCTCCTTTAATTTACCAAAACGGCGTTCTGGATCGAGAGTTTCCCGTCCTTTTTCTTCAAAACCCCGTTTTTAATCATGCGATTGACCGCCTTCCGAACGGTATCACGATCCATATTCAACGATTTTGCAATCGTCTTGTAATCGACAAAGGCGGCTGGCTCCGCGCCGAGGTGCAG
>ENA-ORPD01002383-ORPD01002383.1-human-gut-metagenome-genome-assembly--contig:-NODE-2383-length-11433-cov-3.436808_pt1 | contig 11433 bp, 5 predicted proteins | sample MGYA00242143_ERZ509076 | MGnify/ENA primary metagenome ERZ509076 (study PRJEB26280, sample SAMEA2338706) | human gut metagenome | biome: human gut; feature: human-associated habitat; material: faeces... | reverse complement strand
GCGTTGGAATGTTTTTCTTCCCACAGGATGAACTGGCAAGAAACAGAGCCAAGAAGATGTTCGAAATCATTGTTGAGAAGGAAGGACTTGAGTTCTTAGGTTGGAGAGATGTTCCAACATTTCCTAATGTCCTTGGTAAAAAGGCAGTTGACTGTATGCCATATATCATGCAGGGATTTGTAAAAAGACCTGCCAATGCAGCTAAAGGAATTGAGTTCGACAGAAGACTTTATGTTGCAAGACGAGTATTTGAGCAGACAGCAGAAGATACAACTTACGTATGTTCATTATCAAGCAGAACGATTGTATATAAAGGTATGTTCCTTGTAGGACAGCTTCGTCAGTTCTTTGGTGACCTTGAAAATCCTGATTATGAGTCAGCTATTGCACTTGTTCATTCAAGATTCTCAACTAATACTAACCCAAGCTGGGAGAGAGCTCATCCTAACAGATTCATGGTACATAATGGTGAGATTAATACTATCAAGGGTAATGCCGACAGAATGTTAGCAAGAGAAGAGACAATGACATCTCCATATCTTGAAGATGAGATGTCAAAGATTACTCCGGTTGTTAATACTAACGGTTCAGATTCAGCAATGTTAGATAACACACTTGAGTTCTTTGTTATGAACGGCATGCCGCTTCCACTTGCTGTTATGATTACAATTCCTGAGCCTTGGATTAACAATGGTGCAATGGCACAGGAGAAGAAGGATTTCTACCAGTATTATGCAACAATGATGGAGCCTTGGGATGGTCCAGCTTCTATTGCATTTACAGATGGAGACTACTTTGGAGCAGTGCTTGACCGTAATGGTCTTCGTCCTTCAAGATATTATATCACTAACGATGGTTATCTTATTCTTTCTTCAGAGGTTGGTGCACTTCCAATCCCAGAGAGCAGAATCAAGTTAAAGGACAGATTAAGACCTGGTAAAATGCTTCTTATAGATACCGTTAAGGGTGAACTTATAGAGGATGATAAGCTTAAGGAAGAGTATGCAACTAAGAATCCTTATGGTGAGTGGCTTGACAGTAATCTTATCCAGCTTAAGGATTTAAAGATTCCTAACAAGAAGGTTCCTGTTCATACTAAGGAAGAAAGAGCAAGACTCCAGAAAGCATTTGGCTATACATACGAGGACTTCAAGACTTCAATACTTCCTATGGCGCTTAATGGAACAGAGCAGACAGGAGCAATGGGTATTGATACACCACTTGCAGTACTTTCTAATAGACACCAGCCACTGTTTAACTACTTTAAGCAGTTGTTTGCACAGGTTACTAACCCACCTATCGATTCTATAAGAGAGAAGATAGTAACAGCTACAACAGTTTATCTTGGTAAAGATGGTAACATACTTGAGGAACAGCCTGAAAACTGTAAGAACTTAAAGATTAACAATCCTATTCTTACTAACACAGACCTTTTAAAGATTAAGAATATGAAGGTTGAAGGCTTTAAGGTTGAAACTATTCCTATTACATATTATAAGAATACTTCTATAGAAAAGGCTATAGACCATCTCTTTGTTGAGGTCGACAGGGCGCACAGAGAGGGTGCTAACATCATCATCTTATCAGACAGGGGAGTAGATGAAAACCACGTAGCTATACCTTCACTTCTTGCTGTTGGTGCTGTACAGCATTATCTTGTACAGACTAAGAAGAGAACAAGTATGGCAGTTATACTTGAAAGTGGTGAGCCAAGAGATGTACACCACTTTGCAACACTGCTTGGTTATGGTGCATCTGCTATCAACCCATACCTTGCACAGGAGAGTATTCAGGAGCTTATCGACCTTAATATGCTTGATAAGGATTACTATGCAGCAGTTGATGATTATAACAATGCTATCATAAGCGGTATTGTTAAGATAGCTGCAAAGATGGGTATATCAACTATACAGTCATATCAGGGTTCTAAGATATTTGAAGCAATAGGTATTAACTCAGATGTTATTAACAAGTACTTTACAGGTACAGTATCAAGAGTTGAGGGCATAAGCCTTAAGGATATCCAGAATGATGTTGAAACACTTCATTCAAAGGCATTTGACCCACTTGGCTTATCAACAGATACTACACTTGACAGTGAGGGCGCACACAAGATGAGAAGTGGAAAGGAAGAACATCTTTATAATCCACAGACTATACATCTTTTACAGCTTGCAACACGTACAGGTGATTATAATACATTTAAGGAATATACAGAGCTTGTTAATAAGGAAGAAGGAGTTAAGAACTTAAGAGGTCTTATGGATATCAAGTTCCCTAAGAAGGGAATAAGCATAGACCAGGTTGAGAGTGTTGACTCAATCGTTAAGAGATTTAAGACAGGTGCTATGTCTTATGGTTCTATCTCTAAGGAAGCACACGAAACTATGGCAATCGCCATGAATATGCTTCACGGCAAGTCTAACTCAGGTGAAGGTGGTGAGGATGAAGACAGACTCACAGTCGACGCTGACGGACTTAACAGATGTTCAGCTATCAAGCAGGTAGCTTCAGGACGTTTCGGTGTTACAAGCAAGTATCTTGTAAGTGCTAAAGAGATACAGATTAAGATGGCACAGGGTGCTAAGCCGGGTGAAGGTGGACATCTTCCAGGCAAAAAGGTATATCCTTGGATTGCAAAGACACGTCTTTCAACACCGGGTGTATCACTTATATCACCTCCACCACATCACGACATTTATTCTATCGAGGATTTGGCACAGCTTATATATGATTTAAAGAATGCCAATAAAGATGCAAGAATATCAGTTAAACTTGTATCTGAGGCGGGTGTTGGTACTATAGCTTCCGGTGTTGCCAAGGCAGGCGCACAGGTTATCCTTATATCGGGCTATGACGGAGGTACTGGTGCAGCTCCAAGAAGTTCTATACATAATGCAGGACTTCCTTGGGAGTTAGGACTTGCGGAGGCTCATCAGACACTTACAATGAACGGACTTCGTAATAAGGTTATAATCGAAACAGATGGTAAGCTTATGAGTGGACGTGACGTGGCTATAGCAGCTATGCTTGGTGCCGAGGAATTTGGGTTTGCAACAGCACCACTTGTAACTATGGGCTGTGTTATGATGAGAGTATGTAATCTTGATACTTGTCCGGTTGGTATTGCTACACAAAATCCTGAGCTTAGAAAGAGATTTGCAGGAAAGCCTGAATATGTAGTCAACTTTATGAGATTTATCGCACAAGAGCTTCGTGAATATATGGCAAAGCTTGGTGTAAAGACAGTGGACGAGCTTGTAGGAAGAACTGATTTCCTTGAATCTAAGGCAGATGTTAAGGAAAGTGGACGAGCAGCAAAGGTTGACCTTTCTAATATCCTTAATAATCCTTATATTAAGGAAGCTGCTTCTATCAAGTATGACAAGAAAAATGTATTTGACTTTGAACTTGATAAGACAGTAGATGAGAAAATTCTTATAAAGAAGCTTTCAGATGCTATGGATAAGAAGCAGAAGAGAAGTGTTGAGGTTGATGTAAAGAACACAGACAGGGCACTTGGTACACTTCTTGGTGCAGAGATAACAAGAAGATTTGGTGAAAGTCTTGCAGATGATACATACACAGTTAAATGTACTGGTGCAGGCGGACAGAGCTTCGGTGCATTTATACCTAAGGGACTTACACTTGAGCTTGTAGGTGACAGTAACGATTACTTCGGTAAGGGTCTTTCGGGTGGTAAGCTTATTGTATATCCACCAACTGGTGTATCTTACAAGGAAGATGAAAATATTATCATCGGTAATGTAGCACTTTACGGTGCAACAAGCGGTAAGGCTTATATCAATGGTATCGCCGGCGAGAGATTCTGTGTACGTAACTCAGGCGCAACAGCAGTTGTTGAGGGAACAGGTGACCATGGCTGTGAATATATGACAGGCGGAAGAGTGGTTGTTCTTGGAAGAACTGGTAAGAACTTTGCTGCTGGTATGAGTGGCGGTGTTGCATACGTGTTAGATGAGGATACAACACTTTACAAGAGAGTCAACAAGCAGCTTGTATCACTTGAACCAGTTACTAACAAGTATGATGTACTTGAACTTAAGCAGATGATTACTGACCATGTAGCTTTCACTAACTCTAAGAAGGGTAAAGAGGTTCTGGATAACTTTGGTGAATATCTTCCTAAGTTCAAGAAGATTATGCCACATGATTATAAGAAGATGCTCAATATGATTGTTCAGATGGAAGAGAAGGGTCTTAGCAGTGAACAGGCTCAGATTGAAGCATTTTACGCAGCAACTAAGTAAGATAGAAATGTACAAAAACAGATATGTATTGGCAGCTTATAAGTCTGCTGGTACATATTTGTGAAAATGTGTATTTGAAAGGAGATAATCATGGGAAAACCAACCGGATTTTTAGAATATGAACGTGTAGAAGCTAAGGCAGTTGCACCAAAGGAAAGAATAAAGAATTTTAATGAGTTTCATACACCACTTTCAGAAGCAGAACAGAGATGCCAGAGCGCCCGTTGTATGGACTGTGGCGTTCCATTCTGCCAGTCTGGTATGACTATAAAGGGAATGACAAGCGGCTGTCCTCTTAACAACCTTATACCAGAGTGGAATGACCTTGTATACACAGGAAACTGGGAGCAGGCTTATAACAGATTACATAAGACAAGTAACTTCCCAGAGTTTACAAGCCGTGTATGTCCAGCTCTTTGTGAGAAAGCATGTACATGCGGTCTTAATGGTGATGCAGTATGTACGAAGGAAAATGAGATGGCTATTATAGAGCATGCCTATGCTAACGGACTTGCAGGTCCTAAGCCACCAAAGGCAAGAACTGGAAAGAGAATAGCTGTCATAGGCTCAGGCCCTTCAGGACTTGCAGTGGCAGACCAGTTAAACCAGAGAGGTCATCTTGTTACGGTATATGAAAGAGCTGACAGAATAGGTGGACTTTTAAGATATGGAATACCTAATATGAAGCTTGAAAAGCACATTATCGACAGAAAGCTTAATGTTATGAAGGATGAAGGCGTTGAGTTTGTAACAGAGGCAAACATCGGACAGAACATCAAAGCCAAGAAGATAATGGATGATTATGATGCAGTTGTACTTGCTGTTGGTGCATCTAATCCAAGAGATATCAATGCGCCGGGAAGAGATGCTGACGGAATATATTTCGCAGTGGATTTTCTTACAGCTACAACTAAGAGCCTTCTTGACTCAGACCTTACAGACGGTAAGTATATCAGTGCCAAGGATAAAAATGTCATCGTAATCGGTGGTGGTGACACTGGTAATGACTGTGTTGGTACATGTATAAGACATGGCTGTAAGTCAGTGACACAGCTTGAGATGATGCCTAAGGCACCGGATGTAAGAAGTGAGTCTAATCCATGGCCACAGTGGCCTCTTGTCTGCAAGACGGATTATGGTCAGGAAGAAGCTATAGCGGTATTTGGACATGACCCAAGAATATATACAACTACTGTAAAGGAATTCAAGAAGGATAAGAAAGGCAAGCTTTGCAAGGTTGTTACTGTCCAGCTTGAGTCAAAGGTAGATGAGGCAACTGGAAGAAGAATGATGGTTCCAGTAGACGGAACAGAGAAAGAGCTTCCTTGTGAACTTGTTCTTATCGCAGCAGGTTTCCTTGGAACCCAGAAGTATCTTACAGATGCATTTGGTGTTGAAGTAAACCAGAGAACCAACATCAAGACAGATGATGGAAAGTTCGCAACTAATGTTGCAGGTGTATTCGCCGCCGGCGACTGCCACACAGGCCAGTCACTTGTCGTAAAGGCTATCAGACAGGGCAGGGACTGTGCAAGAGAAGTGGATAAGTATCTGATGGGATATACTAATCTGTAATGTGTGTGATGCGGTTAGCCTGCTTAATCAGGAAATTACAGGAATGAAAATGTTAAAAGTAAAGTAAGTTTATATTAAGTAGTCAGTGCGTGAGTTTGCAATGTGAAAAACATGCGCTGGCTGCTTTTTTAGTGGAATATAGAATAACATTTATTGATGGGAGTTTAAAGATACCGTCAACGCTGTCAACAAAGACAGTATTATCAATATGAAAATAAGCAGATTGAAACCTGTATTGATATATGCAGAAAATTTTCGTATACTTAAAATAGTTTGACTTAAAGCCTTGGAGGAGGTTCTGAAAACTAATAATAATACGAGGTGAGTGTGATATATGAAAAACAGAGTAAACGGTATATTCAGAAAAGTATGCAATATCCTTGAATGGATAATCTCAGCAATACTTGTAGTTGTTGTTGTAGTTATGTGTGTGAGGTTTGTGTTTGAACTTGGCGGGATGTTTGACAGTGCGCCAGTTGAGTTTTTTGAAACATTTGTATCAGATATTATGACACTGGCAGTCGGTGTGGAGCTTATTAAGATGTTATCGCAGCATACACCGGCAACAGTTGTGGAAGTGCTTATGTTCGCGATAGCAAGAGAGATGGTGACACATCACGATTCTGCAATTAACACGGCAATAGGAGTTATGTCAATATGTGTACTTTTTGCTACAAGAAAGTTTTTCTTCTGTAAGAATGATTATGATGAGAAAGATGAACATTAAAGATATTAGATTTAATATTTTACTATCAAAGTAAACGAATAAAACATCCCCACTGATTATATCTGCGTGATTTAATGATACGATATATTAACAAAGCTGATTGTCAGGTATGTAATATCGAAATGTTAAAATAAATATAAATTATAAAAAATATATTGGCAAATCAGCGCCGGATGTGATACAATCCATTAGTATGTACTTTGTACGATAGAAAAAGAGACTTCATATATATTTTAAGGAGGATTTATAAACAATGAGTTTTAAAGTTGAAAACATGGAAGAGAAGAATATGGTTAAGCTCGTGATTGAAGCTACTGCTGAAGAATTTGAAGCAGGCCTTAACACAGCTTTTAATAAGAATAAGAACAAAATCAGCGTTCCTGGTTTCAGAAAAGGTAAGGCACCAAGAAAGATGGTAGAAAAGCTTTACGGTGCAGAAATCTTCTACGAAGATGCAGCTAACGCTATCATTCCTGATGCTTATGCTAAGGCAGCAGATGAGAGTGAATTAGAAATCGTTTCTCAGCCTAAGATTGATGTAGTTCAGATTGAAGCTGGCAAGCCATTTATCTTTGAAGCAGTTGTAGCTGTTAAGCCAGAAGTTGAACTTGGACAGTATAAGGGTGTTGAAGTAGCTAAGTGTGATACAGAAGTTACAGATGCAGACGTTGAAGAAGAGTTAAAGAAGGCTCAGGATAAGAATTCAAGAATTGTTACTGTAGAAGACAGAGCAGTTAAAGATGGCGATATGACAACTATCGACTTTGAAGGCTTTGTTGATGGCGAAGCATTTGAAGGCGGTAAGGGTGAAGATTATCCTCTTACAATTGGTTCTCATTCATTCATCGATAACTTTGAAGAGCAGATTATCGGTATGAACATCGGCGATGAGAAGGAAATCAACGTAACATTCCCAGAAGAATATCACGCTGAAGAATTAAAGGGTAAGCCAGCTATGTTCAAGGTTAAGGTTAAGGAAATCAAGGAAAAGGTTCTCCCAGAACTTGATGATGATTTTGCTCAGGATGTATCTGACTTTGATACACTTGCTGAATACAAGGAAGACCTTAAGAAGACTATAGCTACACGTAAGGAAAATGAAGCTAAGGCTAAGAAGGAAGACGAAGCTATCGCTAAGATTATCGAATCTTCTAAGATGGATATTCCAGAAGCTATGATTAATACACAGGTTAACAGAATGTTAGAAGACTTTGCTCAGAGATTACAGGCTCAAGGCTTATCAGTAGAGCAGTACTTCCAGTATACAGGTGTTACAGCAGAGAAGATTATTGAAGATATGAAGCCACAGGCTGTTAAGAACATCCAGTCAAGACTTGTTCTTGAGGCCGTTGTTAAGGCTGAAAATATCGAAGTATCTGATGCTGAATTTGAAGAAGAGCTTAACAAGATGGCTGAACAGTATAAGATGGAAATCGAAAAGATTAAGGAATTCATGGGCGAATATGAGTCTAAGCAGATTAGAGAAGATATCGCTATCCAGAAGGCTGTTGATGTTATCGTTAACTCAGTAGTTGAGAAATAATAACTTTAATTGATTATTATGACGTTAAGTGGCGGGTATTGATATAATTTAATTGATACCCGCGGCATAATATAAGACAGGGAGGCAATAATATGAGTTTTGTACCTTATGTCATTGAACAGAATAGCCGTGGAGAGAGGTCATATGATATCTATTCACGTCTTCTTAAAGACAGAATTATATTTTTAGGTGAAGAGGTAACAGATGTTTCTGCTAACCTTGTTGTTGCACAGATGTTATTCCTTGAGGCAGAAGACCCAAGTAAGGATATACATTTCTATATCAACAGCCCAGGCGGTTCAGTATCGGCTGGTTTTGCGATATATGATACTATGCAGTATATCAAGTGCGATGTTTCAACAATATGTATAGGTATGGCAGCCAGTATGGGAGCATTTTTGTTATCCAGTGGTGCCAAGGGCAAACGTTTAGCTCTTCCGAATGCAGAGGTGATGATTCACCAGCCTTCCGGTGGGGCAAAAGGACAGGCAACTGAAATTCAGATTGTTGCTGAAAATATCTTAAAGACGAAGAAAAAGTTAAACGAGATTTTAGCAGCAAATACCGGAAAGCCATATGAAACCGTATGCGCGGACACCGAAAGAGACCATTATCTTTCTGCGGAAGAAGCAAAAGAATATGGTATGATTGACGAAGTGTTGATTAAGAAATAAACATGGCTGAATCAAAGAATAATAAAAAAAGGTGTAGCTTTTGCGGCCGTTCGGAGAATGAAGTCGGATTCCTGATTACGGGAATGAGCGGCTACATTTGCGACAGCTGTGCTACCCAGGCTTATGAGATTACTCAGGAAGCATTGGGAGAAAGCAAGAAAAGTGCAGGAGCTACCAAGCTCAACTTAAAAGAACTGCCCAAACCGGTAGAAATCAAGAAATTCCTCGACCAGTATGTGATCGGACAGGATGATGCGAAACGCTTCCTTTCCGTATCGGTCTATAACCATTATAAACGTCTGTTGCAAAAAGACAGCGGTGATGATGTGGAGATTGAAAAGTCGAACATTATTATGGTGGGTAGTACCGGAACCGGGAAAACGTTGCTCGCACGCACGATTGCTAAGTTACTGCACGTGCCGTTTACTATTGTAGACGCTACAGTGCTGACGGAGGCCGGTTATGTGGGCGAAGATATCGAAAGTATTTTAACCCGTTTGCTTCAAGTGGCAGATTATAATGTACCTGAAGCTGAACAGGGTATCGTGTTTATCGACGAGATCGACAAAATTGCCCGTAAAGGAGATAATCCTTCCATCACTCGCGACGTGAGCGGTGAAGGCGTACAGCAGGGATTACTGAAATTGCTCGAAGGTTCTGTGGTGAACGTACCTCCCCAGGGAGGCCGTAAACATCCGGACCAGAAGATGATTCCGGTAAATACCAAGAATATTCTCTTTATCTGCGGCGGTGCGTTCGACGGTATCGAGAAGAAGATCGCCCAACGGTTGAACACCCATGTCGTAGGTTATACGGCATCGCAGAAAACAGCGACGGTAGACAAGAATAACATGATGCAGTACATCGCTCCACAGGATTTGAAGTCATTCGGACTGATTCCCGAAATTATCGGACGTCTTCCGGTGTTGACTTATTTGAATCCGCTGGACCGGGATGCGCTTCGTGCGATCCTTACCGAACCGAAAAACTCAATCATCAAACAGTACATCAAACTGTTTGAAATGGATGGTATCAAGCTGACATTTGAAGATGATGTCTTCGAATATATCGTCGACAAGGCGGTAGAATATAAGCTAGGTGCCCGCGGATTGCGCTCTATTGTGGAAACAATCATGATGGATGTCATGTTTGAAATCCCTTCAGAGAACAAAAAAGAGTATAAGGTGACGCTGGATTATGCAAAGATGCAACTGGAAAAAGCGAATATGGCACGACTACAAACCGCTTAAAATCAAAGAGTAAGGCTACAGAAAATGATCGTAACTGTATTTTCTTGAAAATATTAGTCGCATTTTGCTTGGTAATTACGAAGTTGTTTATAACTTTGTTTGGCTCTCTTGAAGAAGAGAACATACTTAAAGTTAAACCATGAACTGAATAAAACAACCTTAGTTAAGATGGCAGGGAAGATTAATTTAACAGATGAACTGAAAAAGTATTTCGGATTTAATAAGTTCAAGGGAAACCAGGAAGCGATCATTAATAACTTGCTCGATGGTAAAGATACCTTTGTACTGATGCCTACCGGTGGCGGGAAATCTTTATGCTATCAGCTACCTTCGGTCTTGATGGAAGGTACGGCAATCGTAATTTCTCCGCTCATTGCGTTGATGAAGAATCAAGTGGATGCAATGCGCAATTTCAGTGAAGAAGATGGCGTCGCCCATTTTATCAATTCTTCATTAAATAAAGGCGCGATAGACCAAGTGAGGTCGGACATCCTTGCCGGAAAGACAAAATTGCTATATGTAGCGCCGGAGTCGCTGACGAAAGAAGAAAACGTAGAGTTTTTGCGTTCGGTAAAGATTTCGTTCTATGCAGTGGATGAAGCTCACTGTATTTCTGAATGGGGCCATGACTTTCGACCGGAATACCGGCGGATTCGCCCTATTATCAATGAAATAGGTAAAGCTCCGTTGATTGCGCTTACCGCGACGGCGACACCGAAGGTGCAGCATGATATCCAGAAAAATCTGGGAATGGTAGATGCTCAAGTCTTCAAATCTTCGTTCAACCGTCCGAACCTTTATTATGAGGTACGTGCGAAGACCGCTAATATTGACAGGGATATTATCAAGTTTATCAAAAACAATCCGGAGAAATCGGGCATTATCTATTGCCTTAGCCGGAAAAAAGTGGAGGAACTTGCTGAAATCCTGCAAGCAAACGGTATCAATGCGCGTCCTTATCATGCTGGAATGGATTCGTTGACCAGGACCAAGAATCAGGATGATTTCCTGATGGAAAAAGTGGACGTTATTGTAGCGACTATCGCTTTCGGTATGGGAATTGACAAGCCGGATGTGAGGTTCGTGATTCACTACGATATTCCAAAGAGTCTGGAAGGGTATTACCAGGAGACCGGGCGCGCCGGTAGAGATGGCGGTGAAGGTCAGTGCATAACCTTTTATACAAATAAAGACTTGCAGAAACTGGAAAAGTTCATGCAAGGAAAACCTGTGGCAGAGCAGGAAATTGGCAAGCAGCTTCTGTTGGAAACCGCTGCTTATGCCGAATCTTCCGTGTGCCGGCGCAAGACATTGCTGCATTATTTCGGTGAAGAATATACGGAAGAAAATTGTGGAAATTGTGACAACTGTTTAAACCCTAAAAAACAAGTGG
>ENA-ORPD01002380-ORPD01002380.1-human-gut-metagenome-genome-assembly--contig:-NODE-2380-length-11447-cov-4.558287_pt1 | contig 11447 bp, 8 predicted proteins | sample MGYA00242143_ERZ509076 | MGnify/ENA primary metagenome ERZ509076 (study PRJEB26280, sample SAMEA2338706) | human gut metagenome | biome: human gut; feature: human-associated habitat; material: faeces... | reverse complement strand
ATTAGAAAGTAATCAAGTCGCTACTTAATACTATTATAATATAATGTTTTCTTTATGCACTAGATTGACACAAATCTTCATGGCAATTCTACATAAAAACTAAATCGTTACATTTTTCAATTCAGCTAATAAAGCTGTCTTTACTTCAACAATATTAATATTATTAATCTCTATGCGGCGTTTTATTTGATTACTTGGCTCAACTATTTGGTAATACAAATTCTTATCATTAATCATTGTTTCAATATCTCCAATATTATGGCTATATACATTTATAGACCTATTATCTTTAATAACCACCATTTTTCTAGGATTGATGCTCCAATAATCTTTTACTCCGCTATCATTCGTTGCAAAATATGGAAGAATAACCATCAGCGTCTTTTCATCATATAATGACATCTCTTGTTCTATCAATCTTGCATGATATATGTCCCATGTGCTATTTCTGACAGCATTTTCTAAGCCATTTTTTATACTAGAATGAAACTTAGCAAAAGTATACTTTATAACGTCCTGACTATTTTTTAAATATAAACATAATAAATATAGTTCATTTATCATTATACACTTTAACTCATTCAAACAAAATTTCACTAACTCATCGACCTTATTACAACATTTCTTATCTGCTTTAATTATTATTGCTTTCATCATCATACAAAGAGCGACGTCCAAAGATTCGGCAGCCTGTGCTGCTTTCTCATCATATTTGCCGTCTACCATAAACTGCGGATCATAGGCATTCTTTACCCATGCACCCTGATATTCTTTGTATTTATTTACATCCACACATTCTTTCACGAAGTTCTCATCCAGTTCGTCCAGTACATAGAACTTACCGGTAAGGTCTACCATAGGACGCGTTTCACCACGCTTGTTAATCATGAACAAGGAAGGGATGCCTGCTGCGCGGGCCACAAAAGCATCATCTGCACCGAATGTCGGAGCGATGTGCACGATACCCGTACCGTCTTCTGTGGTTACGTAGTCACCGAGGATTACACGAAAGCCTTTGTCGCTGACACTCCAATTTCCCTCATTATCCACATCTACCGGTTTCACCCACGGAATGAGCTGTTCATATTCCATTCCTGCCAATTCCGGACCTTTGTACTCGCCTACAACCTTAAACGGAATCAGTTTGTCTCCCGGCTTATAGTCCTCTAATGCAAGATCTTCCGCCTTTTTGTTGAAGTGAGTGTAGAGTAGAGCTTTAGCAAGTACCACAGTCATCTTTTCCCCCGTATAACCGTTGTAGGTCTGTACGGCTACGTAGTCTATTTTCGGACCTACGCAGAGAGCTGTATTTGAGGGTAATGTCCATGGAGTTGTGGTCCATGCCAAGAAATAAGGAGTACCCCACTCTGTCATTTCAGGCTTCGGGTTCTTCATCTTGAACTGTCCTACTACGGTGGTGTCTTTTACATCACGATAGCACCCGGGCTGGTTCAACTCATGCGAACTCAAACCGGTTCCTGCAGCCGGAGAATACGGCTGTATGGTATATCCTTTATAAAGGAGTCCTTTTTTATGAAGCTGTTTCAACAGCCACCATAGCGTTTCAATGTAACGGTTGTCATAGGTGATATAAGGATCTTTCATATCTACCCAATATCCCATTTTATGGGTAAGGTCCTCCCACTCTTTGGTGAATTTCATCACGTCCTTGCGGCAGGCAGCGTTGTATTCGGCAACAGAAATCGTCTTGCCTATATCTTCTTTGGTGATACCAAGTGCTTTTTCCACACCCAGTTCCACAGGAAGGCCATGTGTGTCCCAGCCGGCTTTACGCTTTACTTGGAAACCTTTCATGGTTTTGTAGCGGCAAAAAATATCCTTAATGGAACGAGCCATTACATGGTGGATACCCGGCATACCATTGGCCGAGGGAGGTCCTTCGAAAAACACGAAAGAAGGACAACCTTCACGTTCTGTCATACTCTTGGCGAAAACCTGGTTTTCGTCCCATTTCTTCAACACTTTTCCGTTCACTTCGGAAAGGTCGAGCTTCGAATATTCGGCAAACTTCTTACCCATCTTGATATTTACTATTTGACAATTTACAATTTACGATTGAAGATACTCTTGATAGGCATTTGGTACGTCAAAAGCTACCTTCTCCATTTTAAGGGTGCAAATTTACAAAAAACTTAAATACAAGAGACTTTTTAGGTAGAAAAAGCTGGATAAGTGCAGTAAAATGTTTTATTTAAGGATGAAAAGAGGGATAATAAGAGTGATTAATATCCTTTTAGACATAGAATTCAAAAAATAAAAAGAAAGACTCCTAATATATTCGCACAACTTGAAGAGATTCACTATCTTTGCCATTAGAAGAATGATATTTAGACCAAATATGCAACATAGAATATATAGAACTGCAAAACCTTTTGTAAAATGGGTAGGTGGAAAGACGCAGCTTTTAGGAGATATAGAGCGTACCTTACCATCTGACTTCTCACAGAAAAAAAACGTTATTTATGTAGAACCTTTCGTTGGAGGTGGGGCTGTTTTATTTTGGATATTACAGCAATTTCCCAATATTCAAAAAGCTGTGATTAATGATATAAATCCCCATTTGATAACTACATATAAAGTTATTAAGGAACAACCATATAAATTGATTGAACAATTAAAAGAACTTCAAGAAAAGTATATCCCCTTGGGAGAAGAAGACAGAAAAGAGTATTATTTAAATAAGCGCGACATATATAACGCTTCATCCTTGTCTGAAATAGAGACCGCCGCTTTATTCATTTTTTTAAATAGGACATGCTTCAATGGGTTGTATAGAGTAAATTCTAAAGGAAAATTCAATGTTCCCCATGGAAAATATGCCAATCCTAGAATTTGTGATGAAGATACAATTCTTGCAGATTCTAAGATTTTGCAAAAGGTAGATATTTTGTGTGGGGATTTCGAGAAAACAATAGCTTACGCTTCTCCTGATGCTTTATTCTACTTTGATCCTCCATATAAACCTTTAAGCAAAACTTCTTCTTTCAACTCGTATGCCAAAGATGAGTTTGACGATAATGAACAAATACGGCTACGCGATTTTTGTCACAAGATAGTTCAATATAAAACTAATTTCATCTTAAGTAATTCGGATGTGAAAGGCAAAGACGAAAATGATAATTTCTTTGATGAGATTTATAACGAATACCATATTCAGCGAGTAATGGCTACGCGAATGGTTAATGCCAATCCTGAAAAAAGAGGGAAACTGTCCGAACTTATGATTTCTAATATTAGCATGAATTATAGATAAATTTGTATGGAAAGAGATTTTAAACAATGGCTTGCACTGTTTCGTACAAGTATTGCGAACTACCAATATTATACATACTTTGACAAAGTTTTCTCTAATGTTGATGCTATTAAAGTGGAATTGAATATTATGAATTCTCTTATTGGCAGCAAAAATATAGAAAACGATTTTGATAATTTATTATGTAAATACCCTAGTATTCTAAAGTGTATTCCTATTCTGATAGCAAAGCGTGAAATGGATATAGAAGCTATAGATGAAGAAGGCAGCTTCTGTTATAATTTCAAAAAAATGAACTATAGTGTAGAGCAATATAAAATATTTATGCGCAAAACTGGTATTTTCAACTTGATTGAGAATCGCATTATCGGAAGTCTTGTAGATTATGTTACAGGAATAGAAACTGGGCTTGATTCTAATGGAAGAAAAAATAGAGGTGGACACCTGATGGAGAACCTCGTCGAATCATATATACAGAAGGCTGGGTTTGTAAAAGGTATCACCTACTTCAAAGAAATGTATATTCATGCTATCGAAAAGAAATGGGGTATTGATTTATCTTCAATATCTAACCAAGGTAAGGCAGAGAAACGATTTGATTTTGTCGTAAAAACACCTACCATGGTATATGGTATAGAAACCAATTTTTATGGAAGTAGTGGCTCTAAGCTTAACGAAACAGCAAGAAGTTACAAAACGATAACCTTGGAAACCAAAGACCTAACAGATTTTACATTTGTCTGGTTTACGGATGGAAAAGGATGGAATAGTGCGCGTCGAAATTTGGAAGAAACTTTTGATGTACTTGAACATATATACAATATTAATGATATGGAGAACGGCATTATAAGTAAAATCATGAAATAAATAGAACGATGAAAAACATCTATCAACATAATATAGAACTAGAGCCTATTCGTATAAACAATGCGGATAAAGCTACTTTCTCACAAAAACTTATAGATTTACCATATCGAGGTTATGAAGTCGAAGAACTCTCTGATGGTAGGAAAATCGTTATCACGAAGCCTGGTGGTAAATCTGTATATGGAAGACCTAAAAAAGAAGATTTTTTAGTATTCATCTATAATCCCAATGATAATACACTATGGCAAATATCTCACAAACAAATCTTAGAAGATGTAATAAATAAAGTTCAGGAAAACAAAGATAAAGCAAAAGTATTTCTGACTTTAATGGAAAAAACATATAATGGAGAAGAACCTTCCGATTTTATAAATGAAATAAGAGCTTTAAATTTCGCTTCCGGTGAAACTCCTGAGGCTTTAATAAAAGTATATAAATGGATATGGGGGCAGGAAGATGTCAATTATCCCACTGGAGAAGGTCGGTTAATGTCCTGGAAGGAATATCAAGAGATTATTGCTAAATTATGATTCCTTATTTCAAATCCTCCGACCGTGCCTTTACCCTCCTGCATGGTGACTGCATCGAATTATTAAAGCAATTCAGTTTCAAGTTCGATATGATATTTGCCGATCCTCCTTACTTTCTCAGTAATGGAGGGATAAGTGTGCAAAGTGGGAAGATGGTATGCGTGGATAAAGGGGAATGGGATAAAGGAGGTACTCCTGAATACATAGATTCGTTCAATCGAGCATGGATAAGCGAATGCCAAAATAAACTGAAGGAAAATGGAACAATATGGATTAGCGGTACATATCATAATATTTTTTCAATAGCCAATATCCTGACTGAATTAGGATTTAAGATTTTGAATGTAGTGACATGGGCAAAGACCAATCCGCCACCTAATATTTCATGTCGTTATTTTACACACTCAACAGAGTTCATTATTTGGGCACGCAAGTCTGCTAAAATAACACACTACTATAATTATAGTATCATGAAGCAAATCAACAGCAACAAGCAGATGACGGACGTATGGCAATTACCGGCCATAGCTCGTTGGGAAAAATCATGTGGCAAACATCCTACTCAGAAACCCTTATCTGTATTGTCGCGTATTATTTTGGCATCAACTCGTGGTGGTGCGTGGATTCTCGACCCATTTACAGGCAGCAGCACTACAGGAATTGCAGCCAATCTTTTGGGACGCCGTTTTTTAGGAATTGATAGAGAAGAAGAATATCTAATCCTTAGTAAAAACCGTAAAAAAGAAATAGAACAAATTGCAAAATTTTCTCTATATCATAAAAAGATTAAAGATATTTCTCTTTTGAATAATGCAGAGAGAATGTCAGTACACGAAAAAGAAGTCTCCATTTATGATTTGCCGTTTTAGTTTGAGCGAATCACGTTTCTCAAAATAAGCCAAAATCCACGGGTTCCCTAAGCAAAAACGGCAAAAAACGTAAATTTAGCTCAAACAAGCGACCTGAAAACTACGTTGAAAACAACAAATGAGAGGGCTATTTTGCTGAGTTCAACAAATGGTATGTAGAATTCTGCGAATGCTATTGCCGCAATCAGCAATAAGCGTGCAGAGAACAGCATGGGAAAGAATAATAAAGTATTATATTAAAAGAATTAATAACAGCATCATCAGCGGATAGACTTCAACTGTTGCTGCTGTAACTATAATGCAAGGTGAAATAATTAAGGTAATGATTCACCACTCCGAAACAATCCGATGTCTCATCGAAAGAGAGAAAGTAATACATCAGGTTTTCGGGTTCTTTCTTTTGGGTCAGGATTTCGTCCACATAGGCAAGAAAGGCGTTTTTGATGCTGTTATCGTTGTAGTAGTCTGCCAACTTTGCCAGTTTACGTTCTATGGGTTTGTTATGCTGCAATTGCATGGCAGATTTCGAGCGTTCAGGCTTCACATCTCCGGTCAGTCCCCCATCATTATAGTATTGGCGGCGCTCGTCATAGACTTGGCTCAACAGTTGATAGATTCGGGCGGCAGCCTCGTGATTTATGGCGGAGGCAGGCTTCAGTTGTTCTTCCTTGCTCTTCTTCTGCATAGTGGCGTGGTAGGCAAAGTAGAGGATGAAGTCACGGAAGAGCGTGGTTTGGGGCATGATGATTTCTACCAGGACATCCACGTCGGCAAGTACACTGAAGTCCACGGAGTAATAGCGGACACGTCCACGGGTGACGGAATTGACCTTTATGTCGGTTTTCAGGAAGCCCAAGGCCGAGAATTGCTTAATGATGACTTCCTGCCGGGTACGGCGGATACGGGTTTCTTCCTCTACACGCGCCTGGGAGTAATGGAAAGGCTTGTATTTAAAAGAAATCTGTTTTACTGTAAGCCAGTCGAACAGAATCAGCTCGTCGGGAGCCAGACGGTAGTTAAGTAATCGCAACACATTGATGCAGAGAGGTATTTCGGGAGCAGAGAGAGCTTTCTTGGCCATTGTTTCTGTTTTTTAGAATAAAAGTTTTGTAAAGATACGGATAAACTATGGAATTACCATCCGAAATGCCATACTTCATCGTCCCGGATGCCACACTTCAGCAGCTGAAATGCCACACTCCGTTGTCCGAAACCTATGGCATTCCGGACGATGAAGTGTGGCATTTCGGAGAATAAGGTGTGGTATTGGAGGCAACCGAGTGTGGCATTCGGGAAAGTCATCTTTTCATCTTCACCTCGTACAAATCGCCTCTCCGGTCTTTCAGGTTGCGTACACTGCCGTAGGTATGCAGTTCATTCAGCAAGTCCAGATCCACATCCGACACAAGAATCATTTCGGTATTCGGAGTGGCTTCCGCACGCTTGCCGTCTGTGGGGAAAGCGAAGTCGCAGGGAGTGAACACACCGGACTGGGCATACTGGATGTCCATGTTGTGCACGCGGGGAAGATTGCCTACACTGCCGGCTATCACTACAAAGCACTCGTTTTCGATGGCACGAGCATGGGCGCACACCTTTACGCGGCTGTAAGCATTCTGCGTATCGGTAAGGAAAGGAACAAAGAGTATCTGCATGCCTTGGTCCGCCATGATGCGGCTCAGTTCGGGGAACTCTACATCGTAGCATATCAGCACGCCTATCTTAGCACAGTCCGTATCGAAAGTTTGGATGGACTTGCCTCCGCTCAGTCCCCAGGACTTTATCTCGTCGGGAGTGACATGTATCTTTTCGTACATTTCATAACTTCCGTCACGTCGGCAGAGGAATCCTACGTTGTATAGCAGCCCGTCTTCCTTGATAAGCGGCATACTGCCCGTAATAATGTTGATGTTATAGCTGATGGCGAGCTTGACGAAACGCTCCTTGATTTCCTCGGTATAGGCCGCCAGCCCGCGGATAGCCTGCGACTCGCCCTCGTTGTTGAATTTTGCCATCAACGGTGCGTTGAAGTATTCGGGAAAAAGGACAAAGTCACTCTTGTAGTCGCTCACGGCATCCACAAAAAATTCCACTTGCTCAAAAAGGTCATCCAGTGTCTTGTAGGTACGCATCTGCCATTGTACCAAGCCTACGCGGACAGTGGTTTTGGGGTTTACATAGTCTTGTGTGGGAGCCTGATAGTAGATATTGTCCCATTGCAGCAGGCAGGCGTAGTGCTTGGACTCCTCATCATTGGGAAGGTAGTTGCGCATCACCTTGCGCACGTGGAAGTCGTTAGAGAGCTGAAAGGTCAGCACCGGGTCGAAGATTTCCTTTTGCTTCACCTTATCTATGTACTCCTTGGGGCGGATTTGATCGGCATATTTGTAGTAGTTGGGGATACGTCCGCCAAACATGATTGCCTTCAGGTTCAATGTCTCGCAAAGTTCCTTGCGGTATTCATACATACGGCGTGCCAGACGCAGGCCACGGTATTGGGGATGGATAAAGACTTCGATGCCATAAAGTATGTTGCCTTTCGGATTGTGGGTGTTGAAAGTCTCCTTGCCCGTAACCTGGGCGTAAGTGTGGTCGTTCTTCACATCATCGTAGTTCACTATGATGGAAAGCGCACAGCCCACGATTTTCTCGTCAACCACCGTCACAATCTGCCCCTCGGGGAAGATGCGTATCAGTTTTTCTATTTGTTTGTGCGTCCAGAACACATCGCTTCCGTCTGAATAAACGCGCGTAAACGATTGTGCCAACTGGTCATAATCTTCAATCTGCAGATTGCGTATCTGCACCTTATTGATTTTCATTGAATCCATAACTTTCTTGCTATTCCTGATTAAAAACAGTGCAAAGGTACGGTTTATCCTTACATGTTATCTTCCCCTCCGAAGATTTTTCTTTCCCATCTTGAACGGATAAGGGAAAAGATACGGAATTGATAACAAAAAGAGGAGGCATTCATCAGGCCTCCTCTTTCCCGTTTTATATGGACAGTTTCAATGACGGTCTTATCTATTGTTTCTTCTATTCTTCCACAGCTTGGTCATGTCTTCCAGTGTCTTGCCTTTCGTTTCGGGAACAAGCTTCCAGACAAACAGAGCAGCCACCACACAGATGATTCCGTATAAGCCATAAGCAAACATGTGCCCGAACTTGTCTCCCATATCTCCCAAACTCATATTGTACATAGGTACGAAGGTGGAAGATACAATGAAATTGAATATCCATTGGAAGGCTACGGCAATGGCTACTGCAGCGCCACGGATGGTATTCGGGAAGATTTCAGCAATCAGTACCCAGCAGATGGGGCCCCAGCTGAACATGAACGAAGCACTGTAGACCATGATGCTGACAACAGCCAACATGGGAGGAAGCCCTGCCACAACGTTGCAAAGAGCTACTCCGAAAGCACCTATCGCCATGCCGATAGACCCCGAGATGAGCAGCGGTTTACGTCCCCATTTCTCGACTGTAAAGACAGCCAGCAACGTGAACAGAATATTGATGATACCCATGATGACGGTTTGAACCATCGGGTTGCCCATTCCCATCGTTTCGAAGATACGCGGTGCGAAATAGAGTACGGCGTTGATACCTACCGCTTGCTGGAATACACTCAGCATGATACCGATAAAGATAACCATCCAGCCATAAGTGAAAAGCTTTTCCGTCTTTTCCTCTGCCGTGGCTTTGATTTGAGACAGAATAACCTTTGCCTGAGCCAAGCCGTTGATACGGCTTAACACCTGGAGTGCCTTATCATCCTTGCCACTCATGGCAAGATAGCGTGGCGTTTCGGGAACAAACAGTACGAGCAACGCAAAGACTCCTGCAGGAACAGCCTCACTGACAAACATCAGACGCCATCCTATCTCTGTGGTCCATGCTGCCGCTTCGGGATTCAGAATCTGGTTGACTCCTTCAATGGCCTTTATCACCGGATTTGAATTCTCGCCCAGAATAAGGAAATTCACGAAGTAAACCACCAACTGGCCGAAGATAATGGCAAACTGATTCCATGATACCAGAGTCCCGCGAATGTTGCTCGGCGCAATTTCCGCAATATACATCGGGCAGATGGCCGATGCCAAACCTACGCCGATTCCTCCCAATACACGGTAGAAATTGAATGCCACGAGCAAGGAATAGGAAGGAACACCATAGTCGAAGAAAAGGAATTCCGGGTAGTAGGAGCCCAATGCCGACAGAAAGAACAAGACGCCGGCTATGAAAAGAGAATTCTTACGTCCCAGATTGGATGCGAAGAATCCCGAAAGAGCACTACCGATGATACATCCGATAAGTGCACTGGAAGAGGTAATGCCGTGAATCGTATCTGTGTAGACAAAATCGGAGGCACCCATAAAAAATGCCTGAAGCCCTTTATCGGCACCGGATATGACTGCTGTATCGTAGCCGAAAAGCAAGCCCCCGATGACGGCTACCAGCACAATAGAGAAGAGGTAGAGTTTACTGCCTTTTTCTGTATAATTCATGATATTAATGATTAATGGTTAATGATTAGCGATTAATGATTAGCGATTAATGATTAATATTGAAACACCTCATGCGCAACTTATTAACCACTAATCACTAAACATTGATCATTATTAGCAGTACATATTCACGATTGCCTCATACAATTCCTGCTTGCCGCTGGTCTGTTTCGGCTCACCGTTGGCTTTTGCGTAAGCTACCAAATCCTCCAGCGTCAGTTTGCCATCTTCAAATTCCTTGCCTTTACCACTGTCGAAGGAAGCATAGCGGTCGGCCAGCATCTTCTTGTAAGGAGACTCTTCAAGCAGTTTGGCTGCACTTTCCAGTGCACGTGCCATCACGTCCATACCGGCGATGTGGGCAATGAAAATGTCTTCCAGGTCGGTGGAGTTGCGACGGGTCTTGGCATCGAAGTTTGTACCGCCATTGCCAAAGCCTCCGTTACGGATGATTTGCATCATTGCCTGGGTCAGTTCGAAGTTGTCAATGGGGAACTGGTCTGTATCCCAGCCGTTCTGGTAGTCACCACGGTTGGCGTCGATGGAGCCGAGCATACCGTTGTCTACGGCTACTGCGAGTTCGTGCTCGAAGGTGTGGCCCGCCAAAGTAGCGTGGTTCACTTCGATGTTCACCTTGAAATCTTTGTCCAGATTGTGAGCCTTCAAGAAGCCGATAACGGTTTCGGTGTCTACATCATACTGGTGTTTTGTAGGTTCCATCGGTTTCGGTTCAATCAAGAAGGTACCTTTGAAGCCGCGGGCACGTGCATAGTCGCGGGCGATGGTCAACATCTGTGCGAGGTGCTCTTTCTCACGCTTCTGGTCTGTATTCAGCAATGACATGTAGCCTTCGCGACCGCCCCAGAATACATAGTTTGAGCCTCCCAGTTCGATAGTAGCGTCGATGGCGTTTTTGATTTGGATGGCGGCACGTGCCACAACATCGAAATCGGGATTGGTGGCTGCACCATTCATGTAGCGGGCATGGCCGAATACGTTGGCAGTACCCCACAACAGTTTGATGCCGGTTTCTGCTTGTTTCTGCTTGGCATACGCTACGATTTCCTTCAAGTTGGCTTCGTATTCTTCAATGGTCTCGGCTTCTTCGCAGAGGTCTACATCGTGGAAGCAGTAGTATTCGATACCCATTTTCTGCATGAATTCAAAGCCGGCGTCCATTTTGTTCTTGGCAGCCTGAACCTTGTCAGCCTCACCGTTCCAGGGGAATTTCTTTGTTCCGCCACCGAATTGGTCACCACCTTCTGCGCAAAGAGTGTGCCACCATGCCATGGCGAACTTCAGCCATTCGCTCATTTTCTTACCCATGATTACTTTATCGGCATCGTAATAACGGAATGCCATCGGGTTCTTGCTCTCTTTACCTTCGAATTTAATC
>ENA-ORPD01002365-ORPD01002365.1-human-gut-metagenome-genome-assembly--contig:-NODE-2365-length-11523-cov-2.116760_pt1 | contig 11523 bp, 9 predicted proteins | sample MGYA00242143_ERZ509076 | MGnify/ENA primary metagenome ERZ509076 (study PRJEB26280, sample SAMEA2338706) | human gut metagenome | biome: human gut; feature: human-associated habitat; material: faeces... | reverse complement strand
ATCAGAATAAATTTACAATTTAAAATTTAAAATTATGACATTGGTTTCATTATTTATCAATTGGGATGTTAGTCCCGAATTAATTAGTTTAGGTGGTTTCTCGATTCGTTATTACGGGTTGTTATTCGCTTTGGCTTTCGTGTGCGGGTATAAGGTCGAGGAGAAGATGTTCAAGTCGGAAGGGTTAAGCCAGCAATGGTTGGACAAGTTGTGGATATACGTGGCAGTTGCCACGGTAATCGGGGCCCGGTTGGGACATTGTTTTTTTTATGACTGGGCGTATTATAGTGCTCATCCGTTTGAAATTATTCTACCGGTTCGGTTTCAACCGGAATTCCGTTTTACCGGATACCAAGGGTTGGCCAGCCACGGGGCTGCAATCGGTATTATTACCGGGTTGTGGTACTATTCCAAGAAGGTAAGTAGGAAATCAATATTTTGGATTTTGGATCGTGCCGTAATTCCAATCGCATTGGCTGGTTTCTTTATCCGGATGGGAAATCTGATGAACTCGGAAATTGTCGGTTTACCGACAGAACTGCCTTGGGGATTCCGTTTTGTACATTCCGGGATGCCTGATCCGATGACTCCCCGTCATCCGGCACAGTTGTACGAGGCGATCTGTTATTTGATCAGTTTTGCTGTTTTAATGCATTTGTATTGGAAGACGAAAGCGAAAGATCGTCAGGGATTTCTTTTCGGAATGTTTTTAGTACTGATCTTTACCGCTCGTTTTGTGATCGAGTTTGTGAAAGAGAACCAAGAAGAATTTGAAAACGCCATGACCTTGAATATGGGACAATGGTTGAGTATTCCCTTTGTGTTGATCGGGATTTACATGATTTGGAGAAGCGGGAGAAAGATAAAAGTTAAAAACTAAAAGCTAAAAGATGAAAGAATCTGTAACTAGTAACCAATCAACCTGTAACTCGCCGAAGGCGAATTCTTATAATCCGGAGTTTATGAAGGAGGCAATTCGTATTGCCGTGGAGAACGTGGAGAATGAGACGGGAGGGCCCTTCGGGGCGGTAGTTGTGCGGGATGGTAAGATTATTGCAACTTCCGGGAATACGGTTGTTCCGGATAATGATCCCACGGCTCATGCGGAAGTGAATGCTATTCGCAAGGCTTGTAAGCAACTTGATTCTTTCCAGTTGAAAGGTTGTGAGATTTATTCCAGTTGTGAACCTTGTCCCATGTGTTTAGGGGCGATTTACTGGGCGAGACCGGAACGGGTGTATTATGCTTGTACGAAGGAGGATGCCGCTGTCGGGGGATTTGATGATTCTTTTATCTATAAAGAGATCGTGCTGGATGGTCCTATGCGTTGTATCCCGTTTGAGAATAAACGAGAAGAGGGTGCAGGGGAGGAATTCAGGCTTTGGCAGACGACCAATAATAAAACGAGATACTAAGAGTGTCAAAAGTTCATAAGCTCTATAAAGTTTGTAAAGTTTAGGGGCTTCGTATAAACAGAGGAGGAATTAGTACCTTTTCCGAAGGCTATAAGTGTTGAAAAAGACGCTGTAATCACAAGATTGCAGCGTTTTTTTTGTTTTATTGGTTGTGAACTTTCTCTTTTTTTATTAAATTTGTAGACATCAGATATTTATTGCCTATATAAATATTCTAAACCCTGACTTCCGGGGACTTGTTTGGGCGATATCCGTTTGTCGTTTTTGTTTAATCTAAGATAAGGAGAAAATGTGAAGGAGAAAGATATATTAAGTTTTTCGTGTATAGAGTTGGTGAGTTTATTTGAGCGGGAGTTCCCGACGATCATGCAAGGTGCAAACCTTAGTAAGGATTGGAAAGAGTTTGAACAATTTCTGAGGGGATACGTACGTCTTGCTTTAGCAAAGCATTCTACTTCTTCGTCTATAAAACGATTTTTCAGGATGTTCATGAACGAGACCCGGTATATTCGGGATTTTTCCACGGGGGAGAAGATTCGTTATGAACCGATTAAATGGTTATGGCAAGCTTTACGGGGAGAAGGGGATGGCATACATCCGGACTTTTTGTTGGATTGGTATTATCTATTTAAGAAATACCAGACGGATGAAGTCGTTTTACCGGATCGGGTGCAATGTGATCAATGGCGAGGACGTTGGAAAACCGGGATGGATGAGGATGTTGCCCGGGAGCGTAGGGAAAACCGGGAGAGAATATGTGGTTTGTTAATCGGAAAAATAGAGAAGAGGGATAAGTTGAATACCCGTTATCGTTTTGAAGAGGGGATGAGCATGGAGAGAAAACGGGAGTTGGTGGGTGAATGGTGGGGAGATTATAAGTTTCATCTGGCTTTAGCTGTTCGTGATCCGGATGAGCTGAACTTGTTCATGGGTAACACGTTGTCTCCGGAATTGATGAAGTTGTTGTATCGGGCGAAACAGAAAGGGATCCCGTTTTTCGTGACACCGTATTATCTTTCCTTGTTGAGTATTCGGGTGGATGGATACGATGATTCCACGATTCGCAGTTACGTGATTTATTCCGAAGAGCTGGTGGAGAATTTCGGGCAGATTCGGGCGTGGGAGAAAGAGGATGTGGTGGAACCGGGAAAACCGAATGCTGCCGGGTGGTTGTTGCCCAATGCCACGAATATTCATCGTCGTTATCCGGAGGTGGCCATTTTTATCCCGGATTCGATGGGACGGGCTTGTGGCGGGTTGTGTGCTTTATGTCAGCGAATGTACGACTTTCAGAAAGGACATTTGAATTTTAACTTGGATCGACTGAAGCCGACGGACGGGTGGGAAGTCAAGATGGAACGTCTGATGATGTATTACGAGCATGATTCTCAATTACGGGATATTTTGATCACGGGAGGGGATGCCTTGATGAGTCAGAACCAGACGTTAGAGAAAATCTTGGATGCTGTTTTCCGTATGGCCGTGCGTAAGCGGGAATTGAACAAGCGGCGTGGGAAAGGGAAAAAATATGCCGAGATTCAACGGGTGAGGTTGGGATCGAGATTATTGGCTTATCTGCCGAATCGTGTAAATGACGGGTTGATCGAGGTGTTGAAAAGATTCCGGGAGAAGGCGGAGCAGGTTGGGATTCAGCAATTTTTCATACAGACTCATTTCGAGTCGCCTTTGGAGGTGACGGAAGAGGTGATTCATGCTGCCCGGTGCTTGCTGGAGGCCGGATGGATTATCACCAATCAAGCCGTGTTTACGGTGGCGGCTTCACGTCGGGGGCATACGGCGAGGTTGAGAGAGGTTTTGAATCGAATCGGTATTTTGACTTATTACACTTTTTCCGTGAAGGGATTTGAGGAGAATTATGCCTTGTTTGCCCCGAATAGTCGTTCGGTACAAGAGGTGTTGGAGGAAAAAGTGTGCGGGAATTTATCCATGGAGCTGGAAAAGGAGGTTTTGGAATTGCTCGAATACCCGGAAAGGATTCCCTCGGAATTGCCGGGCTTGTTGGATAAATATCGGCAACCGTTTTTAGCCACGGATCGAAACGTGATGAACTTACCGGGGATAGGGAAGAGCATGACGTTCCAGACGGTGGGGATGACAAAGGAGGGAAAACGTATTTTACGTTTTTCTCTGGATGCGGGACGACGACATAGTCCCCAAGTGGATCACGAGGGGAATATTTATATCGTGGAAAGCAAGTCGATTGCGGCTTATTTGCGCCAATTACAGGCGTTGGGGGAACGGGAGGAGGATTACAGTTCGTTGTGGGATTATGCTGAAGGGCGCACGGAATCCCGCTTTGCCCTTTTTGAATATCCGGAGCCAAGAATTGAAATCACGGGGGATTTCACGAATCTGGAAATGGATTCGTGATCAGGCTTCCCCGTTGGTTTCGAGTAACCCCAGCGTACCCGACGCGTTCTGCCCGTTCTCGCTGACAGCGAAACCGTACACGACCAGTCGGTTTACGTCCCAGTCTTCCGGTAGCGGCCATTCTTTTTCCCCGTTTGTGCCTCTGGTTCCGAGTTCCACGAGTCGGCTTTTCTTTTCTTCCCGTTCGTGAATCACACCCATCAATCGATCCTCTTTAGCCATGGAAGGCATTAATGGTTGTTGTTGCCATTGGAACGAGACCCGTCTTTTTTCCTTGTCCACTTTCGCTTCGATGAGGGGGAGGCGCAACCCGCCACCGGAGAGCGAGAGTGTCAACAAGTCCACGGTGGGATTTTCCGTATCTTCCGCATTCACTTTGTGAATATTGTCACGGGTGAAACAGTTGGCGCATACTTTACCGGAGGGGGAGCAGTAGCCAACGGATAGGACTTTGAGGAAACGGCGGCGCAATTTGGTAATCAGGCTTAATCTGGCACGTTGTTTTAATTGTTCCGGGGTTTTCGCGTCTTTCACGAAGCCCGGTTTTCCTCTAGCGATTTGAGTTTTACCCACTTTGTAGGAAGTTACGTTGCCGACTGAACCGGAGATGTCTTGAAATATGGTAGGTTTAAAAATTGCCATGATATTCGTGTGTTAAGATTTAGAAATTGAGAAATACATACACGGGGAGTAGCGTTTCCCGTCTTGGGCAGCGAAAAAGCAGTACAAATGGGCCGTTGTCCAAGCCCCTTCGGGCACGAGTACGACGGCTTTCTCGTCTGATCGGTAGTACCCCGTGTCATCCAGCACGACGGGTTGATAGGGTTCGTTGTCAAAGATGGCGGCAACGGTCAGTTGGTCGGTCGCTTGCGCGGTGACGGTTGACGTGTTATCCAGCCATTCCAGTTCCAGTTTGTCTGCATGACTGGCCGTGGCTTTCATCCCGAAAGGTAATTGCAGGCTACCGTCCGATAGGACTAACCGGGGGGAATCGATATAGTCGTTGGGGCCGAACATATTCATGTTCGCGTGGAGGAACCAGTGGTAGCCGGAGCGTCGTTCCTCTTCCCGGGCCGCTAGCGCGTACACTTTTTCCAGCAGGCTTCCCCGTGTGGCACGGTACATGGTCTGGGCTCCGGGGAGTTTTGAACGTTGTGCCGTTTGGCCTTCCGAACGCGGGTTACTGATCGTGTCCGCCAGTTTCCGGGCATACGTTTTGTTGCCTACCGTGTAAGTCACGTATCCCCCGATTTTCCCGGAGGCTCCTTGTAATACCGAATCGTTTAATGTTGCCATGTATTTTCTGATTTTGTTGACCTTTTGGTCGTGTTTATGAGCCAGTCTCCTGTTTTAAGACTAAAATAATGCTATATAGGAGTTTTCAAATGTAGATAGATTCCTTTAAAAAAACAAATTAATTGCAATATTTAGTTTTAATTATAGGAGGGGGATAGGGCAGGAATGGGAGCGGAATGGGAGCGGCTCGCTATTTGATAAGAATATGTTAGTGATAATATCACATTTTGTAACATTAATTTAAATTTATGTGTTTGAGGGCCTGAGATGAAATTTTATACTACAAGCCGTTCACGAGTTTGTAACCTCGAGCAAATTCATTTTGGATGGCGATGCTTTTATCTGCTTTCAGTTTTTTATTTAGCAGGCAGACGTATCTTGTGAGGGCTTTTTCCTTGTCCGTGGTATAGACGCCCCAGAGCGTCTCGCACATTTCCACGGTGGGAATCACCTCGTTGATCCGCAGGCAGAATAGCCATAGGATGTTCGATTCCATGCCTTTCAGCTCTTCTCGCTTGCCGGAGATGGTGAGTAACCGGTTGTTTTTATTGAACGTGGTATCGGGGGAGATGCGGAAAAGTCCTTGTTCTTTTTCCGTGTTCAAGCGTTTGGTTCTAGCGATAGCCTTGTCCAAGCGTGCTTTCACGTCGTCCACGCTACAACCTTTCACGAGATAATCGTCGGCACCCTCGTACAAGGCGTGGTTGTGGTTGACAGAACTGAGAATCACGATAGGGACCTGATCCCCTTTTTCCCGTACAAGGCGAATCAGTTCGTGGCCGTCCTTTCCCGGCAGATCCATGTCAAGCAACAGGAGATCCCAGGTGCCTGTTTCGTATAGTTGCCATGCCTTGTTCCCCTCTTTGGCAAGGGTTACCGTGTACCCGGCTTCTTCCAGGATTTCCGTGTATATCATTGCGGCCGTGGTATTGTCCTCGGCATAGAGTATATTTATTTTTTCTTCCATTTGCGTAAGTATATCGTGAATGTACATCCTTTTCCCAGCAGGCTGTCCACCGTGATTTTCCCCTTGTGGGCTTTAATAACGTTGTAGACATAGTTAAGGCCTAGTCCGTATCCTTTTTTGCTGGTAGAGTTTTTGTTTGCCTGATAGTATTTATTGAAAATATATTTTTGTTGTTTTTTGGGAATACCGGGACCATTGTCCCTTATTTCTATAACGAAGGTTCCTCTTTTTTGATAACAGATGACAGTGATCTGTGGCATATCTCCGCTGTATTTCACGGCATTATCCAAAAGATTTTGAAGGGCTCCGAGCAGGTAGAAATGTGACGCGTAAATAATTTCGGATTCAACAAGGTAACGCAGGTTCAGCTGGATGTTTTTTTGTCCGTGGTTGGCGAGGTATTGCTTTTCGAATAACGAGAGAAGTTCGTTTTTCAGGTTAAATTCGTCCCGGTTGATGTTCAAGTGGGCCAACCCGCTTAATGTTTTAAGTAATTGCTGGGAACTGGTTTTCAATCGGCTGGCTTCTTCTTGGATAAGCCGGATTTTCGCTCGTCCTTTTTCGTCATCCTCGGGGATGGATTTCTTTTCTACAAGTTCAGATAAGGTTACGATACTTGCGAGAGGGGTCTTCCAATCATGCACGACTTGTTTAATCATTTCTTCCTGGAGGCGGGATAGATGTTGTTGGGCGTGGGACAGGTATTGTAAGCCTAGAACGAGTAGTAGGGTTAGTGCGACAATGGTGAGGATGTCCTGCCATGCTCTCTCTAAAAAGAAGGATATCGGGAAGTTGTAATAAATAGCCAAGGATTCGTGGGAAGGATTATTTATCGGGTAGATTTTTCCCCGTGTTATGTCGGACGTGCGTGTTTTGTAGTTTTGGAACTTGACGATTGCTTGATGCGTGCTGTCTAACCGTGCGATGGTGAAATGAACGGCATCGGGAGTTTTGGAGTGTAATGCGCTGTCCAGTGACGAGAGGAGATGTGTTTGTTCTTGGACAGAGTCTGTTTGCAGGATTTCCACGTATGGGGGAATAATGGATGCTATTATAGAATCCATGTGTGTCTGCCAACGTGTTTTGACGGTTTCGTATAATTTAATGCCGGAGAATAATTGATTGATCCACAATAAAATGAATATCGTGAACGTAATGTAGCCTATTATTCTTAAATCGTGTTTCATTCACTTTCCTTTTACCATTTCAACATGCACGTTTGTTGAATGGTTGCCGCCATATGGACGAGACGAAATTACGTATTTAGAATTGATTTTACAAGGAGTTGTATCCGGGCGATGTGCAGGATGTGAAATTTTACAATAGTTTTACAATAATTCGGGGAGGTTTCTTAGGTTGGAGTTTGTTATGTTTGTGATGGTAAAATAAATCATGAATCAACTAATACTTAAATCGTATGATAACTTTAGAGAATATTAATAAAACGTTTTACACGAGCGAGGTGGAGACACGGGCATTGGAAGATATTAACCTGACGGTGGAGAAAGGTGAGTTTGTGGCTATCATGGGACCTTCGGGATGTGGAAAGAGTACGATGTTGAATATTATGGGATTGTTGGATAAGCCGACGAGTGGTTGGGTGATTATTGATGATGTCCGGGCGGATTCTTTGTATGATAGGGATATGGCGAGGATTCGTAACCAGAAGCTGGGGTTTATTTTCCAAAGTTTTCATTTAATCCCGTCGTTGAACGTGTTGGATAACGTGTTGCTGCCGATGTTGTATCGCCGGGGAAGTTCTGCATCGGCTAATAGGAAAAGGGCGCTGGAGTTAATTGAAAAGGTGGGGCTGACACATCGGTTGAAACATTTCCCCTCGCAGTTGTCCGGGGGACAGTGCCAGCGGGTGGCGATAGCGAGAGCGTTGATCGGGCAGCCCAAAGTGATTCTGGCGGACGAGCCGACGGGGAATTTGGATAGTAAGATGGGAGCGGAGATCATGGATTTACTCGTGCAACTGAACCGGGAGGGAACGACGATCGTGATGGTGACGCATGATGAGAGATTGGCAGGGGAAACCGGGCGGATTATTCGTTTGTTTGACGGGAAATTAGTGTTATGAACCGGTGGAAAAATTATATTATCCCGGCGTTCTACCATATCCGGCACAACTTGTCGTTTGCGATTTTTTACGTGTTGGGTACGGCGTTGGCGTTCGTGTTTATTGCGATCGTGCTGCAACTCGTTTATTCTGTTGTTGGTAATGAGCCGCCGATGGAGAATGCGGACCGGATTGTTCAAATTGGAAGTTCTCGGGATATACGAGGTAAGACCGTGTATGTTTCTGCCGAAGAAATCGAAAGTTTAATGAATGGAATTTCGGGATATGAATTGTATGCTGTCAGTCACTCGGAGTTTGTGGATGTTTTTGGGGAGCATACGTTTGTTTCTATTCCTGTGAATTACGTGAATGCTGATTATTGGAATGTTTTCCAGTTTGAATTTTTGGAAGGACGTGCGTTTTCACGAGAAGAATTTGAGTATAAGCAGGCCGTTGCCGTGGTAAGCAAAAGTATTGCGGATATATTGTTCAAGGGGGAGAGTGCCGTGGGGAAAAGAATCGAGTGCCAGAAAGTTGTTTACACGATTACAGGGGTGGTGAGGGATGTTTCTGTTTTTACGACAGGTATATACGAAAAAATTTGGTTTTCGAATAAATATAATTCTTTTACACCCAGCGGGGATCATGATTATGATGTTTGTGTTTTGTTTCCACAGCATGTTTCCGTTATGACGGCTAAACAAGGAATTGCACGTGTGCTAGAGGATTATTATTCACGTCGGGGAAGAAAGGTTGAAGTTACCGCGGAAAAAGTATACACGGTAAAAGAAAATTTGGTGAATGATATCGGTATTCAATTACTGTTTTACGGGGTACCCGCTGTACTTTTGATTTTATTGATTATTCCGGCGATTAATATTGTGACGTTGAACGTGGCGAATTCTGTTAAACAATCCGAGGAAATGGTGATCAGGAGAGCCATTGGGGCTTCACGTTTGGAACTTTTCTTACAGATTATAATAGAGAATCTGATTCTTGTGGTTATCGGAGTGTTTTTGGGATTGTTGTTATTTTTCCCGATGGTGCGTATGATCGAGGAGGTTTGTATTAATGGAGTATTGGAGGGGACAGATGCTTTAATTACACGCATTAATTATATGGTTATATTGGGCGGAATTTTACCTATGATGTTTGTGTTTACTTTATTGACAGGTGGGTATTCTGCGTACTTGGCGGTAAAGAAAAATATGGCGGTAGTTTTGAAAGGAGGTGATAGATGATCAGGCATGTATTTAAAATAGTCAGGAATTCCTGGAAGATCTTTTGCGGGATTTTCATCGAGCAAGCGGTCGTTTTTGTCGTGTTGATGTTGGTGGTCGTTTCTGTTTTTGGAATTTTATACAAGATATATTCACCGGGATTATTGAATACGGATAACTCGGTTTGTTTCGGGTATATGCTTTCGGAAATAAACGATAATACGGGGGAGGTCGATAAACGTGTTGATATTTTGATAGATAATTTGAAGAAGTTGGATTGTGTGGTCGGGATTACGCAGAGTATGGCGATGATTCCATATATGAGAACTAATGCTTGGTATGATAGCGTGCGTATTGATGGAAAGATATATCGTGTGAATTATAAAGGAGCTGAAGAGGAGGCTTACAAGGTGTTTTGTCCGGACGTTGTGGAGGGGAAATGGCTCACGGATGACAGGTTGGAGGATGGTTCATTTGCCTGTGTGGTCACGAAACAATTAGTTGATGAATTGCAGTGGTCACAAGCTATTGGACATAAGTTTTTTATGGGTAGAAATGACCTTACTGTAGTTGGTGTGATTTCAGGGATAAAGCATCAGGTTCTTTTGGCTTCAGAGCCGACTGTTATTATGCCATGTAATGCTATGGGATATAACAATATGTTCCGGGAACTTTGTGCACGTGTATATCCGGGTAGAGAGAAAGAGTTTATCATGGCTTATTATAAAGAATTTCAACGGTTGATACCTGTTCAAGAAGCTCAACCTTTTGCGATGGATATGAAATTTGCTAAAGGAGCTTCATATAATACAGCGCTTGTATATATCATGTTGCAAGCCGTTCCCACGATATTCCTGTTCGTTTTTGCGTTTATTGGTACGTTTGGCTTGTTTATGCAGAATTCGGAAAGGCGGGCACGTGAATATGCTTTGAGGTTGGCCTTGGGAGCGACTCCCCGCAGGTTACTCGAGTTCGTGATGCTGGAGAGTGTTGTCGTTACTTTACTGGCTTGTTTGCCCGGGGTGCTCTTGTCTGTGTTTATTTATGAGTATACTTTACCGGAATGGATAGGGGTGTGTGTAACGATTCTTGTTATGGTTGTGTTTTCGATGTTGAGTACTTGGTATCCGGCTTACCGGGTGACGAAGGTAAACCCGGCGGTGACTTTGAAGTAAAAGGAGAAGTGTATGGAAAGGATAAGGATATATTTCAAGCCAATCTGGTATAATATAGTACGTCATAAGGCGTATGCCGGGTTTTGCGTGCTCGGGACGATGCTGACATTCGTGTTCATCACGATATTGTTGCAAGTGGCGTACGTTATATTGTGTGATACGGCTCCGGCTATTGCAGCGGATCGAATTGTAAGTGTTCCTTTCGTGTTGAGAGATAACAAGGGAGAGGCCGTGAAAGGTCTGAACAGGTCGGATATTCGAACGTTGATGAATAATGTGAGAGAGGATGTCCGTTACACGTCTTATCATTATGAAGCGGTAGATATTATGGTGAATGGACGATATGATGAGTATGGTATTTATTTTGTCGATCGCGATTATTGGAACGTGTTCCAGTTTGAGTTTGTGCAAGGCCATTTTTTCACGGAAGGCGAGATGCAGATGCCTTGTGTGATCGTGAATGAGAATTTCGTGAGAAGTTTTTTCCCGGATAAATCGGTTATCAACAAGGAAATTCAGATTGAAGGTAACACGTATAGGATTACCGGTGTGGTAGCAGATGTTTCCTATTTTGCTCCACAGGGAAAGGCTTCTTTATGGGTCCCTGAGAAGTTTAGTAAAAATGAATCAAATGATTGGGTGGAAACTTATATTCTTTATCCGGAAAACATGGATGCGGAAACAATGGTTCGAAGTGTAACTAATGCCTATCAATTTTTTGTTAAGACATATTATAATATAGATAAGAGTGTCTCCGTGAGGCAGATTAGCACGGAGAAACAGTTTATTCGGAAAATGTACGGGGGTGATTTATTTCTCTCCGGGGTGGGGGTGATGATTTTTATACTTTTGGTCGTACCCGTTTTGAATATTGTTTTGTTGAGTATGGCCAATACAAGTGTACAAACAAGAGAAATAGGGCTTAAACGTGCGTTAGGCGCCAGTAAAAGAACGTCTTTTTTATTTATTCTGGTAGAAAATCTTTTACTGGTTATTA
>ENA-ORPD01002364-ORPD01002364.1-human-gut-metagenome-genome-assembly--contig:-NODE-2364-length-11524-cov-2.556892_pt1 | contig 11524 bp, 6 predicted proteins | sample MGYA00242143_ERZ509076 | MGnify/ENA primary metagenome ERZ509076 (study PRJEB26280, sample SAMEA2338706) | human gut metagenome | biome: human gut; feature: human-associated habitat; material: faeces... | reverse complement strand
GTGTGGCCGGATTATAATGATCGGTCAAATGCCCATCGACCTGCGTTACAGAAACATCGTTTATTCCATTCTCCTGCAACATACGCATGGCAATATCCCGTCCTGTAAGTCCATAAGGAATGGGAATTTTAGAATAACGTTCGAATTTACTTTGCAATGTACGTTGTACCGCAAAGCTAACTAATGCAATGACTATAAATAATACGTAAACCATAATCTTCTTTTTTTAATATCAAATTCGCAGATTGCGCAAATATATAGGAAATAAGGGAATAGATGTGTTAATGCAAAAGTTATTATAACAAAAGAGTGTTAAACAAGGAATATCAGAACAAAAACTCCGAGATAAAGAAAAGACTCGAATCCGGAAAACATAAAAAAGTTTAATAAATTATCTCTTTCAAAATTTATTTATACATTTGCGTCTGACAATATAGTCAGACATATAAGACAAACTACATAGTTAAACTTAATTTATCATTCACATGCAAGGGGAAAAACAGTACAAAACAGGACTCGATGTAGGCTCTACAACAGCCAAAATAGTCATTATCGATGAATCCGGGCAAACCGTTTTCTCTCGTTATGAAAGACATAACGCCCAAGTGAACGATCTTCTTTCCGCCTATTTTCGGAAAGCTCGACAAGAACTGGGCGACATCGAAACCTCTATCGCAGTTACCGGCTCGGTAGGCATGGGAACAGCAGAACAGCTACGAACCGAATTTATACAAGAGGTCGTAGCCGCCACCCGGTACGCCCAGCAACTATATCCATCTGCTTCGGCTTTGATCGACATCGGCGGAGAAGATGCCAAAGTCGTTCTCTTTCAAGGGAACCATATCGACCTTCGCATGAACGGGAATTGTGCCGGTGGTACAGGTGCGTTTATCGACCAAATGGCCGTACTGTTGGGAGTAAATATCGAAGAACTGAGCCGATTGGCTTTGCAAGCAGAGCATATACACCCGATAGCTGCCCGCTGCGGAGTCTTCTCCAAAACCGACATTCAAAATCTAGTCAGCAGGAACGTCCCGTTGGGCGACATCGCCGCCTCCATTTTCCATGCCGTCGCTGTACAAACCATCGTAACATTATCGCGAGGCTGGACATTCCACCCGCCTATTCTATTATGCGGCGGCCCCTTGACCTTCATTCCAGCCTTACGAAAAGCATTCGCCGATTATCTGCATTTGCAGGAGAGCGACTTTATTCTTCCTGCCGGCGGGAACCTTCTTCCCGCATTAGGCTGTGCCCTATGTGCCACGGAAGGAAAAGCAGTTTCTTTATCGACATTGGAAAATCTCATATCCCGAAGCACCGATATCACAACAAAAAACAGCCTGCCTCCGCTATTCGATTCCGAAACGGATTACGACAACTGGAAGGAAGAAAAAGCACATTATAACTGGCCCTCTGCTCCTCTTGTTCAAGGGATACAAGAAGCCGTACTGGGAATCGATTCAGGATCGACCACCACAAAAATAGTCGTGACAACCCCCGACGGCGCTATCCTTTTCTCGCACTACGCCCCCAATTTGGGAAATCCGATAGAAGCCGTCCGAAAAGGGTTGACCGAATTAAAAACACAATGCGATAAAAACGGGACGGTATTAAACATAACAGGCTCCTGTTCGACCGGATATGGAGAAGAATTGATAAAAGCGGCTTTCGGCCTCGACGGAAGCATGATAGAAACTATGGCCCATTACCGGGCCGCCCGACAAATGGCTCCCGATGTCTCTTTCATTCTCGACATCGGCGGACAAGACATGAAGGCTATTTTCGTCAAACAAGGAGCTATCACTCGCATGGAACTGAACGAAGCCTGCTCGTCGGGATGCGGTTCGTTCATCGAAACCTTCGCCCGCACATTGAAATACGACGTGTCCGATTTTGCCCGTTCCGCCTGTATGGCTTTGCACCCTTGCGACTTGGGCACACGCTGCACCGTCTTTATGAATTCAAAAATTAAACAGGTTCTGAGGGAAGGAGCGACAGTAGCAGATATAGCCGCAGGGTTGTCCTATTCGGTCGTAAAAAACTGTTTGTACAAAGTCTTGAAGTTAAAGGACGGCAAAGAGTTAGGAGAAACGATTGTCGTTCAAGGAGGAACGATGCATAACGATGCGATCGTCCGTGCATTCGAATTGGAAACCGGTAAAAAAGTCGTACGAAGTAATTTACCTGAATTGATGGGAGCATACGGCTGCGCCCTACAAGCTGCTTCTCAAAAATTGAATTCGCGCACGATAAACCAACTACTCGAAACCGGATATACCAGCCGACAAATTCAATGCAACGGCTGTGAAAACAAATGTTTCGTATGCCGCTATACCTTCCCCAACGGTAATACGTTTTTCTCGGGAAACAAATGCGAACGAATTTTCACCAATCGGGGGGAAAGCGAAAAACCCGGACAAAACATATATACCAACAAATATGCTTTGCTGTTCGACCGGGAAACTCCGGAAACAGGCAACAGAACCATAGGTATACCCCGTGTCCTTAACATGTACGAGAACTATCCCTTTTGGCATGCTCTCTTTACTCGCTGCGGTATTCGGGTCGTACTGTCCGATATTTCAACTTTCGTCAGTTATGAGAAAGCTCTCAACTCGGTCATGTCGGACAACATCTGTTTCCCGGCCAAATTAGTGCACAGCCACATTCAAAACCTGATTCATAAGAAGGTGGAACGCATCTTCCTGCCATACGTTGTCTACGAGCACGAAAGCGACAAGAAAATGAACAACAGCTACAACTGCCCCATCGTCACCGGGTACTCCGATGTCATACGCAGTTCCATGTCGCCAGACATTCCGGTAGACTCTCCGGCCATCACTTTTGCCGACACTGGCTTACTCACCAAACAATGCACGAATTACCTAAGTTCTTGGGGCATATCGAAAAGAGATGCCGAGCAGGCTGTGAAATACGCATTGAACGCCCAGAAACAATATTCGTCAGACATACGCCGAAAAGCCGAAAACATTGTCAGGGAAAGCCGCAGAAAAGAAGAACCGATTATCTTGCTCGCCGGACGCCCTTATCACACCGACCCGCTCATACAGCATAAACTTTCCGAAATGATAGCCAATCTGGGAGTAAACGTCATCTCGGACGACATAGTTAGAGACAACTCCGAGATAGAGACCCAAGACACTTATCTCATCAAACAATGGGCCTATATGAACCGCATCCTGAAAGCCGCTGAATGGACAGCCCGGCAAGGAAACGATATTCAATTCGTACAAATGACCTCTTTCGGCTGCGGACCCGACGCCTTTCTTCTCGACGAAATAAGGGATATTCTACATCGTAACGGGAAACCCTTCACACTTCTAAAAATAGACGATGTAAATAACATAGGATCTCTGAAACTAAGAGTGCGTTCTTTGGTCGAAAGCCTGAAACAAACGCCGCTACGCGGAACGACAGAGAAATTCCGTACAACAGAAGTCTTTCGCAAAAAAGATCGAACCCGAAAAATCATAGCCCCTTTTATGTCGGAATACATCACACCTCTGTTAAAACCGATTTTCAAATTGTCGGGGTACGACATAGAGGTATTGCCACCGAGCGATGCCTCCTCGGCCGAAACCGGTTTGAAGTACGCCAACAACGAGGTTTGCTATCCGGCCACACTCATTGTGGGCGACATTATCAATGCTTTGGAATCGGGGAAATACGATCTCGACAACACGGCCGTACCCATTACTCAAACCGGAGGACAATGCCGTGCGACCAATTACTTGGCTCTTATTAAACGAGCCATGCTCGATGCCGGATTCGGAAATGTTCCCGTAGTCACGTTGGGATTAGGGCGAAAAGTTTCCAACGAACAAGAAGGCTTCGAACTGAAATGGCAAAAGATATTGCCCGTCGCACTCAATGCCCTGCTCTACACCGATACGCTTTCTAAATTTTATCATGCCTCGGTAGTCCGGGAAAAAGAACGGGGAGCCGCGGCCCGATTGAGAGACAAATATTTAAACCTCGCCGAGCGTCCCATTCTCGAAAACGAGCCTCACAAGTTAGTGGAATATATCCACCTTGCAGCCCGAGAATTCAACGATATCTGTATGGACAAAGCCTGTCCCAAAATCGGTGTAGTGGGAGAAATATTCCTCAAATTCAATTCCTACGCTCATCAACACGTCGTACGCTTCTTGTGCGAACAAGGTATAGAGGTGGCCCCTCCCATTTTATTGCCGTTCTTTATGCAAGGATTCGTGAACCGCGAGAACAAGGAAAAACTACTCTTAGAAAAGAAACGTATACCTCATTTCCTATCCGACTTATTCTACCGATACATCGACAAACGGATAGCCCTGTTTAACAGAACGGCATCCACATTCCGGTATTTCACACCCTTTACCGACATCTATGAAGAAGCGGAAGAGACGAAAAATATTGTCTCGGGTGCAGCTCAATTCGGCGAAGGCTGGCTACTACCGGCCGAAATCATAGCGTTCACCAAACAGGGTATAAACAACGTCATATCGTTACAACCGTTCGGCTGCATCGCCAACCACATCGTATCGAAAGGGATAGAAAAGAAGCTGCGTATGCTGTATCCTGAATTAAATTTATTATCTTTGGATTTTGACAGTGGGGTGAGCAGCGTAAACGTAACGAACCGATTATTACTTTTCACACACAATTTAAGTGCCTAAAAAAACAAACGACTATGAATTCAACTTCAACCATCGCTCACCAAAAGACAGAGCAAACCGAAAATATAGAATCGCGTATTATCGAGGCGGCAAAACAAGAATTTATAAAAAAAGGGTTCGAGCAAACATCGATGAGCGATATTGCAGCGGTCGTAGGGATCAACCGTCCCACCCTGCATTATTATTTCAGGACAAAAGATAAAATGTTTCAAGCAGTTTTCGCCTCGATCGTTGCAAAATTTTTACCTCATATCGATACTATTTTTTCGACTCAGCAATCGTTCTCTGAAAAATTAGAAGATGTTATCGACGTCTATGTATCCATTTTCTCGACAAATCCTTTGCTCCCCAAATTCATCATAGGCGAAATTCAACGCGACGCCAACCATTTAATAGAAACTTTTCATAGTTTAAACCTCGATCAATATTTGAAACACATCGGAGAGTTTCTCGAAAAAGAAATGGAAAGCGGAAACTTTAAGAAAGTACCCCTCCCCTTTATATTCATGACACTTTACAGCCAACTGGCTTTTCCTTTCCTCAGTAAGAACCTTACCATGAAACTTTTTTTCAATGAAGACAAAGATACATTCAATGCCTTTCTACAAGAATGGAAACAACACATTATCTCGCAAATCACCTATCTGTTGAAGCCGTAAAAGACAAAACGAAAGGGCGTGTCGTAATGAATGATGCACCCTCTTTGTACATAAAAAAGAAGGGGCGCATTGTGGCGCCCCTTCTTTCGTATAATACAAAACCAAGCTATTCGGCCGATGTAGCCAATGGGGCAGGAGTCGTATAAACACGAGCCTTCAACTCTTTGTCGAGCATATACAACCCGAAACCGTTATCTTTAATCATTTTCAAGCTATCGATTAATTCCTGAGCATTAGCCTCTTCTTCAATTTGCTCGTCGACAAACCATTTCAGCATATTGGCAGTACCGAAATCTTTTTCCTCATCGGCAAGTACACAAAGGTCATGAATCAGGGCGGTTACTTTTCTCTCATGAGCCAACGTATCTTCAAAAGCTTCGAGAGGTGATTTCCATTCGGTCTTCACACCGGCAATAGGAGCTAACGTTACTTTACCGCCACACGAGAGCACATATTTCATAAATATAGTAGCATGAGCTTGTTCCTCTTGGAACTGTATAGAAAACCAATTAGCAAAACCTTGATTTCCAGCTGCTGCAAAATGGTTGGACATCGAAAGATATAAATAAGCCGACCAAAACTCGGCATTCACTTGGGCATTAAGAGCCTCTTCCATTTTCTTGCTAAGCATAATTCTATTGTTTTTATTTATTGTTTCACAAAAATATAATATAAAATTAGAACAAATCTAATTTTAATATTTTTTATATAACCGGGCTCTTATTTCTATAAAAACACGCCCCCGTCGAATCACTTCGCCGGAGGCGTAATACCCTATGGCAGTAGGGACTTAACTAATAATTTATCATATACTTCTTCTCAGAGTTCATTTAACAATCTTGGTACTGTATCCGCCGCAACGCACTACATAAACGCCAGCGGGATAAGCAGACATGTCAATAGCGCCAGATCCTTCTACGAGTTGTTTCATCACGAGAGTACCGCTCATGTTATAAACAGCAGCTTCGACCAGCTGAGCCGACTCTACACGAACAGCCCCGTTAGAACGGTCGTAATAAACTTTCACCTGAGCAACCACACTTTCTTCAACTGACGAAGGTTCGGTCGAAACGGTAAGTTTATCGAGACAAAAATACGTCGGCGTATTGATGCCATAATCACCCACATCGCTCGACTCCATCGTAAAGTAAATCGAAGTAATCTGTCCCAATTCACTCAAATCGACCCATTCCCAAGTATCGTTCAATTTCCAGTCGTCGGCATTCTCAGAACGGTAATCGGCCAAATAATATTCCACGGTTCCTGTCTCTGTGCCTTGCTCATCGATACCGTGGGCAACTAATTTAAACCAATCTCCCTGCTCGAATTTAGTCGAATATGGATTCCCCTTCTCAATAGCATAATAGGCATAAGGGTTGTTGCATACATAACACCCTACGGCATAATATGGAGCGGAAGTGTATACCTCGCAAGTTTTCGTATCGGAGGTCGATTCGGTATAGGCATCCCAATATGCACCTAAATAGGGAGTTCCCTCTCCGGCAAAGCCTCCCTTAGCCATACAGCCCCATTGATCATCGATACTTGCCGATGCCGATATGGCAGTCACCTTGCTGGCAAAGAATCCATTTGAATAATCGGGATAAGGAGAAGCGTGCGAAAACATAAATTCTTGTGAATAAACAATCGCATCATTATTAAAAACATCTGCCCACAACCCAGTCTCATCATACTCGATAGGAAAGTCTCCCGGATTCGACAAATCTAAAACGATGTTTTCCGCAAAAACCGCACTGCATACACAAACGGCAAAAACAAGTAATATTTTTCTCATGTCAAAAAAAATTAATTAGTTAATATTTATTGTTTGATTATTCGAATATACTCAGTTCTATCGTTTGCACACACCGACAACACATAAATACCTGCCGGTAAAGAAGATACATTCAAACGAGACTTCGACCCGACCATCGTATCACGATAAACAGCCACACCTCGAAGATCGAATACAGTCAATTCTGCGCCAACACAAGCTCTCACCGTCAGAATATCCCTGACAGGATTAGGAGAAGCTACGATTTTCAAACTTTCTGCATCCTCAATTCCACTAACTTCGGTTACATGCACCGAAACCATTTTTGTCTCTACCCGCCCATTCGAATTGACCGTTAACGAGAAACTCGTATCGCCCAATTTCTCACCGGAAAGAATCAAATCATATCCCTCGATTCGGGCAGAAAGAATAGAGGGGTCTTCTACCTCGACCGTCGAAACGATCGCCGCAGAAAGATTATCGGCATCGGAAACACTCTCTAATAGCGAAATTTTTACAGGAGAACTACCCACCGACAAATTATCGGAAATCGAGATAACCGGATATTCATTATCGGGGAATACCGGCATAGCCGGGAACCAATAGTATTTTTCAGGAAGTAACGTATTCAACAGCTCGCCATTCGTCCCGTCCACTATGTGAATCCAATTGTTCATGTAATGGGACAGATAACCCGATTCCGTAGAAGTTACCACGACATTATCGGTCTGCGGGTCCACTCTCAAACCCGCGCCATAGAACATCTGCACATACTCCCCGTCTTGATCGGGCAAAGTAAAAAACGATGCATTCAATTCATCGGTATCTATATTATAGCATACGACTTTATTTTTACTTTCGTCGGCAAAATAAAGAAGGTTAGATTTATATGCTGCACATAAACTCCCGGCATTCCATGCCCCCCATGTATCGGCGACCCGACAACCGGAAGGTAACGACCGAGTCCAAGTTTCGAACGAAACCGGATTTATCCTAACCAACGCATTCCCATCGGCAGCCCAAATATTTCCGTCTCGCCCCAACACAAGTGTCGCGATAGACGGAAGTTCGATAGTAGTTTGTAAGGTGTGGTTTTCGGCATCGATCACCAATACGCCCTCCGATTGTTTCGCAGCAAAGACATATTTACCGGCTCGGACCATAGAACCTATCTGACCCGAATAAAGACCTTCGTCATTCGAGGTCCCTTCTATCACATCGCCGACTTTCATGTTTTCAATATCGAAAACAAAAATTCCCGATGAACTTCCTATATATCCCGTCTTCTCATCTACACCCAAAAAGGAACGGCCGTCACCGCCGCCTATTTGATCAAAAGCCGCTATCTTTTCCAACGACAAGGCATCGGCCACGACCAGTCTCCCCCCTGTCGATTCTTCTTCGGTCGACTTCGCCTGTTTGGAAATCAAAAAGAATTTTTCACCGTAAATCGTTCCGAACTGCGTTGTGACACCCAACTTCTCATCGGGATTCTCCCGACGGAATACCCGGTAAAACATTCGGCCATCATTCGTCAGGAAATTAATGGTTCCGTTATCCCAGCCATACCAATCTTCATTGACAAAAAATATCCCTTGCGAATAATCGACAGTTTCCTGTATATATGGTTCTACCGCTACGGCATTGGCATAATCCGGTGTATCGCTACCGGGTTTATCGTAATAAAATATATAGGTATATCGATTTTGTATCGGCATTTTATTGATTTCGGTCTCAGCCTCGTTTCCGCTTTCGCTTCGAGCCAAACAATGCCATGCTCCATCTTCCGAGACCGAAGGCGAATTCCAATGGTCCTCTTTGTCGACACACTCCCATTTCTTGAAATTATTCGGAGTCGCTGTAAACTGTCCCGTAGCATTATACTGAGGATAGGTCGTATCGCCGCCGACAACCAATGCAACGGTATTCTCTCCATTCAGGTCGAACCCCAATCCATCAACCGTGTAACCACCTTGCCGGCGCATCAGAGAAAACAAACGAGGATCCGTTTTCACCACATCGTTCAACATTTCCACGATTGTAGTTTCCTCCTCCCCTTTATAGCCCCACGCCAACGCTTCGGGCGTTTTCCCGTCGTTCCAAGCGATGACTAACATGGCTTCGACATTCCCTTCTCCTATCCAATAATTTATATCCGAAAAGGAAACGGCACGAACCGACATAGACCAACTGCCGAAAAAAGCTAAAAAAAGAAGTAAATATTTTCTCATCTTTCTATTTTTTTGGGAAGATGTCCCGGAGCCGAAACTCCGGGGACATCTTCGTTTTACTATTTCACAATCATAGACTTATCGCCTACAATCTTCTGGTTTTACATAAACTTTCGAAACTTCGATCGAACCGTCCTCATATACAGTTTTCACAATATTGATACCTTGCACGGGTCGAGGCAAAAGTTTCCCGTCCACCGAATAATATTCACGCAAACGCACCTCCTTTTCGACAACCGGTTCATCGATACCGGTAGCCGTCGTTACCTTGAACAATATGCTAAACTGTTTATCCGACGTTGTCAATACCAAGTAGTAATAAGGATCGTTCGGCAAATCTTCTCCTTCACGAATTACGGTCACTTCGTTACCGGAGTACGACACGGTCAACTCCTGATCTTCGACAGGGAATCCGCTACGTATCAACATGGCCGAAACACTATCGGTATTAACGACAGTCCGATTAAACTCTATCACGAAAGTTTTCGTATCGGGTTTAACGTCTAACGCTTCCCCTCCATCGAAACTCATCGACGGAGTAGTCGACACTATTTCCAATTCATCTAACCACGGCATGATTACAAAATCCTTCCAATAGGTAGTCTGGGCATAGAATTGACAAGTCTGGGCAGGGGCATAAATTCGGCAGCTTGTCGGCACTTTGGTAAATGTATTGGAACTTGCACCGGTCGGCGGTGTATTGTTAATATAGATACGTTCCAAAGAAGAACAACCATTAAACGTATAAGTGGAAACCGAAGCTATTTTGCCATTGGCAACTACTTTCTTTAACTTAGCATCATTGCGAAACAAACTCGATCCTAATGTAGTTATCCCTGTTCCCAAAACAGCTTCTGTCAAACTGGAACAGCCATAGAATGCCGAAGCTCCCAAAGAGGTTACTTTATCGGAAAGATTTACCGAAGTAAGACTTGTACAACCGTAGAATGCATTCGTCCCGATAGAAGTTATCGATTCGGTAACCGGCAATGATTTCAAGCCCTTACAATTATAAAAAGCAGAATTGCCGATAGAAGTCACTTTTTCCGAAAGTTCTACATTAACCAGATTCGTACAGCCGTGGAACATATAATTCGGCACAGAAGTAACGCCACCCCCTATTTTTGCAGATTCCAATCCCGTACAACTTTGGAACACATAAGTTCCCAGTTTAGTAACCCGATCGGGAATAACTACCGATGTCAACTTCGTGCATTTCTCAAAGGCATAACTACCGATCGAGGTCACACTATTCGGAATAACAAGCGACTCTATCGCAGAGCAACCCGAAAACACAGAATTACCGAGCGAAGTAATCTTGTCGTTCAAAGGGATATCGGACAACGATGAACAACCACTAAACGCATTTTTCCCAATCTCTGTTACCGACGGACAAGATATCTGCGTTAACGCAGAACATGTATTAAACGTAAATTCACTTATTTTCGTCACACCTGTCCCAATAGTTACCGTTTCCAACGACTTGCAACCGCTAAATGCATAGCTGCCCAATTCGGTCACGCTATTGGGAATATTCAACGTTTGAACCGATACACCATAGAAAGCCCTGCTGCCGATCGACTGCAAGCCATCGTTAAAAGTTATGGTCGTCAAAGGACAATAATAAAAAGCATAATCACCTATCGTTCTCACCGTAGCAGGCAAAACAAGAGAAGAAATTTTCACTTTGGAAAATGCGCGCTCACCAATAGTTTCGAGAGCACTTCCGAATGTTACGGATTCCAACTTCTCACAATCGCTGAAAGCATAATCACCGATAGCGGTCAAACTATTTCCCAACGAAACGGTAGCCAGAGAAGCACACTTGTTAAAGGCATAGTTACCAAGAGTACTCACACCGTTGGGTAATACGACCGATTTCACAGCAGTCTCGGCAAATGCATAATCGCCGATTGTTTTCAAGGAAGAAGATGAACGCTCCTGTGTACCCAAAGTCACTGTCGCCAAAGCACTGCAACCGTAAAAAGCATAATTGCCGAGCGTTTCGACCCCATTCGGTATCGCAATTTCAGTCAAAGCGGAACAGCCGTTAAAAGCGGCTTCGCCAATAGTCGAAACATTTCCTAACCCGACAGCATTCAAAGCAGAACAACCGGCAAATGTACGAGTACCCACCGAGGATACCGGAACCGGCAATTCCACCGATTGCAAAGCCGAACA
>ENA-ORPD01002343-ORPD01002343.1-human-gut-metagenome-genome-assembly--contig:-NODE-2343-length-11619-cov-2.491266_pt1 | contig 11619 bp, 9 predicted proteins | sample MGYA00242143_ERZ509076 | MGnify/ENA primary metagenome ERZ509076 (study PRJEB26280, sample SAMEA2338706) | human gut metagenome | biome: human gut; feature: human-associated habitat; material: faeces... | reverse complement strand
GAGAAGAAGTAATTAAACCTAAAACTTATGATAAAAGATTATTTTATAAAGGTAGTGTGAAAAAATTAAAAAAGACTAAAGGAATAATTGCTTTATATTATTACTATTGTTATTTATTAAAAGTATATCCAAAGAAAAATTTAAATTATAAACTTACTCCAAAGATGAGAGCAGAAGTAAAAAAGATGGATAAGTATTCAGAAAGAATTAGATTTTTATGTAAGTATAGGATTGAAACCTTGAGTGATATTGATAATGTGAAAGAAAATAAACAAGAAGAAATGAAAAAGTTATTAAACACACGAAATAGATTATATTATAAGAGACAAAAATTAGATAATGAAGGTGAAAAAGATGTTGTTACTAAGGAAATAATTAGTGTTACTTCTACTATAGAGAAAGTTAGGAAAGAAATTAGGATGTGTGATGAAGTTTGTGATAATGCTAGGAAGATGAAAGCGCAGATAAAAGAGATGAAGGAAAAGGAACAAGAAAAAATAAAGATAAAAGAGAAAAAGATAAGGTATGATAGATAATGCTGTAATATTTTTGTAAAAGATCTGTAATGGTATTGTAAAAATACGAAGATTAATGTATAATAGGTTTGTCCTATAAAAGAAGTTATAGGAGATTTATATTACTGCAATGTCAAGTACTATCTTAATATTTATATTGACAATTATGTCAACTTTGATATTACATAGTATTTCAATTGCATAGATTATGAATATATCAATTAACGAACTTGATTTGTTCATATATCTAACCTCCATTGTATTATACCATATCATTTCTTTGGTATTTGAGGGCTGCAGATAACATAGAAATATGTTAGGAACAATTCAGGTCTACTAATCTTTAAGGATTTCTGCGTTCCGATTGGTAGGCCTTGAAAAGGAGAAAATATGAAAAAAAGAAAAGTATATAAAAATAAAGGATATACTCATTTCGACACAAGGAAGCCAGAGTATTGGAAATATATAAATAATATAAAAAATCCAAAATGGATAGAAAGGCATGCTTTTTATCCATTTATTCATTATCAAGAAGAAAGGAATAAGTTTAATGGTGAGAAGATAATACTAAAATCACCAAGAGATATAAGATATTCTTCGCATATTGATAGATATATTTATGAGTATTATAATGATATATTATCAAAAAAATATAATAAATATGCAAAACAATTAGGAATAAACCAAGCAGCTATTGCTTATAGAACAAATTTAAATAAGAGCAACATATATTTTTCAAGTGATGTTTTTAAATTTTTAAATAAGCAAGAAAATGCATTTATTATAGTATCAGATTTTACTAATTTTTTTGATAGTTTAAATCATCAGTATTTAAAGGAAAGATTAAAAGAAATACTAAAAGTTGATACATTACCAAGCGATTATTATAAAGTATTTAGAAGTATAACTAAATATTCTTATATTGAATATAACGATATATTAAATGAATTAGGTCTAAAGCATAAAGAATTAACTAAGTTACACAAAGAAAGATTATTTGATATAGAGCAGTTTAGAAAATTTAAAAAAGGAAAAGTTCATGTTAATAAAGAATTATATGGAATGATTCAAGGTTCTGCTATTAGTTCAGTAATGTCAAATATATATATGATAAAATTTGATAAATTAGTAAATGACTTGGTAACATCAAATAATGGAATTTATAGGAGATATTCAGATGATATTATTATAATAATTCCTAATATAGCTAAAGCAAAAGAATTATATAATAAGATTATGAGTATAAAGGACAAAATACCTAATTTAGTAATGAGCCCAGAAAAGACAAGTTGTTTTATAAAAAGAAAAGATAGTATTACTAGTATAGATATTGTAAAAAATAAAGTTTTAAAAGAAAATACTATTATTAATTACCTTGGATTTTCATATGGCGGAAAGTTTGTAAAAATAAGAGAAAAAACAGTAGCAAAATATTATAGGAAAATGTATGCAAGAATAAAGACAATAAACAAATGGACTGTAAAAACAGGTAGGAACATAGGTAGAAAAAAGTTATATAAACAATATTCTTATTTAGGAATGAAAACAAAAAATGTTAAAAAAGGAAATTTCTTAACATATGCTGATAGGGCACAAAAAGAATACGGAGAATTAGGGAAAATAAATGATCAAGTAAAAAATAGTTGGAATAAGATGAGTAAAAGATTAATAAAAATATGAAAGTAGAAGTAGAAGTAGAAATACTTCTATTTTTTTTGGAAAAATTTCAATGAAAACCTTGAAATTTTTATAATTTTTTGATAATGTAATATGTAATATTACAAATTACACAAGAAAGGAGCAAAAATGAGTGAATTTAGCGAATATTTATCTAAAAAGATAACAGAACAGAATAAAAAAATAAGTATACGTGAAATGGCTAGAAATATAGGAATATCGCACGACTACTTAGGAAGAATAATTCATGGAAAAGTTATTGCTCCCGAAAAAGGAATACAAGAGAAGATTGCATTTAAATTACTAAAAGAAAATGAATATAAAAAATTTTATGATTTAGCAGCAAAAGATAGAGGAGAAATTCCAGTTGATATTCTAGAAAATTTGTCAAAGAAAAGTAATAAGTGGAATGAAATAAGAAAAATATTGGAGGTAGAAAAATGAGTACAAATATTAATGCAAAGGCAAATTTAATATGGGAAGTAGCTACAAAGTTAGTAGGAGTTTATAAACCACATGAATATGGTAAAGTAATATTACCAATGACAGTATTAAAGAGATTTGATGATATATTAAAGCCAACTAAACAAGCAGTTTTAGAAAAATACGAAGAGGTTAAAAATTTTGAAGTAAAAGAAATGTTTTTAACAGAAGCATCAGGATATAGTTTTTATAATACAAGTAGATATGATTTTGAGAAATTATTATCAGATCCAGATAATATTGAAAGCAATTTTAAAAACTATCTAGCTGGATTTTCAGAAAATGTACAAGATATATTAAGCAATTTTAAATTTGAAAATGAAATAAAAACAATGGTAGATAACAGATTGTTATATGTTGTTCTTGAAGAATTTAATAGTAAAAAAGCCTATATGGGATTAGATGAAGTAAAAACAGAAGATATGGGATATATTTTTGAAGAATTAGTTAGAAAATTTTCAGAAAGTTATGATGAAGAAGCAGGAGCTCACTTTACAGCTAGAGACATTATTTATTTAATGACAGATTTACTTGTCGCTGAAGAAAAAGATATATTAATAAATGATAATAAAGTTAAAACTGTATATGATATGGCAATGGGAACGTCTCAAATGTTAGCATGTATGACTGACAGATTGCATCAATTAAATTCAAATGTAAAAGTTGATTGCTATGGACAAGAATTAAATCCCGAAACTTATGCGATAGCGAAAGCAGATATGCTAATAAAAGGTGGAGATGCTGACAATTTTAGACAAGGTGATACATTAGATGATGATAAATTTAAAGGATATAAATTTGATTATATAATATCAAATCCACCTTTTGGTATAGACTGGAAAAAACAAAAAAAAGCAGTAGAAGATGAAGCCGCTAAAGGAGAATCAGGAAGATTTCCAGTTGGTACACCTAAAATATCAGATGGACAGATGTTATTTAATTTAAATGGTATAGCAAAGCTAAAAGATGATGGTAAGATGGCAATAATTCAAAATGGTTCACCATTGTTTTCTGGTGCAGCAGGTTCTGGAGAGTCAGAAATTAGAAGATATATAATTGAAAATGATTGGTTAGAAGCAATAGTCCAATTACCTACAGATTTGTTTTACAATACAGGAATTTCAACATATATTTGGATAATATCAAAAGGTAAGTGTAATAATCCAATTAGAGCAGGAAAAGTTCAACTAATTGATGCATCTAATTGTTATGAAAATAGAAGAAAAAATATAGGAAATAAAAGGAAAGATTTATCAGAAGATTGTAGAAAATTAATTTTAAAAGCTTATGATGAATTTTCTAATAAAGAATATAGTGATGGAGATAAAAAAGTAGAAAGCAAAATTTTTGACAACGATGATTTTGGTTTTTATAGAATCACTATTGAAACACCAGAAGTAGATGAAAATCAAAAAGTAATAAAAGATAAAAAGGGAAATATAAAGGCAGATTCAAGTAAAAGAGATTATGAGAATGTACCATTAAAAGAAGATATTGAAGAATATTTTGAAAGAGAAGTTAAACCATATAATAAAAATGCTTGGATAGACAAGAAGAAAACACAAGTAGGATATGAAATACCTTTTACAAGATATTTTTATAAATATGTTCCACCGGAAGATTCAGATATAATAGAGTCAAGAATTAGACAAAACGAGAAAGACATTATGAAATCACTTGAAAAATTATTCAAGGAGGACAAATAGTATGAGAGAAATGAAGGATTCAGGGGTAAAATGGATAGGAAATATTCCTTTAAACTGGAAGATAGCACGCGGAAAAAATTTATATAAGATTGATACAGGAAAAATTGATGTTAACGCTGAACAACCAGATGGTAAATATCCATTTTTTACTTGTTCAATGTTCCCTAAAAGAATTGAATCGTTTGCATTTGATTGTGAAGCATTATTAGTTGCTGGTAACGGTCTAGTAGGATATACACAATATTATAAGGGAAAATTTAATGCTTATCAAAGAACATATGTGTTAAGAGAATTTAAAAATGTAAATCCTCAATTTTTAAAATATTATATGTCAAATAATTTAACTACAGAGGTTGCACCAAATTCAGTAGGTTCTGTTATACAATTTATAAAATTAGGAGATTTACAAAATTTCAATATTTGTTTGCCACCAATTAACGAGCAAAACAAAATTGTTGATTTTTTAGATAATAAAGTAAAAGAAATAGATAATGCGATAGAAAGAACAAAACAAAATATTGAAGACTATAAATTATATAAGCAATCTATTATTAGTAAAACTATAACACAAGGAATAGAAAATAAAAATTTTAAAAAAACAAATAGTATCTATTTTCAAAAAATACCCAAAGGATGGGATATAAAGAAAATAAAATATATTTTTGAAACTAAAAAAAATATTGCGGGTAAAATTGGATATAATGTTTTATCTATTACACAATCTGGAATAAAAATTAAGGATATTAGTAAAAATGAAGGACAAATATCACAAGATTATTCTAAGTATCAGCTAGTCGATGTTGGGGATTTTGCAATGAATCATATGGATTTACTAACGGGATGGGTTGATATATCGAAATTTAGTGGAGTTACGAGTCCGGATTATAGAGTTTTCAAATTAATAAACAATAAGAAGTATTTTGATAAATATTATTTATATATAATGCAAATGTGTTATACAAATAAAATTTTTTACAATTTAGGTCAAGGAGTTAGTAACTTAGGTAGGTGGAGATTACAATCAGATAAATTTATGAATTTTTTTATACCTGTACCTAGTTTTAAAGAACAGATAGCAATTGTCGAATATTTAGATAATAAATGTAATGAGATTGATAAATTAATAAGTGAAAAAGATAACTTAATAAAACAATTAGAACAATATAAAAAATCACTTATATACGAATATGTTACAGGGAAAAAAGAAGTTAGAGAAAAGAAATTTAATAATACAGACAATATTAATGAAATTAAAATTAATTGTAAAGATAATATATTTCCACAAGCTATATTATTGTGTAAAATTATTGAAAAATTAAGAAATTATAATTTGGGCAGAGTAAAAGCAGAAAAAACACTATATTTAATAGAAAAAGAAGTTGGATTTGATTTTAATAACAAGTATGTAAGAGAAGTAGCTGGACCATTATCAGAGAATTTATATAAATGTGAATCTATTATAAGTAAAAATAAATGGGTAAATATTAAAAAAGTTAAAAAGTACATTGAATATGAAATGTTGCCAAATTTCAATAAATATAATAAATACTATGATAAATATTTTTCAAATTATGATAGTCAAATAGAAAAGATAATAGATATAGTTAAAAATTATTCAACTGATAAAGCAGAAATGGTAGCCACTTTATATGCGGCATGGAATGATTTTATTATAAAAAAAGATAAAGTTTCTGACATAGAGATAGTTAAAGATGTAAGGGAAAACTGGAATGATAGAAAGAAAAGATTTAATGAAAAGGAATGGCTAGAAGTATTAGAAGAGATGAAACGAATTGGATTGACACCAAAAGGAAATGGAAATCTTACAGTAATTAAGGAGTAATGAATATGGAAGAAAATGAAAGAAGATTTGAAGAAGATATAGAAAGTTATTTATTATCAACAGATGGTGGATATGTTAAAGGTAATCCAAAAGATTTTGATAGAGAATATGCACTAAATAAAAAAGATTTGTTTGCATTTATAGAAAATACTCAAAATAAAGAATGGGATAGATTTAAAAGAGCATTTCCAGATGACTATGAAAAGAGATTTCTAAAGAGATTTAATGACGAAGTATCTGTTAGAGGAATAATTGATGTAATTAGAAATGGTATTAAATACACAGGTGCAGGTACATTTAATTTTAAACTAGCATATTTTATGCCAGAAACAGATTTAGCCCCAGAAAATTGGGATTTATATAATAAGAATATATTGAATGAAACTAGACAATTAAAATATTCAATGCAAAATGAGAATTCAATTGATATTGTACTGCTATTAAATGGTATTCCTTTAATCGCATTAGAACTTAAAAATCAAATAACTGGACAAAATTCAGAGAATGCCCAAAAACAATTTATGTATGATAGAGATCCAAGAGAATTAATATTCAGGTTTAATACAAGAATTATTACATATTTTGCAGTTGATCATTATGATGTTAAATATACAACTAAGTTAGCAGGAAAAGATACATATTATTTACCTTTTAATCAAGGCTCAAATGGTGCTGGAAATGTTGGAGGGGCAGGTAATCCTATAAATGAACATGGGTATACGACAGATTATTTATGGAAAAATGTACTAAAAAAAGATTCTATAATGGAAATATTACACAAGTTCATTCACTTACAAGTAGAAGAAGAAATTGAACATAAAAATGGTAAAGAAATTAAGAAAACAAAGAAGAGTATTATATTTCCAAGATATCATCAATTAGATGTTGTTAGAAAACTTATTTGGAATGTAAGAGATTGTGGAGTAGGCAATAATTATTTAATACAGCATAGTGCAGGTTCAGGAAAATCCAATAGCATAGCGTGGCTTGCACACAGGTTATCTGGATTACATGATAGAAATAATAATGCAGTATTTAATTCTATCATAGTAGTTACAGATAGAAAAGTATTGGATAAGCAATTACAAGAAACAATATATCAATTTGAACATCAAAAAGGTGTTGTTGTAAAAATAGATGACGAAAAAACTTCAAAAGATTTAAAAGATGCCATAAATGATGGCAAGAGAATAATTATTACAACATTACAAAAGTTCCCTATTATATATAATGATGTAGATAATGCAAAAGGTAAAAAATTTGCTGTAATAGTAGATGAAGCACATTCAAGTCAAACAGGTAATTCTGCTAAAAAATTAAAAATAGCACTAGCAGACAGAGAGGAAGCACTTAAGAAATATGCAGAGCTAGAGGCAAGAGAAGAAGAAAGCGAAAAAGATTATGAAGATAAATTAGTAGAAGAATTAGTAACACATGGAAAACAAGATAATATATCATTCTTTGCATTTACTGCAACACCAAAAGCTAAAACATTAGAATTATTTGGAACAAAACAGGATGATGGAACATTCAAACCATATCATGTATATAGTATGAGACAAGCTATAGAAGAAGGATTTATTTTGGATGTGTTGGCAAATTATATGACATATAAAACAATATACCAAATTGCTAAAAATACACCTGACAATCCAGAAGTACCAGAAAATTATGCAACAAAAGTTATTAAAAGATTTGAAAGTTTACATGAAATAAATATTTCACAAAAAACTCAAATTATAGTAGAACAATTTAGAAATGTAACAAAAAATAAAATTGGTGGAAAAGGTAAAGCAATGCTTGTTACTGCATCAAGATTGCATGCAGTAAGGTATTTCTTTGAAATAAAAAGATATATTAAAGAAAAAGGATATGATGATTTAGATGTATTAGTTGCTTTTTCAGGTGAAGTAAAAGATGGTGATGAATCATTTACAGAAAGTAGCATGAATAAAACTAAATCAGGTAAAAAAATAACAGAATCTCAAACGAAAGAATATTTTCATGGAGACGAATTTAATGTTTTAGTAGTTGCAGAAAAATATCAAACAGGATTTGATGAACCATTATTACATACAATGTTTGTAGATAAAAAACTAAAAGGAATTAAAGCAGTTCAAACTTTATCAAGATTAAATAGAACCTGCAAAGGTAAAGATGATACTTTAGTTATAGATTTTGTGAATGAAGCAGAAGATATTCAAGAAGCTTTTAGACCATTTTACGATGTTACAATATTAGAGCAAGAGACAGATCCTAATGTAATATATGATAAATTAAATATGTTAAAATCATTTGGATTATTCTATGATGAAAATGTTGAAAAATTCTGTAAAATCTACTTAAAAAATGGCAAACAGAATGAAAACGACTTTGGAAAATTAACAAGCTGCGTTAAAGAAACAGTCGATTTATATAATAAATTAGAAATAGAAGATAGAGAGAGCTTTAGAAAGCAAGTAATAAGCTTTAATAAATTTTATTCTTATATTACACAAATTGCTTTTTTAGGAGATGAACAGCTTCATAAAACTTATATGTATTTGAGATATGTAGAAAAGCTATTACCTAAAAATAAAATTGATGTAATAAATTTAGATGGTGCATTGAAATTGACATTTTATAATTTAAAGCAAACTTTTGATGGAAGTGTATCTTTAAGAAAAACAGATGAAACTCCGGGAATGGTGAAACCACAAGGCTCAGGAATACCAATAGCTATTCTTCCTGAAGAAAGATATTTAGACGAAGTAATTAGAAAAGTAAATGATTTATATACTGGACAATTTACTGAAGCTGATAATATGTTAGTGAAAAATATTATGGACATTATTATGAAAGATGCTGAAGTTAGAAGGTCTGCAAAAGCTAATAATGAAGAGATGTTTGTTCAGTCAGTATTTCCTAAAGTGTTTAGTGAAAAAACAAGTAAAGCATATAAAGAAAGTGCAAGTTCTTATAAAAAACTGTTTGAAAGTAAAGAATTTTACAATGCTATAATGAAATCAGTAGGAAATGTAATTTATAGAATCTTGAACAGTGAAGATATAATTAAATATAGTGAGACAAATGAAGAAGACTCGAATAAAGAATTAAAAGTTGCAGAAGATGGTGAAGAATATAAAATAGAGGATAAGAAAAAAGAGAGTGAAAATTAATATATACAAATAATAAGTGAGGTATAATAAGTGAGGTAGATAAGATAGAAAAAAACAAGAATGGATGTAAAAAGATATTCAGTTTCTAGAGAAGATGTCAGAATATCTGGAATAAATCATGCTTATAAATATGGTTTAGAATTATATTGAAAATCAGCTCAAGTTGCTTTAAGAAGAATAACTAAAGAAGTAGTAGAAATATTATGATTACATATTTTTTAGTAAATGATAAAGGAGAGGTTAAGTATTTTACACTAAGTAATTTGAAAAGGAATATACAAGAAAATACTTCTTTAACTAAGATCTACTTATTATACAACGAATAAGAAATTATAGGTTATAAAAATGAGTAACAGCTTAATACAATTATGAATTGACAGATTTTAAAATAATAATTAAGGACGAAAAAATACAATATAAAAAAATTGTTTTTATATTACAAATATGATATAATGTACAAAATACTTTAGTATTGCAATAAGAAATATATCAATTAAATATTATTGATTAATTTAGTTTTTTTATAGTATATATTATGAATATTTAACTGAGAAATGGAGAATAATATGGACAAATTACAATATGATAGTTTTCATAAGTTTATAGTGTCACTCGGGATAATATTAATTACACTCCCTATAGTAGCATATATTTTTGTAATTAAAAGTGAGCCAATAATTTTGAGCCAAAGCGATTTTAATACATTATCAACTTTCACGTTAAACAATATTAGTGAAAAAGAGCATATAATAGAAATTTTTACAAGATGTTTGTCTTTCGCATCTATAATCCTAATTTTATCAGGAATTGTTCTTATAACCTATGGATGCAAAAAATGGAGCAAAATACAAAAACAATTAGATGCTCAAATAGAATATGATACCACCATTAAACAAATTAATGCACAAAAAATGAGTGCTCCCGAGATCGCATTAAAAACTGCCGAAGAGGTATCAGAAGCAGAAACTATTGAAAAATGTGATGAAATTAGTAATAATACAGCTAATATAATATCCATGTCGCAAAATCACATGCTGAAATATATGCAAATTGAAGATTCTTGCTTTTCTAAAATATCAGATCAGTATTCAAAGAGATATATTCTAAAAAGATATTTGCGTATTGGAAAATACGAATATGACTTCATTGGAATCTCAAAAAAAGACAATGTTGACTTAATTTTTGAAGTTAAATATTGGAGGCAGATACCTCCAACGCAAATTCTAGAAACTACGTTACAGCGATTATTTGCATCAGGAAAAAATTATGAGAATAATGCACATCGCAACTTTAAAATAATATTAATAATTGTTTCACCTAAAGAAAAAATAAATAAAATTAAGAGTCGAATAGTTGATAAAAATTTAAATTCTAAATTTGGATTCAATATTGAAATACGTTACCTTGTAGAGGAAGATTTATGAATTTAGAAATGTAAAAATAATAAATGAATAATTATAAAAAAATATAATTTTATTTGATCGTGTAAAATAAAGTGTGTAAGTTATCATTAACAAAACTTACACACTTTTTATATTTTACCATAAAACAATAAGTAAAATTATATTATTATTCAACACAACTCACTATCATCTGTACACCATCAACAAAACCATTCCTATAATACTTCTCATTCCAATAACAAAGATAATCCATAAAATTCTCATCAAGTTTATCCAATTGTTTCTTAACATATTTTTGACTTTGTTTAGGTATATTCCTTAAAATATTCTCAACAATCTCATCAAAATAAATATGATGTTTTTTATCTTCTTCAGTAAGACTAGCAAAAACCTCCTGTTCTCTATAATCTAACCATTCTTTCAAAATATCATCATTTACCTCTCTAAAATTCACCATTTTCATATCCTCCTATACATATATAATCTCATTTAATACAATTTCTTCAGCTCTATTTTTAATATTATTCATAGCCTGAACCCATTCCATTTGATGATGTTCTTTTAAGTATTCATTAACATTCTCAGACTCAGTAAATTGCTTTATAAGTAATTGTAATCTTTCATTAGTGCTTTCATCTATATCTAACAAATGTTGTTTTAAAGTGCCATCTATAAGTAATTCAGTGTATAGAGTTTTATTGAAATTCTTTAAATAATCTAGTCGCAATTTGCCATACTTTTCAATGTGACCATCAGGCTGTTTTGACAAATACAAATTTGGTATAAAATAATCTCCTTCTTTACGATAAGTAATTTTATTATTCATAACTGAAA
>ENA-ORPD01002342-ORPD01002342.1-human-gut-metagenome-genome-assembly--contig:-NODE-2342-length-11620-cov-6.286208_pt1 | contig 11620 bp, 8 predicted proteins | sample MGYA00242143_ERZ509076 | MGnify/ENA primary metagenome ERZ509076 (study PRJEB26280, sample SAMEA2338706) | human gut metagenome | biome: human gut; feature: human-associated habitat; material: faeces... | reverse complement strand
CCCCTGCCGTAATTATCTGCCGTATAGGCAGCTTAGAAAATCAGCAGAATAGCTCCGCGGCCAACGCGGCAATTATCTGCCGTATAGGCAGCTTAGAAATCGAATGCGCCGTGCTGTAAATACGAAACTTCCGTTATCTGCCGTATAGGCAGCTTAGAAATGTCCTGTTAACGTCGTCGGAGCGCCCCATCCGTTATCTGCCGTATAGGCAGCTTAGAAATGGTGAAGACCTTGTGATACGAGAAGGTATGAGTTATCTGCCGTATAGGCAGCTTAGAAAGCTACCGGAAGTATCGGCGCGTTCTTCCCGGAGTTATCTGCCGTATAGGCAGCTTAGAAATTAAGTTCTCCGATAAACGCTACATTTTTCTGAGTTATCTGCCGTATAGGCAGTTTAGAAATATACCCCTATAGATATATGTAAGACGTTATAGTTATCTGCCGTATAGGCAGGGTATATATTTCATAGTTCTTTTTTTATGGCTGACGTCTGATGGGGGTCGGCTTTTTGTGTTGCGCGGTTGATGTTGCAGGGCGTATGTGGCGAAGTGGGGGGGCTTTTTTGTCAGGGGCCGTTTTTCCTGTGCTATAATTTAGGCATACTTATGTAAAAGAGGTTTATCATATGGATATATATGGACAGTACAAGGATTCTTTAGAGGCGGTCATGCGGATGATGGCGGCTTCCATAGAGCGGTATGCGAAGGCACATAAAGATAATTCGGGGGAGTTGATTTATGAGCATCTGCGTTACCGGCTGAAATCGGAGAAGAGCATGCAGGCGAAGCTGGAAACGCGGGGATTGCCTCTTACCCCTTATTCGGCGCTCTGCGAGGTGCGGGATGCCATCGGGTTCCGTGTTGTTTGCCGCTTTATCGACGATATTTACAAAAATATTTCACGAATTAAAAACTTGCCGGGAATCACCGTGGTGAAAGAAAAGGATTATATACTGGATGTGAAATCAAATGGGTACCGCAGCTACCATATGATCCTGTCGGTTGAGGCGCCGTATGAGGACGTTCGCGGAGATAATCCGGGTCATTTTTTTGTGGAAATACAGCTCCGCACCATCGCTATGGATTCGTGGGCGAGTCTGGAGCATGAAATGAAATATAAGCACCATATCAGGAATGCGCCGCTCATTGAGCAGGAGCTGAAACGCTGTGCCGATGAACTGGCGTCCTGCGATATTTCCATGCAGACGATTCGTAAACTTATCCGTGAAGAAGGTGGAACAGAATGAAAATATTGATAGCAGAAGACGAAAAGGCTATGTCAGATGCCCTTGCGGCGGTGCTGAAACATTTCGGCTACGAGGTGGACGCCGTCTATGACGGGCTCGCCGCTACGGAAAAGGCGAGGGAGAACTCCTACAGTTGTATGATTTTCGATATCATGATGCCGAAAATAGACGGTATTGAAGCGCTGAAACGCATCCGTGACAGCGGTGATATGACGCCGGTCATCATGCTGACCGCCAAATCGGAGGTAGAAGACCGCATCATGGGCCTTGACGCAGGCGCGGACGACTACCTCGCTAAACCGTTCGCCATGGGGGAACTGCTTGCCCGCATCCGTTCTATGACAAGGCGCATGGGCGAATTCACGCCGACTAAGCTGAAAAAAGGCGATGTCGAGCTGGATGTGGCGGAGCAAGAACTTTCCTGCACCAGTTCCGTCCGCCTGTCGAGCAAGGAAACGAAGCTCCTTTCCTACCTTATGATGAACGAAGGGAAAACTATTTCTACCGACGAGCTTTTCCGCTATGTCTGGAGTGATGAAGCGGACATGGATATCGGCATCGTCTGGATGTATATTTCCTACCTCAGAGAAAAAATCGAGGCCGTTCATGGAAATATACGGATAGCAGGAGAGAAAAACGGCGACTTCCGCCTCCAGATCGTCTCCCGCTGATTGACATACAGAAACAGAAGGTACTCCTATGGATATGATACGCAGGCTCCACCGCAAATTTATATGGATAGCCACCGCCTCCGTCGTGGCTATCATCGTCCTTGCCGTCGGACTGATCAATGGCTCCCTCTACGTCAGGGTGCACCATGAAATATCGTCCATCACCGACATCATTTCGCAGAACGGCGGTACTATCCCATCCGACCTCGCGCCGCAGGAGAAAGGACTCTTCGAATTCGGGAACTGGGCGGAAGAAACACCTGAATTCTCCTATCAAGCGAGATATTTCTCCATTCTCTTTGACGCGAACAAAAAGGAAGCGAAGGTCATTAACGTCAACCACATCGCCGCATTCAACGCCAAAGAAGCCTTCAACCTCGCCGTACGGGTTCTCCAGACAGGGAAATCGGAAGATTTCTTCCTTAAAGACAGAGCCTATTACAACTATAAAATCACACAGACCGCCAGCGGTGACACCCTCGTCGTCTTTTTCGACTGTACCCGGGACATCCTCGCCCTCTCCTCCATATTCAGCTACTCCGTGGCGCTCGGTCTCTTCTGCATCATCCTCTTCTTCCTCATCATCACCTTCCTCTCCAGCAAGGCCATCAAGCCTTTCGTGAGAAATATGGAAAACCAGAAACGGTTTATCACAAACGCCAGCCACGAGCTGAAAACACCGGTGGCGATCATTTCGGCGAATACGGAAGCGCTCGAACTCATCAGCGGAAAGAACGAATGGACAGGGAATATTATCAAACAGACGAAACGCCTGACGAACCTTATCAACGACCTTGTTGCCCTCGCCCGGGTCGGGGAAATAGAAAAAGAAAACCTGAAACTGGAAGACGTGGATATTTCCCAAGTCACGGAAACCATCGCAGGCGACTTCCGACAGGTGGCGGCTGAACGGGGGAAGACGCTCGAAACCCATATACCGCCCGGCGTCCACGTCCGGTCAGAAGAAAAACTCTTCGGACAGATCCTCGGCATCCTTCTGGATAACGCCGTGAAATACTGCGACGAAAAAGGACGCGTGCAAGTGGAAGTCACGACAGAGAAAAAAGAAAAAGGTTTTGCGATAATAATCTCCAACGATTTTGCAGAAGGAGAAGATATAGACTACACGAAATTCTTTGAACGCTTCTACCGCCACGACATCTCCCACAGCAGCCAGATCAAAGGATACGGCGTAGGCCTCTCTATGGCTGCCGACATCGTGAAGCTCCTCGACGGAACCATAGACGTATCATGGAAAGAAGGGCGCATTTCCTTCCGCCTTGACTTCTGAAACAGAAAACGGCACTGAAAGAAAAACAGTGCCGTTTTTGAGTAAAGGATTGTGGAGTGTTTTTGGAAATGCAATGAAAATGAGGCGCAGCTTGATAATGACAGACTCAACGATCTTAATAGAAAATGGCAGATCGGATAAGCTATGAGTGGATTTGCCCCGATAATCCGATAATGGGTATTCAGGGCTTTGGAATCCAAATAGAGAAATCCTAAAGATTAACTATAAAATTTACACAGATGCTGTCAACGGATATCTTTGGTCTGATTTAACAAGTGAACAATTGTCCTGCAAATATGTAAGTGAAGCGGATGTGCTAAATGTTGTGTTGTTTAATAAACGTGCAAAATAGTGGCGTGAGGAAAATCCGGATCTGAAAGAAAAATGAGGGCTTGTGCAAATCTAAATGAGCTATTGGTCTTTGCGAATATGGAAAGCTATAATGCAGTTTTAATTGGTAAAAAGATTGATTGGAAAGAGCGAATGGTCGTGCTTAGAAAATTGACAAGAACCTAATTATTTTCTTTGGAGAATTTGAATACTGAAGGAATGAAAAAGTTGAAGGTTTTGGATAATGAAAAGTAAGGATGATCAAAATATTCATGAAGCTGAGCTATAGAAAAAGCAGTACGGCAAATGTATCCATGCTAAGAACATTTTGTGGTTGCTGTTTATTTTTATCATGGTGTACAATATAGACAACTGCTGGATCAGCAGCTTAGAAAATATATAGAATGATTATTATCTGCCGCATAGGCAGCCTATTTTGGAAAGGTGGTTCGACTATTTTTATAAATCCATATATAGAATTATTTAAGAATTTGTGATATCATGCATTTAAAGAGGAAAAGAAAATAATGACGATTGAAAAAGTTCATGAACAGCGAATTAAGGAGAGGAGAAAAATGGAACATAACATAAATGATACAGATGACATTGTGGAAAAAATGAGATTACTGGTGGCTGATGGTACGATATGGCTGACACAAAAGGAAATAGCGGAGCTTTTTCAAACGACGAAACAAAGTATAGGCATGCATATCAGGTTCATCCTGAAGCATGGTGAATTGGATGAAAGCGTGGTGGTCAGCTATCGGCTGGCTGACCGAAAACAGGGGACGATGCAAGGGAAATTGCAGGTACGAAAGACAGCCCGTTATAACTCAGACATGGTATTGGCGGTTGCGCGCCGTGTGTGCTTACCAAGGGGGAGGCAGTTCAGGAGGTATGACACAGCGGTATTAAAAGAGTATCTTGGCAGGAGATTCTGCCAAGGATAAATAACATTTGAGAGGTTGGGGCGGAACAATCCTTTGTAAGGAGTTATCCTGCTGTATCAGGGGAAATGCCGGAGTGATCTGCAGCCGGTATGGATTATGGTTCTGAAAAGGAGGATAATGAGTTTCAAAATGGCATAAGCTTCATGAGAAAATCATAGGTCTGTTGATTGGCAGACGGTCATTGCAGGATGTATTTGACGGAGGTTTCTGATGATAGAGGATATTGTCAAGTCGGACTTAAAAACGATTCTTCATTCTAAACGGGCGAATTTATATTATCTTGAAAAGTGCAGGATCATGCAGAAGGATGGACGTATTGTTTATTTGACGGAGACGAAAAAAGAGAACTTGTTTTGGAATATTCCGATTGCCAACACAACAGTGATTCTTTTGGGCAGCGGTACTTCTGTGACACAGGCGGCAATGCGGCTGCTCAGCAGCGCCGGTGTACTTGTTGGTTTCTGCGGTGGTGGGGCTACACCGTTATTTGCCGGTACGGAGGTGGAGTGGCTGAAGCCGCAAAGTGAGTACAGGCCGACAGAATATGTGCAGGGGTGGCTGTCTTTTTGGTTTGATGAAAAGAAACGTCTTGCTGTGGCAAAGGAGTTCCAGAAAAAGCGTATCCGTTTTCTGCAGACAGTCTGGGATAAAGACAATGAATTGGCCGATGAAGGTTTTTTTACCGATGATGCTTTGTCAGAAGAAGCGATTTCCGTTTTTAAGAGCCGCATGGAAATAGCGGGGGATGTGACCCATGTATTGGCGGCGGAGGCGGAATTCACAAAAAAGCTCTACAGGTACGCGGCACAGAATACGGAAACAGTCGATTTCACGAGGGAGCGTAATTCTGACCAGCCTGCGAACAGGCTTCTGGATCATGGGAATTATCTGGCGTACGGACTGGCGGCAACGACTCTCTGGGTACTTGGTATTCCCCACGGCTTCGCGGTGATGCATGGTAAGACAAGACGAGGCGCTCTTGTTTTTGATGTAGCGGATTTGATCAAGGATGCCATTGTCCTGCCATGGAGCTTTATCTGTGCCATGAGAGGGCAGAGAGACAGAGAATTCAGACAGATCTGCTTACAGAAGTTTACCGAACATAAGGCGCTGGATTTTATGTTTGATGAAGTGAAACGGTGCAGTAGACTATATGCGGGCGGTGAACGGTCATGATGGTCATATTTACGAGCAGGAGCGAGAAGAAGGCTATTTATACGGTGCGGAGGATTCTGGATAGTTTTGCAGACAGAATTGGGAATGATACGTGGAAAACGGTCATTACTCAAGAGGGATTGCTGACGGTACAGGCACTTTTGCGACGGACTGCTACCAAAAGTACAGCAGTGGCGTGTCATTGGATCCGGTCACGGAGCCATAGCGAGCTGGTCTGGATTGTAGGGAAGCGGGACATGTTTAATGAGGAAGGCATCGTGCCTGTCCACTCCACACAAAAGGAAATCCTTCACCATGAGTGGGAAAACGATTGGCAGTATCTGCCGTTGATAAAAGCGCTGGCAGCGGTGGCGGCACTCTTCCATGACTGGGGAAAGGCATCAGCGTTATTTCAGGAAAAACTGGATAAAGGGACATTGAAAATGGATCCCTTCCGTCATGAATGGGTATCTTGCAAGCTTCTTGAAGCGCTTGTTTTTGCCGCAGGTGCGGAGGAAGACGACAGAAAATGGCTGAAAGTACTGGCCGAAGGAACGATAAAGACAGAGGATATAGAAAAGAATCTGCAAATTGACGAAAAAGGAAACGGGCAGGCAGATATGAAAAAGCTGGATGCAGCACATTTGCCGCCGATTGCAAAATTTCTGATGTGGTTGATCTTGTCTCATCACAGGCTGCCGTCTATGGATAAGGATGGCTGGGTGAATGTAGAGAAAAAAAGTTTCCACAGTATGTTCTTCAGTCTGAATGCGTGCTGGGGATATGAGAGTGAAGCGGAGGAGGCTATTATGTGTCGCAGGAGCTGCTTTGTATTTCCGGAGGGACTCCTTGTGGAGAATGCGGCAGCCTGGCGGAAGGCCATAAAAAAATGGTGTGGCCGATTATTAAATGATTATGACAGACTGATGGATATTATGGGAGGGGAAACATATAAACCATCTTTCAGGGCTATCGCCCACTATACGAGATTGTCTCTTATGCTGGCGGATCATTATATTTCTTCCCTGCCTGAGGAAACAGATAAGGGCCGATGGGCAAAAAATGATTTATGGGCGAATACAGACGGTAAAACCGGAAAGAAAAAGCAGTTTCTGGAGGAACATTTGGTTAGGGTCTGTGAACAGGCAACCCATATTGCCCACAGACTTCCTTATTTCAGTGATCAGATGGAGAGCGTCTATGATGTAAAGGCGTTGGCAAAGAAAAGTCCGGTAGTTTTCAGATGGCAGGATACAGTTGTCGAGAAAATCAGAGCATTCCGGGAGAAGAATGGGGATGGTGCCAGGTATTTTATAGTCAATATGGCAAGCACCGGCTGCGGCAAGACGTTTGCCAATGCAAAGATCATGCAGGCTGTATCGACGGACGGGAAATCGCTCCGGTATATCCTTGCCCTCGGTCTCCGTACGTTGACGCTGCAGACCGGTGATGAATACAGGGAACGGATACATTTGGACAGAAATGATCTGGCCGTCCTTATTGGTTCCAGTGCTGTAACCAAATTGCATGAGGAAAATAAGGAAGCAGATAAAGATAAAGAGAAAAAGGGAAATAGAAAGGGGTATTTATCGGAAGAGCCGCTGCTGCCGGAAGAATTGGAGTATGTGGATACGGAAAGCGAGGAGCAGTCCCGGTTTCTGGATATCTTTTTCAATAAGACAGATAAAAAAGGAATGACGGTAAATGAAAAGACATCAAAAAAGAATAAAGCCTTTCTATACAAGCCTGTTCTTGCGGCGACTATCGATCATATGATGGGGGCTGTGGAGACGACGCGGGGAGGAAGGTATATTTTGCCTTCATTGCGGCTGATGTCATCGGATCTGGTGATTGATGAAATTGATGATTTCAATTCCAAGGATCTCATTGCCATAGCAAGGCTTGTCCATCTGGCGGGATTGTGCGGAAGAAATGTGGCGATCTCTTCAGCGACGATACCGCCTGATCTGGCGGAAGGGCTGTACAGGTCATATCAGGCAGGACTGAAAAGTTACAATTCCTTCTTTACAGGGAAAAAACAGTGTGCTCTTGTGCGTTGTGATGAGTTCAGGACAGATGTGGAACCGATGGACAGCGGGGATGATTCGGCTTATCGAAAGATTCACGATCGATTTATCCGTAAACGAGTGGAAAATCTGGGGAAAGAGCCGATAAAGCGTAAGGGATATATACAGCCCTGCAGAGCGGAATATAATGACACTGACGCTGCGAAAGAGACTTCCTATTTTGAAAATATGAGGAAGGCCATAGAAAAGCTGCATGAAAATCACCATGTCATTGATAAAAGAACAAAGAAGCGGATTTCTTTCGGCGTAGTTCGTGTGGCAAATATCACTCCCTGTGTGAAAGTCAGCCTGTACCTCATGAAATGCGGATGGAGCGAGGGGACAGCTGTCCGCGTGATGACTTACCACAGCAGGCAGATCCTTCTTCTCCGTCATGAGCAGGAGCGGTATCTGGACAAGGTGCTCACAAGAAAGACGCAGTCTGCCACAGTGGATTTTCAGGATGAAACCGTGCGGAAGCATCTGGACAGCACACCGGAGGAGAATATCATATTTATTCTTGTAGCAACACCGGTGGAGGAAGTCGGCCGTGATCATGACTTCGATTGGGCAGTGGTGGAGCCGTCGTCGTACCGATCCATCATACAGCTTGCCGGCCGTGTCCTTCGTCATCGTCAGCCGGTTTCAGGGACGCTTGAAAAAAAGAATATGGCAATCATGGCCTATAATCTGAAAGCCTGGCAGGGAAAAGAGCCGGCTTACAGCAAACCCGGGTATGAAACCAAAAAGCGGAAATTGAACAGTTATGACATGCATGATCTTGTGGATGAAGAGGAGTTGGGCAGAAGGATTGATGCGGTACCGAGAATTTTAAAACCGGAAATGTTGGATAAGGAGCAATTCTGTCCGGATGATAAAAAATATTTCTCAAAACTCTCTGATCTGGAACATGCGAGCATGATGGATTTTAACTGCAAGGGAGATTGCGGGCCGCAGTGTATGCACGGATGGATGGAAGAATACTGGTGGATGACGGCACTTCCGCAAGGCTGCAGCCGCTTCCGTGAAAGCTATGGGGAAGAAATCAAGGCCTGCGCGGTGTATGAGGAGGGGGTACGAAAATTTCTTGTGTATGAGGGAAAGGAGAAGACTTTGCTTTCAGATAGTGTAGGAATTACCGACTACAGTGGTATGACAGAGGGAATGGAGGGACGGTTATGGCTTATTCGTGATTATGAAGCTGCCTTGAGGCGGTACGTATCAGATACAAGTGATGTGCCGCAGGATGTGCAGATGAATGAGATTTCCTGCAGATATGGAGAAATCACTATACCCTACGGGAGATCCAGTACAGTGGATGAATGGAAATATTCAGATCAGTTAGGTATGTTCAAGTTAACGGAAGAAAATAGACAGGAGGGATGATTTTGAGCGGGTTGACAGCGTACATATCGGAAGCGGCTGCAGGGAAAAAGAAAACGCCGCAGAAGTGGCTGGCGGATACGGTTTCTTTGCTTTCCAAATGCGATATGGCGACACATGTCGGGAAATTCACCCATCCCGATGTGAAAGTGTATTTGCAGAGAAAAAATAAAGCGGGACAAAATGCCTATGTACTGACGGAAAATGTGGACTGTGAAACGGATATCGTATATTCTTCTGCCGCTTACATGGGCGCAGCGAAATTACTGCTTTATGCATTGGATGACGGAAGACCATTATGGAAGCATATCTATGAAAATGATGAAAACGTTAGGAGAGAAGTAGAATCTTTGGGCGTATCCTTCGATACAATGAGACAGGAAGTGGAACGCATGATGGCGACTGCCGATCCGGCAGCGACGGACGGAAGGCTGCGGCAGATTTACTTTCCTGCCGGAGAAGGGACGTATCATCTGTTGACCGTATTGCCGTCCTCAAGCCTTCTGCAAGTGCTGAACGGCAGAAGCAGGAATATGAGGCAGCACAGGTTTGACTGCCGTAATGAGAAAAGCGAGTTTTATGGGAATGCATGTGATGAAATCATGGAGAGGACAGTCATCGGCTTTGGGGGAACGAAAGCGCAGAATATCAGCGCCTTTAATGCACGGGTAGCGGGAAAAGCGGATCTGCTCATGTCTATGCCGGCTCTGGTGGAAGGGGAAGAAATACGTCGCCCCCACCGTAATTTCCTTGAGGAAACAGTGCCATACCGGGCCTATTTCTTCCTGTTCCGAAATCTGCATGAGTTGTTTCTCATGGAACGGAATAATACGGAAATTCGGAATAAGAGGGAAGCACTGGTCTGTGATCTGATTGATGTCATACTGCAGTCCTGTTATCGTTTACGGGAAGAGCCTGCCGGCTGGAGCAATGGCGAAGAGTTCCTTAATCTGCCGCAGATCCAGAAAATATGGCTTGATGAACAATATAGAGAGGAACGGACAGATGAATGGGCAAAGGAAACAGGGAAGTATTTTGCAAAATGGTTTATTTACAAATATAGAAGGATCAAAAAAGAACAGCGTGTATCATTGGGCGAGGAGGAAATGAAACATATCCGGCACGCAATGATAAAAGTGCTTATGGAGGAGGTGAGAAGTTTGTCATGAAAGCATATCTGCTTATATCCCATCTGCGGATTCATAATGCCAATGCCATGAGCAGTACCTTAACCATCGGAGTACCTGCTATGACAGCATGGCTCGGCGCAGTCCATGCACTGGAACGAAAGTTGGGAGAAAGGAGGGAGCCGGCTCTGGAGGGGATACGACTTGTAAAAACAGCGGTATCATATCACAAGACGAATCTGCAGATTTATAAGGGCCCCGGAGACTATGTAAATTCTCTTGTAGGAACGGCAAATCCACTTAATGAAAAAGGGGAAAGACCGTCATTTATTGAAGATGCGAGAATCCATCTTTCCGTATCCCTTCTGATAGAGGCCCAAAAGGTAGATGGGAATAACATGGAATTATTGGAACAGGCAGTAAAGGAAATATTGCCCCGGATGAAAATGGCGGGGGGAGACATACTGGATATTAGAAAAATCCAAGTCATGCGTATAGATGAAGACAATCCTATATCAGTTAGGAAAGTGATTTCCACCCTTATGCCCGGTTATATACCTATTGAACGCAGGGATCTCATGGAAGCGAAAGAGCTGGAAGGAAAAGACAGTCTGGACAGGCTGCTTCACTATCTGAAAGTACATCAGATGGCAGAAAAAGATGAATCCGGTAAGGTAACAGGCTGGAAATACGAAAAGGCGGCGGCCGGATGGATTGCGCCGCTTGCTGTAGGATTTAAAGGATTGTCTCCGCTGGGGAAAGTAAAAAATCAGCGGGATCCGGATACGCCCCATCGATTTGCAGAAAGCATAGTCACCCTTGGTGAATTTAAGATGGCTCATCGGTTCCGTGACATAGATGAAATGATGTGGCACTATGCCTATGAAGAAACCAATCAATTATATCTTTGTAAAAATAAGGAATGATCAGGAGGAAATGAAAATGGCGAAAAAAGAATCAAATCTGGCATCTGTACTTTCTTTTGAAAAGAAACTTGTTTTATCGGATGGCTATATGTATGGAACAACCTGGGAAAAAAGAAATGAAACAGCCCGTCCCGTTATGCTGGTAGAAAAATCTGTAAGAGGAACCATTTCCAACCGATTGAAGGATAGTGTAAAAAATGATCCCATGAAATTGAATGCGGAAGTGGAAAAAGCAAATCTGCAGACCGTAGACAGCGCTTCTATTTCTCTAAACGATGACACATTGAAATTATCCTTTACAATCAAAGTCCTTTCCGGTGTAGAGCATCCCTCTGCATGCAATAACGAAACTCATCATAAAAAAATAGAAGAAATAGGAAAGAAATTTATTGAACAAAACGGATTTAAAGAGCTGTCAACCCGCTATGCGATGAATATAGCCAATGGCCGCTTCCTTTGGAGAAATCGTGTAGGG
>ENA-ORPD01002333-ORPD01002333.1-human-gut-metagenome-genome-assembly--contig:-NODE-2333-length-11651-cov-3.105122_pt1 | contig 11651 bp, 10 predicted proteins | sample MGYA00242143_ERZ509076 | MGnify/ENA primary metagenome ERZ509076 (study PRJEB26280, sample SAMEA2338706) | human gut metagenome | biome: human gut; feature: human-associated habitat; material: faeces... | reverse complement strand
TCTTGATTAGTTATGTTTGAGATTATTATTGATAATAAAGCTTCTTTTGTTGAATCAAATTCATCAATAAATACAATATAATTCTTAAACAAATTATCAAATTTATTGGATATTTCATGTTGCCCATACCATAATGTATCAATAGGATAATAGGATTTATGAATAGTCATTTGTATTAAATTAGCAAATGGTGCCAACACACTTGGATAAAGTTTTACAATCCATTCATATTTATTAAGAAATGAAAAAATGTCTTTTTTATTATATGAGTTAATTCCATCTTTTTTATAATCTCTTTTGAACTCTTTTTGATCTTTTATTAATTCTTTTAATTCTTTTCTAAATATTTGTTCTTCTTTATTAAAAAACTCTCTGTAAAACTCAATATCGTCTACATTCGCTTTTTGAATACTTGTTACAACTCTTCTTAGTGAAGAAACATTAGATATTTGATTAAATATCTTATCATCAGCAATCTTTAAGAAATATTCTCTAAATGTATCAAAAGCAGGAATTAAATTTATAATAACTGGTTCTTCATTTAGTTGTTGCGTCATCACTTCTATGTCATCTTTTTTAAATTCCAAAAACAACTTTTTTTGTGGAGCTAAAAATATGAATTTATTATTTTTACAATTATCACAAATATATTTTCTTGCTTGAAATGATTTGCCATATCCTGTTGCAGCATCAATAATTGATAGTCCATTTGTATTAAGTTGTTCTATATGACTTTGAAATATATTATATAGTGTTTGACCTCTATTACTTCGCATATTTATATCTTTCTCCTTTATACTTAACAATCTTGTTAACTATTACTTCTCAATTTCATAATATAAATGCTATATCTATTATATTTCACATCGAATTAATTGTACAATTTTTCTAGTCATTATTCAATCCAAATATATTGTGGTTTATTTCCTTATCCCATAGATCCTTTAACAATAAAATCACTTATTCCTAGTATATATCCTATTTTATTAGGAAGTGTTTTGTTAATGCTTTATATAGTTCAATAGATGAATCTACTTTTTCACTTCCATCATTGTAGTTTTCTAATATATATTTAAATAGTTTGTTCATAATTTTACACTCTTCTATAGTTTTATTTAGTAAAAAAATAAGTAAGTAAAGCACCACTTAACGCTCCTAATAATGAACTAACTATAGCAATTATATATTTACTCATCTTATCTTTAGTATTTAATTTTCTCTCTTCTTTCTCTTCAATTTCAAAATATGTAATAGCATTTCTAATATATGACAAATCAAGCAATACTTTCTTAATCTTTTCAGAAGTTTTTTCGTTAAATCAATGTATTTGTTTACTGCAATATAATAATCAATAGTTGTAAAATTCAATTTTTTTAATAAAACATCAAATAACGTGTTATTAATATCAACCAATTTCTGCGCCTCTTTAATATGTTTTGAATGTAGCTCTTTATAAATACAAGTTTCATCAATCTCCACTAAAATTGATTTTAATAACAGCTCAATAGCATTCTCAAAAAAACTAATGCTATTTTTATTTTCTCATCACATTCAGATTTTTTAAATGTATTGAGCGATCACTATCATAAAAATCTTTGAAGTTTTAAATGGCAACGTGCAAAGAACTAATAGCATTTTATTGTAATATAAATCTCATATTGTTTCCTCTTTATAAAGTTATTATACTACATTTTGCGATATTTTTCTACAATTCTATACTCATAATAAGTTTTGTTGTACACTTACATACCTTTTGTCTTACACTCTTTAGTAAAAAATCTTTTTTGTCTCTTTTTTATTTTTACTTAAATTAAGGACTTATTGTACTAAACACATCATTTTCAATACTATTTTACTGTTTTTTATATATTTTCACTACTTTTTTTAAAAATGATGTAGGGACCAAAGCAGTTACCTATATGACAAAAACCACTAAACTTTTTTAATTTTACACTACTTAATTTAATCCCATTTTATATAATCAGTATCTTTAAAAAATCTTTTTAATAAAAATGTTAGATAATATGGAAAAGTAAACTTATTATCTTCAAATCCAATATTACCACCTGTAAGTTTAATTCCATAATTTATATTTTCATTGTTATTCAATATTACATTTAAAGATTTACTTCTTCCTCTATTCCTTTTTACTTCAATTGGTATTATTTCATTTTTAATCCTAATTACAAAATCAAGCTCAATAGTCGCATCAGTATTTTTATAAAAATATAGTTTAAATCCAGACTTTATTAATGCTTCTGATACTAAGCTTTCATATAATGCTCCATTATATATTTCATAATTAGAATTTACTACTAAATCTTCTTTAGATTCTTCATCTAGATTTGCAATAAACAAAGAATGATCAGCATAGTATATTCTAAAATAATCACTGATTTCATAACTAGAAAAAGGCAATTTTAACTCTTCTAAATTATATGCTATATTTATTATTCCTGCATCTTTTAACCATTCTTCAGTTCCTTGATATTCTCTTGCACGAGCTCCATGGGAAACTTTTGAAATTTGGAATTTATGATTGTCTTTAGAAAGTTGTGTGGAAATGTGTCTATAAATATTTTTTACTTTCGCTGAATCTAATCCTTCAACATATTTAGTTATATCATCTTCATAATCTTTATATATTCTTTTTTGAACATTAAATGGTTTTGAAAACGTACCATTTTCAATAAACAAGTTAACAGCTTCAGGCATTCCACCAATAAATATATAATCTCTATATAATTGTTTTAACACATTAAAGTAAGTTTCAGGAAGTGGCTTAAGTTCTTTCATATAACTATAAATATCATCAATTTGACTTTCATCGTATCCATTAGCCCACAAATATTCTTCAAAATCCATTGAATACATTGTATATTCTTCTTTAAACCCTACAGGAATACTTCTTATTTTTTTATAATTTACGCCAAGTAAAGATCTAGAACAAATAACATCAAATCTGCCATCTTCTGAAAAAGTTTTAAGTGATGTTGTAGCATCAGGATATTCTTGAATTTCATCAAATAATATAAGTGTATTATTATCTATAAAATTAAACTTTGGATTGAATAGACTCATTTCTTTGATGATATTTTTAACTTCATAACCATTATTAAAAATTGTTTTATATTGTGGCATAGTAATAAAATTTATCTCAATAAAAGATTTATATGTTTTACCAAATTCTCTTATAGATGTAGTTTTTCCAATTTGTCTTGCACCTGAAATAATAAGTGGTTTTCTATTAATATTTTCTCTCCACTCTTTTAAAAATAAATCAACTTTTCTTTTTAGCATAATTCCACCTAACCTCAATTATATTATACACATTTTCGTGTAATTTATCAAGCGTATTAATCACATTTTTGTTAAATTAAAATTATGCAAAATCACTTTTTTGTATTATTCTTATACTCTCCATTCACTGTATACACATAAACCATCTTTTAATAATTCATATTTTGATAATATTCCATTTACTGTAACTATTACTAATATTGCTTTATCAGTTAATGACTTATTAATAATTAAATCAACATTATTTACCAATACAATTATCTCAAATATATTATCTATAGTAATATTCTTCATAGTATCATCACCTTCTGTATTTTTTGGTATAATAAAATGCTCACAAGCATAACTACCGGTGAGCATTTTATTCTTTTATTAAGTTATATTTGACTGCTTGATTAATTATAGGTCCGAGTCTGTAGCTTGCATCCTATCAGTACTGAACAAAAAGTGTCGTGTTTTAGTGTGTTTACACTATTTTTCTCTAAAAATAGAAAAAAGCCTTCTAAAACGTTTAAATTTCAGAAGACTAATTGATTTAATTTAATGTGTATATATACTGCATAATGTTGCATATTTAAGAAACATTTGGGTAAATGTTGCACGTTTATAAGTATCCATTATTAATGTTTCCTATAGAGAAAAAGAGCTAGTATTTCTACTAACTCCAATTTCTATAATTATTCTTCTATGGTTAATGTTATAAATATTCTAACTCTATTATTTAAATTATATGTACCAACTATTAAAACTTCACAAGGCCCTGTTGATGTAACATTACCCCAATAATTTAATAACACTTCTTCATTACTTTCATTATATATAATCCAATCATAATATTGAATCATCGGATATGGACAATTAGCACTATTTAATTCTAATTGATATTCCCCATTTTCTTCACTATATGAATATGACATCTCCAATTCTATTTCAATTAAATCTTCCTCTTCATCATTAAGAATTGTAAATACTTTGTAATATACGATACTAGGATCTGCTTTTAATACTGCATATATTGTAACAGTTGTATCTCAACTGGCATACCAAGTACAGTACCATAATTTGTTACCTTTGCAACACTTTCATTACTTGAATACCAATCATAATCTAATCTAGACATAGGGTCAGTTAGTCTATCTTCTACCATTAAATATATATTTCTTGTGAAACCTTCAGTAATATTATAATTATCACAAAGACCATTATTCAAATTAACTTCACTACCTAATTCATATCCTTCATAGTAAGGATCTGCAACTAAAGTATCTTCCATATTCATTGTATAATCAACCATTCTTCTTAACGCATAATTGATATTTACGTTATCTTCATTTTCAGCATATCCAAAATAATATGTGCCTGGATTTAAAACAATTGTATAAACTGGACTACTATTAGATGAAGTGATTTCATTTATATGTACAGTTTCAATATAATAATAATTTATACCAGGTTCATAACCAGGATCTCTTACTTTTTCAAAAACATAGACTTTAATATTATTATTGATTATTCCACTTGTTAATATATCTAATTGAATTTCAGAACGATGGCTTATAGTCACTTCTTCAAAATAACTTTGCGCATTACTATTTTCAAAAATCACATTAAATCCAATTACTGATAACGAATTTAAATAGTTAATGTTATTTGCTTCAATACTTTCTACATTAAAAGTAAGTATAGAATAATTATTTGATGGTAAAGTTACATCTATATAATATGTACCATTTTCAGGTAAATTAACATATATTATGTTTTCGTTTTCATTTGATTGAGCAAGTATATTCAGTTCATTTACTGAATACATACTTAATAGGTTATTCCTATCAGCATCAGTATATACTTGGATTGCATATTCTGGATAAATCACATTAGCACCTGCATATAATGTGAATTTATAAATGCCTGCACCTTGATTATTTATATATTTAAGTCTAGCATGACACATATCATTTTCTGTTAAATGCAAACTAGATGAAATATTTGTTCCATTTGTTGAATTATAAGAAATAGCAGTTCCATCAGTAGGATAAGCAAGTTTATAATTTATATTAATTGTACCACTAGTTGTAATCGTTGAATGTTCTATACTTAAATAATAAGTTCCTTTATTTAAATAAGCAGTTAATGAATTATCACCACTATAAGCCATAGTCATATCTGAATTGTAAACAATTATTTTTGAAGATACATCGGTTACAAATTTATATGACCTTGTACAATCAGCAACTAATTTATATAATTTATTATATCCAGCATTTAATGTAACACTTTCTTCTTCATCTATTAAGCAATTTAAATCAATTTCACTGTAACTAGTGTTATTAGGTACTATTTTACTTTTATAACTAGACCAATATACTTTATTTTTATATTCAGCAATTCTATCTTGTGGAACCACTATTTGTAAAGATGTTGAACAACCATCAAATGCATTACTTCCTAAATTAGTTATACCAGTAACTGCTCTTACAACTATAACTGATGTTAAACTTGAACAATTTTCAAAGGCTGAGTCATCAATATATTGAACACTACTTGAAATTGTTATACTTGATAGTGATAAACACTCTTTAAAAACAGATGAACCAATTTCTTCTAAATATAAAGGTAATTCAATAGCGCTTAATTGAGTGCAATTTAAAAATGCAGAATCATTAATTTTTGTAATTTTTTTATTATTATAATAGTTAGGAATTATCACTGAATCATCACTTTGAACATTTGTAATGCCATTAATTGTATACGTGTTAGTTGTTTCATCTAACATAAAATCAAAGAAATATGGAGTATCACAAATCACTCTATTACTTGGGTACGGGCCCGTAAGCATACCTGTTGTATTATAACGATAAATTTCTATACCAAATTCTGATGAATCTCCTAAAATAGTTAATATGTTATTCCATTCTGAATTTGATATTTCATATTGGAATATATCATTATATGCTTTTGTAGATATAACATTATTTATATTGTATTTTTCATTACCATTAACATCGTAAAATTTAATCTCAAATTGATTTAAAGGAGTATATTGACTTCCATTAATTTGCCATGATATTACTGGAGGATTATAAGTATCAAATGAAGATATAGGGTTTAGTTTAGATGAGATATGACAATTACTTAAAATTTCGCCAACTTCTTCATGGTATGTTGGATAATTTGCTAGTAAATTATCCACAAACTTTGATATTGTTTGTATTTTTTCTCCATTTATATATCCCGGCTTGATGGAAGATAAAAACATTTCTAATCCATCTATTTGAAGATTATATAAATTATTTAAAAATAAAGTAATTGCATCTTCTTGACCTTCACAACAATTTGTTTTGTATTTGAATATTGTTGTATTTAATGGGTGAACACCTTCCAATCCAACAGTATTTAAATTTGTTCCCGATAAATAATAATCATTCCAGTAATAATCTTGTACAATATATGAAAATGCTTCTGCCCATCCTTCTGACCAAGCAAATTTTGTTCCAACATTTTTACCTTTCCCATAATTTGAATCACTTATATGATCTTCATAGCCTAAATGTTCTGGATTTACACCACCATCAACACCGAATATAGAACTTATTGCATAAGCCGTATAATCTGCCCAAGAAAAGGGAAATAAATTCAAACTAGCGTGTACAAAATGACCATATTCATGTAACATTGTTTCCCATTCGTCTCGTAATCCACCTATACACATTAATCCTGATTGCAAATCATAATCATAATAACAAAAGGCATTAGTATCCATATTTGAACCATAAAACGCAGGATATGCTACGTTCACTTTATTTGTAATATTAATTCCTTGTTCATTAATAAATTTTTGACCCATTGCGAGACTTTGAGCAACTTTAAACGATCTATTTAAGATGTTTGATTCTGCTAATCCACCTGGATCATCTAGTTCAATTCCATATGGAATTTGTATTGTTCCAAAGTCTCCATTTCTATCAAAAAAGCCAACATTTATCGAATTAGTAATTACACTATAAGACAAAAACTCTTCAATTATTCCATCTACAATACTCCAATCTGTTAACACTTCTCCGGCAAGGTCTAATATATTAAGCCAGTCCTTTTGAATTTTAAATGTTTTACTCTCAGGACATATACGTACACGAAGTTCTATACCATTAAACATATCAATTATTCCACTTACCGGATGTAATAATTCTTTCCAACTTAATGCATCCGTAAAAACATAATCACCATTATCATCTGTATATCCCTCTTCTAAAATTATTGATGTCAATGGACTATCATTATTATAATAAATATAATATAATTGCACTTTCATATATTTTAAAGGAATATAGTCTCCATTTGAAGTAGGTTGCCATTCTAAATGAACTTTAATACCATCTTCCTCTGGATTTCTTGATGAACTCCTTAAATTTTCATTTGGAACAATATGATTTATTGCACTTGAATTATATAATCCGTATTCTATTCCTATATCATCCAAGCCCAAATTTCCTAATTCATATTGAGATTTCATTGCTTTATTCCAAGCATCATCTAATGAAATATTACTAGTATATGTCATTCCAGCAAACGAATAAGAAAAAAATTGATCAGTACTTGCTATAGTGATATTTGACTCATCATCAGATGCATATACAATCAAAGAATTGCTAAAAACAACAGAACCAATGGTCAATAAGCAAATTAATAATAAAAATATCTTCTTCATATGGCCTTCTTTATCTTGCATACATATATACTAATTTTTTTTCTTCGTCATAATGGTATTTAATTTCAATACCATCATACTTACTACCAAAGTCCAATAAGTACTTATTATTGATTGAATCATAATAAATTGGAACAACTGCAAAATAAAATTTTTTACTATAATTTTCTGTTGATTCTTCTATCCAATTTATATATTCAGGTGTTAATTTTAATTTAATACCCTCATTTTCTTTAGAAAAAATAGGTGGTTTAGAATTAAAGAAATTACTTTCTCCTAAATTTGCTTTATAATAATCTGATAAAAAGACTTCTTTATCTATCTCTTCAATAAGAATGCTCTTTTCAAAGTTTTTGTAATCATCACAAATACTATTTGATGGTTGTCGCTCTAAATATATATAACTTGCAAAACAAATTAATTCATATTGTTTGTTATCTACACTATTTAATAAAGATTCTATTCTTGCTTCATTCCATCCATATTTAATATTTAACATTATATCATTTTTTTCAAAATAAAATCCATCAATAATTTTAGTTGGATCTCCATAAATCTCATATATTATGTAAGCCATTTGATAATTAACATTTGGTTTAGTATAAAAATGTAATTCTGTCTTTTCCTCTCTTTCACATCCAGCTAAACACATTATAAACATTAAACTCATAAAAACTAAAAATACTTTCTTTATTTCACATCACTCCTTTCAATCATATTAACTTTATTACTTAATAATACATTTTCAAAGATAATCACCATATTTAACAAATAAATCTTAATCATGTGTAACACCTCCCGTTATTTATATTATATGTTATAAATACAAAAAACTCCCTTATTTCTAAGAGAGCTTAATAATATCTTTGGTTATGCAATTCTAAATACTTTAAGTTAATTATTACAACCATCTTAGAGTATGAGTTTTTCTCCCACACCTTTATTATACTAAATAATGGTTTAAAAGTAAATATAATTGATTATGTTTCTTAGACTTTTGCAGCTTTTGCTGGGTGATTTTCTATATGTAAATTTTATAATCACATCAATCATTTGTACTTATATATAATATCAAAATTATAGTTCTTAGCAGCAAAAGAACAAAAGCTGCAAAAGATATTTTTTTGGTGTATTTCTTAAGTATAAGTTATCAATCGCTCAAATTTGGTCCACACCCTCTTAACCTTGAGGGCCTCAGCATTTTCACTTCAAGAATTAAAGTCTGCTACAACCCTTTAAATAGGTGCTGAAATCTGCTCTGGTCTATGAATCGTTTGTGTTTTTGATGTAGTATATCCAAGAAATAAAGCAATGGCTAATACATGTATACTTCATAATAATTAATAAGATTATAATCCAATTAGTGAATCTAAGTGAAACCTAATATGAAAAGTATCTATATATTATCTTCTATAGAATAGTTTTCTATTTAAGTATTACTTGCTATCGCTATTTCTTGGATAAATAAAAAGAGGTACACGTCAACACACATGGTGTACTTCGCATACCTCTAAATTTAAAACTAGTTTAACTACTTAATATGACTCATGGTATATTTTTTAAATATTCTAAACTTTATAAGTAACATCTATTTATTTAGGGGTTATTTTTTTGATGTAATATTACTTAAAAATATTTATTACTACTTTATTACCCAGTTTATCACCCACATTAAAATTTAGGTTCGATTCCCCATACACAATCAAAACACATATATTCGAATCCCTTAGGAAAAGATAAACTCTATAAACACACAATTACATCTATTTTTGATGTTAAACTCTCTAAAATTTTACTAAAAACCTTTAAAATACCACCTAAAATGCAAAAAAAGCCTTCATTAGTGAAGTGAACCCCATTTAGTTCACACATAAAATAAGACTATATCTCCTTATGATATAATGATATCGTAAGGAGGTTTTTTTATGGCAAGAAAAGGAATTAAACACAATAATTATACAGTTGAGTTTATACAAGAAGTTTTGGAAAAATATTATTCTGGCCAAGGTGGATTCACTTCTCTAGCTAATGAGTATAAAATTCCAATTAAAACATGGATTTATAGGACGAATAAAGAAATTAATGTATTTGAAAATAAAAAAACAAACTCATTAGGTCATCCTAAAGAATTTGAAATTGATTATAAGGAAAGATATGAAATATTAAAAAAATTCCTGACCTTCATAAAAGCACAACGAAAGAAAAAATAATTTTTATTAATCTTTATTTAAGTTTATATAGTTTAGAAAGTATGTGCGAAGTGTTGGAAATCTCTACTAGAACATATTATAAATATAGAAACGTTGAAGATAAAGATTATTATGATTATTTAATTATAAAAAGGTATTACGAATTATGAATAAATATAATTTAAGAGCAGAATATGTAAAGAAAATACATCCGCACACATATAAGCGGATTGAAGAAAATGTTGAACCAAACTTACTAAATAGGAATTTCGATGTCGATTCTCCTAATAAAGTATGGGTAACTGATATAACTTATCTTATATTTAATAATAAACGTGCATATTTATCTACAATATTAGATTTATTTGATCGAAAAGTAGTAGCATATAGAATTTCTAAATTTAATGATAATCAATTAGTTATTGATACATTAAATGAAGCTATAGCTAAAAATAAAGACGTATATGGACTAATCATTCACAGTGATCAGGGTTTCCAATATACGTCTTTTAGTTACAAAGCCATATGCGAGTCAGTAGGTATTCAGATTTCAATGAGTCGCAAGGGAACACCGCTTGATGATTCTCCAATGGAAAGTTATCATAGTATTCTTAAAAAAGAGACTTTGTATAATAATTATATTACAAATTTAGAAGAATATATAGCAATTGTAGAAGATTGGATAGAATTTTATAATACAAAAAGAATTAAAAATAGGAAGAGAAAATAATCTCTTCCTTTTATTTAGACATAAGACTTATTTTATGTGTGAACTAAATGGGGTTCACTTCATAGTAGAAGACTTTTCATAGTACTTTAATGTGTGTATACTGCGTAATGTTTCATATTTGATAGTTTCAATTATAAAAGTTGCACGCTTAATGGTTTCCGTTGTAAATGTTTCATATATAATTAAAAGCAGGATTAGTTCAAATAATAAATTCTATCTTTTACTTTTATTTTATTTTCTTCTAAAAGCTCTTTTATTGTTTTCTTTAAAGTTCCTGATACTTGCTTATATCCTAAAGATTTAGATATTTCGGATATTTTCATAGCTCTTTCTTGTAGCAAATTAATTATTCTTTCCTTCAAAGATAATTCTTCATTATCTAAAGAAGGTTCCATAAAGTATTTGTTAATTGGTATAATTACAGTAACATAACTTCTCTCTCCATCCATTTCTATTATAGGCATAGAAGATTCGTTTTGCTTTAAATACTTTATAATGGTCGGATAGCCAGTGTTTTTAGCTTCAGCTATATGTAATTCTTTCATAAATTCAGCAATTCTTCTATTTCGATATTTTCTTGTTTTAGGTGAGAAAGTTAAAATATCTTTTTCATTTATACTACTATCAAATCCTGGAATACTTGTGATTTCAAAAGTTTCTTTTGTTATTCTTATACTAATAGGTTCATGGTATTGATAATTTTTATGTAATAATGCATTTCCTACTA
>ENA-ORPD01002332-ORPD01002332.1-human-gut-metagenome-genome-assembly--contig:-NODE-2332-length-11667-cov-2.328195_pt1 | contig 11667 bp, 10 predicted proteins | sample MGYA00242143_ERZ509076 | MGnify/ENA primary metagenome ERZ509076 (study PRJEB26280, sample SAMEA2338706) | human gut metagenome | biome: human gut; feature: human-associated habitat; material: faeces... | reverse complement strand
CGGCCTTTCCGGCAGAGGATACTCCAACTGCTCCTATTGTCGCTGCCCTATGAGTAAGCTTTCTGCACGAATTTTTCAGCATAAGGGGTAACAAAAAATTCGGCGACTCACTTAACCGCCCTGTCACGATCTCTCGCTTCGCTTTTTCCAAGGCACAGGGAAGTTCGCGAATCGATCGGCGATGCGTTTACCGCCCTGACGGGGCAGATCGATGCTGCGCATCGAGCGCTGAGGCAAAAGACCCTAAGATGTGGAACCAGACTTTTCGCTCCCTCATTTTTCTTAAGGATGAGATGAGCAGCAATCATCTGATCACTCCCGTTCTTTTATCTTCGGGTTTTACCTTAGAAACGGCGAACCCTGTTCCGCCTTACCAAGGCGGGGAACCAAAAGCCACTTGATGCTGCGTTGCAATAGACAAGTCCTTTTGGTAGTGGATAAGGCGCGCAGCGATGTCTCATCTTGAGCGGAAGCAAAGCAGATTTGCCCGGGTTCCGAGGCTGCTTTGATGCAATCGCAGAAGGCAAAAAAACATGTTTGAGGGCAAATATAATTCAGCGCCCTGTCCGAAGGACACAATGAGTCACCGGCTTCTGGCGCCTTTCATTTCCGCACGAGGCTACCCGATTTTTGGGCTGACCCTTTCACCCAACAAAAAAGAGAGCCCCCCTACCGACGGTAGAGGTCTCTCTGTCTCATGTAGTCCACTACAGTCCGAGGAACAAGTCCATCAATGGATTCACCGCGGGAAAGGCGCTGCCGGATCATGGTGGAAGAAATATCCGGGGCTTTGGCGTCAATCCACACGAGGCGGGTGAGTCCTTTTTGGGCCAGTCGTTTTGTCACATCTTCATGACGCTCCCTGTACCCAACCCGTCCAATGGCAAGGAAGGTGCAGTAGCGCATCGTTTCTTCGATGCGGCACCACGTATCAAGGGCTTCGGCTGAATCCCCGCCAATGATGAAGTACAGGTCATAAAAGCGATGCCACCGACGATGGAGGATCCGCATGGTATCGACTGTATAGGAAGGGCCCTTGCGGACCAGCTCCATATCGGACACCAAAAAACGCGGCTCGTCCATCGTCGCAAGAAGGGTCATGGCCATGCGGTCCCCGGCCGGCGCCCATCCGGCCGCTTTATGGGGCGGCAAATAGTCGGGAATGAAAAGGACCCGATCAAGGGCCATGGCATCCATAGCGGCGCGGGCAATCGCAAGATGACCATTATGGATGGGGTCAAAGGTCCCGCCCATGATGCCTAAACGCTGTCGGCGCATATGGAAATCCTCCTTCAGAATGGTTCTTACATTATATCAGGTACGATGCCAAAGCTCAATCAAATTGTCATGCGGAAAAGGTGATTTTTATGTGGCATAATGCCGATTTTACAAGAAAAGGAAAGAGGCCTTCTACGAAACAAAATGAAAAAAGCATAGCCTGTTGCCTTCCATCGTCAGCAGCGGATTTTTCGAGCGTCGTGCTTTCTTTCACGAAAAACCTCCCTCCCATCCGATTGAGTTTCATCCCATGAGCATAACAAAAGCGCAACGCAAATAAAATGAAATTTTTTTCATTACATTTGCGTTTTATTTTCAAAGTAGTAACATATTTTTCGTTGCAAACAGATTCCATAAGGAAATCGTTTTTCAGATATTTGATGAATAAACGCCGTGAAAGAAGTCTCCTTCCTTCACGGCGTTTTCTTTATTTCGGCAGCTGGCGCTGTCTTTTTTTGTAGTAGACAATGGTGAGCCCTGCCGTTTTGGCGATCTTTTGGGCCACATCAAAGTGCATGCCCACGGCTTTTGCCGCATGGGCGTCGCTGCCCAAGGTCACGTACTTGCCGCCCAGTTCGGCATAGCGCGTATAAAGTTCCGTCAGGGACTCCACCGCACCGGGCACGGCAAGGCGACGCGTATTGATTTCAATGCTCTTATCGAGGCGAATGAGGTGCTTCATGACTTCGTCCCACAGATCGGCATGCTCGCTGTAATGGAGGTTCTTGTCTTCATAGGGCCAGTAGCGGCAGATATAGTCGATGTGACCATAGGTGTCAAAGTTCGGGTCCTGTTCGAGGCATTTGAGGGAATCCTCAAGATAGTACCCCACAGCCTGATCCTTGGCAACGCCGTCGTAAGTCGTCCGTTCATACATATCAAGGCCGCGATAACAGTGCATGGAGCCAACGATTTCGTCAAAGGGATGGCTTTTTGCAACCATCCGGTCCTCCTCGATGGTATGGGGCTGGAGCCCCATTTCAATGCCAAGGAGCACGGTATCGCTCCGATAGGGTGCGTTTTTTTTGAAATAATCGTTGATGTCAAAAAGAAAGCTTTCCGGGTTCGTCGGATAGTCCCGGTCCCAGTGTTCCGTCAGGATCATGCCAAGACCAGCGGCTTTGGCCGCTTCCATGGCATCCTTGATGGTCATTTCGGCATCGCAGGAATAATCGGCATGCATATGGGTATCAAACAGCATGGCCCTCACCCCTTTTTTACACGTTGAAGCGGAATTCGACGACGTCGCCGTCCTGCATGATGTAGTCCTTGCCTTCCAGTCTCACAAGGCCCTTTTCACGGGCAGCCTGTTTGCTGCCACAGGCAACGAGGTCATCGTAGGAAACAATTTCAGCACGGATGAAGCCTTTTTCAAAGTCCGAATGGATCTTGCCAGCTGCCTGAGGTGCCGTAAATCCTTTGACGATGGTCCAGGCACGAGATTCCATTTCCCCTGCCGTGAGGAAGGTCTGGAGACCTAGGAGGGAGAACCCAGCTTTGATGAGGCGATCAAGACCCGCTTCGGTGAGGCCTTCCATTTCAAGGTACTCCTTGGCTTCGTCTGCCGGCAGGGAAGCAATGTCCTCTTCGACCTTGGCAGAAATGGTGATGACCTGGGCCCCTTCTTTTTCGGCATATTCCGTTAGCGCCTTCACATGGGGGTTTCCGGACGCGTCGGCGGCCTCTTCTTCGGAAACGTTAGCTACGTACAGAATTGGTTTCAAGGTGAGGAGATCGAGTTCACGGATCATCTCCTTTTCATCCTTTGTCATTTCCACCTGACGGGCCGGCTTGGCATCGCCGAGGGCCTCGACGAGACGGGTCAGAAGGGCATTTTTCGCAGGCGCCGTCTTGTCACCGCTCTTTAAGAGCTTCTGGACCTTGAGCTGCTGCTTTTCCACCGATTCGAGGTCAGCCAGGCACAGTTCCGTATTGATGATTTCAATATCGCGGATAGGGTCAATGGAGCCTTCGACGTGGGTGATGTTGCCGTCTTCAAAGCAGCGCACCACTTCGGCAATGGCGTCGGTCTGGCGTATATGGCTGAGGAATTTGTTGCCCAAGCCTTCACCTTTGGAGGCGCCCTTCACAAGGCCTGCAATATCGACAAACTTCATGCCCGCCGGAACAATGCGTTTGGAATGGTATAGGTCGCTCAGGACCTGGAGCCGTGGATCTGGGACATCGACGATACCGACGTTGGGCTCTATGGTGCAGAATGGATAGTTGGCCGCTTCCGCCCCAGCTTTCGTAATGGCGTTGAAGAGGGTGCTCTTGCCTACATTCGGCAGGCCGACAATACCCATTTCGAGGTTGGTTGAACTCATGGATGATCTCTCCTTGTCTAGTTAAGTTGACATATCATTATATCACAGCAAGGGGATTTTTTCAGCAGGGGCGAAGAGAATCGGGGAGTCGAAAGAAAGGGTCCGAGGCCCTTTTCTTTTCAATTCCATTTCTTTACAAGTTTGCCTGCCACCACACCTACCGTTCCAGCTGCTGATAGCTTGTACAGTAAGCCAAGCCTCCATTGATTTCATAGGGAGCGCGCCGATTCCACAAGCTGTCCCTTTTAAATGCTGATGCCTACGCGCTTACAGCCCCAATCCATGCACCAGCATCGCCCACGCCAGGGTATAATAGGTCACGACACCCACAAGGTCCGTAACGGTCGTAATGAGCGGGCCCGAGGCCACGGCCGGATCGATATGGATCTTTTTGAAGCCCATCGGGACCACGGTCCCTACAAGACTCGAAATAAACATGGCAAGGACCAGGGAAAGGCCGATGCAGGACGATATGCCAAAGGCCGTAAGGGCATCGTAGGATTTTACCGCATAGATATAAAAACCAATGCCCAAAACGGCAATGCATCCCAGGATCAGTCCATTGAAGAAACCGGCGCCCCCTTCCTTTCGGATGAGCCGCCATTTATCGCCTGGTTTCAGTTCTTCATCCATAAGGACACGGATGGTTACGGCAAGCGACTGGGTCCCAACGTTTCCCGACATATCAAGGATCATGGACTGAAAGGCCATGATAAGGGTCAACTTTGCCACGACGTTTTCGTATAGACTGACGACGCTTGAAACGACAAGACCCAAGCCAAGAAGCAGAATAAGCCAGGGCAGCCGTTTCTTGATGGACGTTTTGAGCGGTTCGTCCAGGTCTTCTTCAGCGGAGAGGCCGCCCAGTTTAGCATAGTCTTCGCCCATTTCATCATCAAGGAGCTGCGCTACGTCATTTGCGGTTACAACGCCAAGGATCCGATGGTCCGGCGATAGGACAGGAATGGAAGCTTCACTGTATTCTTCAATCAGCTGCAGGCAGTCGCTGATCTTTTCGCTGGCATAAACGTAAGGGTATCCTCGCACGATGATTTCGTTAAGGGGAGTATCCCGTCTTGCAATGATGAGATCCTTGAGGGAAAAGGCCCCGGCAAATTGAGCACGGTCATTGAGGGCATAGATGACCGCAAATTCATCATGGTCAGCCGCTTCCCGCACAACTGTGCGCATGACGGAAGGAACATCAAGACCTTCCTCGACGGCAACAAAGTTCGTTGTCATCCGGGAAGCAATCGTATCTTCATCATAGGCGGCCAGGCGCGTCAGTTTTTGCCGTGTCGCCTCATCCAAATGCGCCACCCATGCTTCTTTTTGGGCACTTTGGGTTTCCTTCAGGAAATCGACGGCTTCGTCAGGCTCCATCTGGGTGAGGATGGCAGCTGCCCTTTCAGCTGGCAGAACCTCAAAAAGGGATTCCTTGTCATCGACATATTCCATCAAATCGGCAAGATAGGGAGCCGGCAAAAGACTTGCCAGGCGCTTCCATTCGGGCGAACTTAAAAGAGGGAGCACATCGGCTATATCGTGATCGTGGTAACTGTCAAGGGCGCGTTCCAAAAAGTAGGGATCCCTTTCCGTACGGATGAGCTTCAGGATATCCTGCACGCGATGCTGGTTCTTATTCTTTTTCATGATGTGACCTCCTTTTTGCCATAATGAAAAAGATGGGGTCTGTACAGTCCCATCCACAGGCTTATCATAGCGCAAAATCGGTAGATTTGCAATGTAAGGATGAATAAAAGAGCAAGAAGTTCACAGTTTATTTTTAAAATAGGGGAAAATAAGGTAAAATAAGTGGATTTGAAGAATAATAAGCTATTTTTAGAATCCAATCGATCTAGGAAACAAAAAGAAGCGTACCCGATTTTGGTCCATCCAGATTACGCAAAATCAGGTACGCTCGCTCCCAGTTTTATTCAACAAGCCTTGGATTCCTTACTTTCCCGACGCTTTTCCAAGGCAAGGGATCACTTTTTACTTTTAATCGGCGCAGCTTTTGTGACAAGCCTAAATCTAAACCGTGCCCCACCCCGCATGAGACCCAGCAGGAACCGTTCCTCCTCGCTCACCCGTCCCATGACGTTGACGCTGGGATCAGCAGGAAGGTCCGTAAGGGTAATCTCAACTTCACCAGCATAACGGCCGGCAAGACGGTTATCGAGGGTCACTGTACCCTGCGGCAGATATTTCAAGGTAAAGGGCGGGATATCCATTTCTTTAAAGAGAGCACGGCTATTTTGGGCGCGCAGGACCTCTTCGGCCTCATCGGGCCGCAGCGTAAAGATACAGGCAGCAAGTTTTTCATGAAGGGCCGTGATTTTTTCCGTCAACAGCGTAAGGGTAAGGACGTCATCCAATTGGGCTAGGGCGTCCAGTTCGTCTTCCGTTGCTCCGTCGTCCCCAATATAAAAGGCGTCAGTTCCAAGGAGCCTCAGATGCTGCAGGGCCAGGAAAAAATCCAGGGTCCGATGTATTTCAAGCGTGGGGAGTCCCTTAAAAAGCGGACCGCGGCAGGCGCCAAAGCTCCGCACAAAGGCGCCGACTTTGATGCCATAATGGTGACAGAGGGCATTTTGCCGCAGGAAAAAGGCTTCTGATAGGCCCGTATGGGGCCGGGGATAAAAGTTATGGAGCGCTTCGACGCATCCTACGTCAACACCGGCTTTCTCAAGGGAAAGAAGAAATCCTTCCGTCACGGTCGACGCGTTAAGGACGAGGGTCTTTTGCGGATAGCGCGTCTGCAGCTCTTTTATGCGCTCCGGCGTAAAGCCGTCATCAAGGCGCAGATGGGTCAAGGCCTCCGGAATGGGACGACCTGGCACAAGGTCGCCGACGACGTTCAGGTCATAGCACCGAGCCGCTTCAAAAAGGGCGTCGATATCCTTTTGAAAGGCCGCCTCATTGGTCTCAGGGATATGAAAGGATAAAAAGAGGCGGGTCATGCCTTTTTGGGCCGCCTGTTCCACCCGTCCAACGAGTTCCTCCCGCGTCATGCCAAGACCGGGATAAAGGGAAATGCCTTTTTCCATCATGCGCCTCCTTTCGCGTCCTGCGGGTCATCAAAACCCAGGATCCACGCGGCAGCAAACCCGCCTACATAAGCGACAAGAAGGCCTGCGAGGTACATCAAGGGATGGGTCGTACTGGGCAGAAGGGGGAGACCTGAAATACCCATGGAAAGGGCCCCTACATGAAAGGCCGCTTCCACAGCGCCGCCCAAGGCTCCGCCAATGCAGGCCCCGATAAAGGGCCGGCCCAAAGGAAGGGTCACACCGTAAATAAGAGGCTCGCCGACGCCCATGACGCCGACAAAAAGGGACGACGCCACAATCTTTTTAAGACGTGGGTTCCTTGTTTTCACATAGACTGCAAGAGCAGCCCCCACCTGCCCGGCGCCCGCCATGGCAAGGATGGGAAGAAGGATCGTATAGCCAAATTGGCTGATGAGCTCGGCGTGGATGGGTGTGAGGCCCTGATGGACGCCCATCATGACAAGGGGCAGAAAGAAGCCGCCCAGACGGTCGTTGGGCTCCAGCAGCGTCACGGCGCCGCCCCGCTCCACCGCTTCCGTGGCGCCCCGGCCAATGGTTTCTGCTAAAAAGCCGCCCACTGGCTGCAGAACGTAGAGCGCCAAAAGAGACATAACAAGGATGACAAGGGTAGGCGTCACAAAAAGGTCAAAGGCAGGCGGCACGATTTTCCTCAGTTGCTTTTCCCCGTAGGCCGCAAGGAGGGTAACGAGGAGGACGGCAAAGACGCCGCCCCGGCCTGGCGTCAAGGGCATGCCGTAAAGGGTGAGGTCGGCAAGGCCGGGATGGGAAATGAGGGCTCCCAAGATGCCGCCAATAACGGGCGAACCGCCAAAGACCTTGGCCGCGTTCCAACCGACGAGGATATTCATGGACTGGAAGATGGCGCTTCCCGCTAGAAGCAGAATGCGCAGGGGCGCCAGGGCAAGAAGAGCGGGGTCGTAGAATTTCACGATGCCCAAAAGGCCCGTCAAAAAACCGCAGCCCACAAAGCCCGGAATAAGGGGCATGAAGATGGACGCCACTTTGCGCAGAAAGGCTTTTGCCGGCGTGGCGTTTTTTTGCCGAATGGCTTCATGGAGGGCTTTGCCGTCCCCCACCTCCCCTTGGACGCCAAAAAGGCCGGCTGGCTCTTTGGGCATCTCCTTGGAGTCATTCGGCGTGGGTGCTTCATTTCCGTCAAGAAGGGCCGCAAAGGCATCAGCCACGCGGATCACCTTTCCCGGACCTAGGACAATCTGCAGCTCGTCACCGTTTTGGTTGACGCCGAGGACGCCAGGAATGGCCTTTAGCTCAGCAAGGTCCGCGTCCTTTACGAGGTGCAGGCGCAGACGCGTCATGCAGTGCGTCACTGTTTCAATGTTGTCCTTGGGGCCCACGATGGCGTAGATCTTTTGGGCAATCTCTTTTTCACGAGTCATGGCTGGGCTCCCATCGCTCTACAGCAAGGCGTGCACGGCCGTCTGACTCCCTAAGGGCCTTTTCCGCCGCGGCCCGGTCCATGCCGGTCACGGTCATGACGATGCGCGTCGCCCGTTCCTTTAGTTTCTCATTGGTCGCCTTTACGTCAATCATGAGGTTGCCCCGCACTTTGCCAAGACGGATCATGGTGCCCGTCGAGAGCATGTTGAGGATCATCTTCGTTACGGTCCCGGCCTTCATGCGCGTCGACCCCGTCACGACTTCCGGACCGGGAAGGCAGATGAGCATAAGATCTGCAGTGCAAGCGATATCAGGTTCCTTGGAGCAGGCAAGACCAATGACAAAAGCGCCGCGGCGCCGGGCTTCTTCCATGCCGCCAAGGACGTAGGGCGTGCGGCCTGACGCGGTAATCCCGACCAAGACGTCCTTTGCCGAAAGATCATGGGAAATAATATCGTCTGCCCCTTTATCCAGAGAGTCTTCCGCCCCTTCACGGGCCCGAAAAATGGCTTCCTTGCCGCCGGCAATGAGCCCTTGGACAAGGTCCGGATCTGTACTGTAGGTGGGGGGACATTCCACGGCGTCGAGAATGCCGAGCCGTCCTGACGTCCCACTTCCCATATAAAAGAGCCGGCCGCCTGTTTTGAGCCGGGCCGCAATCACATCAACAGCCCGGGCAATATCCGGCAGGATGGCCTTAACGGCAAGGGCCGTCCTTTGGTCTTCATCATTCATGACACGCATCATGGACAGCGTATCGAGTTTGTCAATCCGGCTGGAAGCAGGATTACGGGCTTCAGTCGAAAGTTTTTCTAAATTCAGCATAAGTTCCAACCTCTTTCAGGGGTATAATTAAGAGGAAATCAATAAGCCATTGGGCAGATTGCAAAGGAGTATTGCTATGCAAGCCATCATCAACAGCAAACTTATTTTACCACACACCGTCCTTACAGGACAGACGCTCCTTTTTGGAACCCATATCTACGATATTCTCCCGGCAGGCAGCCCCTTACCGGAGGGTACGGAAAGCATCGACGCCAAGGGGGCCTATCTCTCGCCTGGCTTCATCAATATGCATATCCATGGCTGCGGCGGGGCCGATACAATGGATGGGACCCGGACCTCCATGGAAATCCTCTGCCGGAAACTTCCAAAATGCGGCGTTACGGCATTTTTACCGACGACAATGACAAGGGTATGGCCCATCGTTCAAAAGGCGCTCAGAAACGTTCGTAAGGCTATGGAAGTCCCCTGCCCCGGCAGCCGTGTCCTGGGGGCCTATTTGGAAGGGCCCTTCATTTCCGGCAGTTACCGGGGATCGCAAAAAGCCGAGGAAATCCAAGCGGCCAATATGGAGCGGATCCGCCCTTACTGCGACGTCATCAAAGTCCTTGTCATCGCCCCGGAAACACTGTCTTCCATGGCGTTTATCCATTCATGCTGCAAAAAGGGCATCATCGTTTCCCTTGGTCATTCCGGTGCAACCTATGAAGAAGCCAGCCGGGCCATCAAGGCAGGGGCCCCAGCCACATCACCCATACCTTCAACGCCATGAGTCCCCTTCATCACCGTAAACCCGGCATGGTCGGCGCGGCCCTGACGCTTCCGGTGACAACGGAGATCATCTCGGATGGGCTGCACATCCACGATGCGGTCCTGCGCCTGTTGGTAAAAGTCAAGGGGCCGGACCAGATTGTCATTGTGACCGATTCCATGCGGGCTGCCATGGAAGGCGACGGCATCAGTGAACTCGGCGGGCAGACAGTCTATGTCCGCGGCGGAAGGGCGCTTCTCGCGGACGGGACCATTGCGGCAAGCGTCGACACCATGGAACACAGTCTCCATCATTTCCTGAAGGCTACGGGCCTACCCCTCGCCGATGTCATCCGCATGGCAACGGTCAATCCCGCCAAGGAGCTGGGCGTCTATGAGACAATGGGCTCCCTTGAAAAAGGCAAACTGGCTGACATGACCATCTTTGACGAGAAGTTTGACGTGAAGATGACCTTTGTGGGTGGGGAAAGGGTGTATCAGAAAAAAGGATGAGACCGCTAGGTTTCCAACTTTTTGACTAGGCGCCAAACCGCGCCGAGTCTCTACCACGATATGCCTCCATTGCTTGATTCCTTTTTTATGGATGCAATGGAGAGATGTAGTGCTGGAGAATCGGAGCGATTTTTGCTCCAAAGTATAAGAGGGGAGTGAAATCGGAAAGCCGAAGAACATGTGTAAGGGCGGATGAATTCGGTCCCCACCCTTTGAAGAAGGGACGGTTTGGGACCGCGCCTCATCATTGCCTTCGTATGCCATGAAAGGCCAAACGCACGGTTCCCCTCACGATTGATATTTCCTTCCGAAAACAGGCCGCCCGTCCTCTTTAGAGGCAGGCGGCCCGTTTTATTTTTCTTTGCCTTGATCAAATTTTTTGCTGTACAAAAGTGGGCGTGATTTCAAGTACGCGGGTCAGGAAATCATATTTTTCCTTCATGCGGTCATAGTCAGGTCCTTCCGATAGGAAGCGGGCCGTGCCTTCAAGATAGAATCCCGTTCCCTGATAGTCTTTGTACCCTTTGACTTCCTTGGAGCCAAGAGACATCTTGATTTTCCCTACTCGATTGACATTTCTTTCCGTGACACGGAACCCATAAGCAGGGATCAGGATCCGTTCATCTTCCGTAATGACCAGATAGGAATTCCAGGTATTGGCAAAATGGGGTTCTTCTGTATCTCCCCAGGAAATGACCGTTACGACTCCTTCATGGTTTAGTACGTCGAAAAATTTTTTAGGCAGCATGATTGCGTCCTCCTTTTTATTATGGATAGATTAACTCCGTGATTAAAGTATATCATCTCTATAAACATTGAGTCAATTATATTTTCCTAAAATATTACAGATATATTATATCTGTAATATTGACGAAATCCCCTCTTGTGACGTACCATATGAAAAGGACCCCGGTTAGGGGCTAGCGAAAAGAAACATCCCTTTGGGAGGGAGGACAACTCACTATGTCAATTTCTGTCGGCGTTGAATATGCGCTCCACTGTTTGATCTATTTAGCCATTCCCACGACGTCCCGGTCCATCGGCATCAAGGAGATGGCTGCATTCCAAGGCATTTCAGAGACGTATCTGTCAAAGATCTTCATGAAGCTTAGGAAAAAAGGACTTGTATCTGCGGTTCCCGGTGTCAAGGGAGGCTATCGCCTTTCCAGGGAAGCTGATGAGATTACGTTTTGGGATGTCGTGGAGGCCATCGAGGGGCCCCATTATCGGTTTCAATGTGCCGAAATCAGGCAGCATATGGCCATTGTGGATCCGCACGAATTGCCGCCTTCCTTTTCGGAATGTCCCTGCCTGATCAGTGAGGTCATGAAAGGGGCCGAAGACCAATATCGCACCTATCTCAAGGGAAGGACGATTGGCTGGTTATATCGGATGGTCAAGGACAAACTGGACGGACCTTACTGGAAGGCCATCGAATCCTGGGCTGCCCGCTAAGAACCGGTTGCTGTCCTGTTAAAAGGTAAAAAACGGTTCTATAATTTATTTTGGGGCGCTAAAGTGACCGTCCAGATGCGTGTCCTCTC
>ENA-ORPD01002324-ORPD01002324.1-human-gut-metagenome-genome-assembly--contig:-NODE-2324-length-11687-cov-1.998624_pt1 | contig 11687 bp, 9 predicted proteins | sample MGYA00242143_ERZ509076 | MGnify/ENA primary metagenome ERZ509076 (study PRJEB26280, sample SAMEA2338706) | human gut metagenome | biome: human gut; feature: human-associated habitat; material: faeces... | reverse complement strand
CCGCCGTAACAGACACTGTTCCAGTTGCTGCTACAGCTTCTTTTCTTGTCACTCCTGCTTCTCCACCATGCAGATCCATCCAATCGCCCCAAGAATATTCCGGAAACGCAACCATCAGGCAGCGAACAAGATTGAACTGTACAAGCTGAGATATTTCGATGGCCGTAGGCATGGTAAAATCATATGGGAAATCACCTTCCATATCCGATATATCCGCCGGAAGGTTCCCCATCATCCTCTCCTGTATCTGGTCAGAATCACTTTCTGACACAAATTCCGGAACTTCAAACTCTGGTCTAGCCATATTAACCACCTCCTCTAAACTTCAATGATTGAATCAACGGTAAAAGGTTCTCCATCAACTGAATAAACTATGAATGATACTTTTACCCTCCCAGTACCCCATTCAAAAGAAAACTCTTCTACCGATGATGTTCGCGGATTGACCATCAGAGCTTCCTGGATTGTCCTTTCTAGAGAAAGTTCTACAGTGCTTTGGTCAGATTCTCTTGTTATATCTTCCGTTTCAGTTCCATGATCATCCGAATATCCCAGGCAAGAATATCTTTCTGTAGATACCGTTTTTACACACCATATTTGTAACCTGTGGTGTACTGTGTATTTTCGGAATGATCGGATATGCATTTGACCGATATATTACAATTTCACTTGCATTGGGGCTTGGCACATTATTTGCGGCGGTGCGAACGAAATCTCCTTTTTCAAGATCCCACATTGGCGATGGTTTATAGTCAACGTCATATTCTTCGTCTTCCTCCTCATCCACAAAATCTGGAACATCCACAGTCGGCAGTAAATTTTTTGATTCTTCTTCCATATTGCCTCCTATAATCCACTTGCCTTGACTACTACATCTACGACTACAGGTTCTCCCTCAACCCATACGATAAGCACACGATCTCCCGGTTTTAACTTAGGCATAACCACCTTATGGCTATGTGATCCCGTTCCGCTGTTATGCCCTCCGTGCGTTCCTCCAGATACGTTGGTTGATAGATTGGCCAAAAGTCTGCAGACGGAATAATCCTTTTTAGGAATAGGCAAAGGAAAAGTATTGGAAACAAGGGAATAATCTTTCTTAATCACTCCAAAGTCGAACGAAAATCCTCCTCCTGAGTGTTCTCCCATTCTCGAATCCAATACCTTTGCAAGCTTTTCCATTCCATTTTTTTCCATTTTTGACATAATGTTCCTCCTGTCAGTCAAATGATCCATCGTCAACCCAGCCCCAGACATGAGTCTGATTCCAGTTTTGTGTAACCAGATGCCATGGGTGTGCTTTTCCGGAACCACCTTTGATCGTGATTTTTGCTTTTCCGGCTCCTACACTGTATCCTCTGGCATCTGGATAACTGCTGACATAATGCTTACCGCCATGGAAATTAACAATGTCCCCAACATCATATGATTTTGCTTTTGTTTTTTTATTCCCACTGCTCTTTTTTGCTGCCGGTGCTTTTTTCAATCCCAGTGTCATAAGCATTTTATCTACATCATGCGTAGCGGATATTACGATATAATACCCAGCACTTATTGAAGCTGTTTTTAGATGAATCTTGTCACCCTTCCGAATGATAGGAATATCCGGAAGTTTTATCGTGATTTCTTCCTTTGGTTTGCCATCATCTGCAAGAATCTCTCTCGCTTCTTTTTTTGCCTCATCTAATGTGTCATTGGTTCCTCTGGAAACAATCTTCTGGCGGATTCCGTAGCTTGTCTTTCCATCAACTGTAGCCTCAACAGGTGAGCATCCATCATCATTTGCTTTTCCGATGATTTTTACCCTTGTAACCATCCCGGTAGTGCTGATCTTATGGTTTACTTCTGTAAGATGCTGTGTTTCTTCAAAATGATATACTGTTTTATTTGTTCCAAAACCAACTACGGTCACATTCATTTTCACAGCCCGCAGACATGCCTCAATGCCGCCTTTCTTTTTGGCTTCCTTGAGGATTTTCACAACCACTGTTCCAAGCTTTTCAGACTTATAAGCCAGTTTCCCATGTTTCACATTTGGTCCGCTGTAAGATGTGACCTTTATGCCCCAGCGTTTCAGCACTTGGACTATGGCTGACTTTGTCTTTACGCCAGCTGAAAAATATACATGATCTTGTGATTCCTGCAGATCATATAGAACATCGTATGCCTTTACCTTAAACTTCTCTCCGGATGTTCTCGCTGAAGGATTCCATTCAACTATTTTCCCTCTGGTTGCTTCGGCATTTTTGCCGCCATTATAGGAATACAAAAGCGCTGCATAACACCCAGGCTTGGCAAGAGAAGAAATTCTTCCCTTTGAAGTTTTATCGTTCTTGGCCGAAAAACTAATTCTGGCCGCAAGCTGGTTCTCTCCCTCTTCCCAGGATACATCTTCGACAAATTGCGTGATGTCGTAAGCCTTTTTATCTGCAGTCATAATGGCCACGAGGTATTTATATTTCATTGGATTTATCAATACTCTCGCCTCCTTATGGTAAAGTCAGTACTGTTCCTGGATATATCCAATGTCCGTTGTCGCTATTGCGCCGGCCATGTTTCTTAGCAGCCGCTTCAATAACCTTCTTATTGGCATTGTAGATATTTCTCCACTTTGATTCAGTTTTATATTTCTTACGAGATATTCCGCAAAGCGTATCGCCTTGGACAATCCTGTAGGTCTTTTTCTTTTTAGTAGATTTCTTGGTACTTGGCCTAGTGGTTTTCTTTTTCTTTTTAGCTTTTTTCTTAGTCCCCAGTTCCTTTGTTGTATAAATCTTCATCTCGACATATGGAACAAAAGATATCTCGTACGAATAGTCCCCATGTCCGCCAAAAGGCTTATACTCAAAAGATTTGATAGTAACATCTTCATTGATACCAGCTTCAGAAACCACCAGATTTAACGGTGTCTTTTTTGTCTGCCAGCTTTTCAGCTTGCTGGCGCAGGTTTTTGGTGCTATCCATTTCTGGTTTACGGAGGCAAGCTTTTTTCTGCCTGCCCCCCAGAAATATCCAGACCATTTTATAATCTGAGTACCCATACCAGATGGGTAACTCATTTTTCCTTTTCCAAGAATGTTATATTCCTGATATGCTGTTTCTCTTTTTACATCAACATCATCTTTTGGCATCGAAGGGAACTGGAACTTCGATGCCGAATTATGCAATTCTTTTAATATCGCCCCCATGTTCCCTCCTTATGTTGTAACAGGTGTATTCTCATAAGCTTCACTGAGCATTGTTGCAATTTCGCTTCCAAGATCGTCAGCCAGCTCCTTGATGTGAGCTTTAATGAGCCGAATAACATCACTGTCATTTGTATCTGATATATTGAACTGCGGGGAGAGGTTAACCTGTACCACAACGCCAGATTTGTCTGACACTACATTCGTTGGCACAGTTTCTTTCTCTGTTTTTTCAGAATCTTGTGAACTGGAATCTGTGTCGAAATAAGGTGTCGTGTTTGATACTTCTTTGCCAACGATTCCTCCGCTCGCATGTGCTGATATCTCATCATCAGGACCAAGAACTCCCAGTGTCCGTCCTGCGGATTTCCACAATTCAATACCTCTCTGTCGTCTGGCCGGCACCGTAGGAATGATATACTCCAATCCTTCCTCACCTACCCACGACAGCTCAGCTCCATTCAGTCCGACTTCACCGCCCTCTGCGTGCCCAGCTATAGTAGCCGATACAGATGATCCGCTACTTGAGGTGGAAATGCTAGCTGATGGATTCGTGATATGCCAGTTCAGCGTAACTGCAACATCTGCAGAGGCTGTGAAGCCCTGTGCGAATGTGCTTTGTACCTGTCCGGCACATTCCGAATAAATCGCTGCTGCATTGTTGGTCTGGTCGAGTGTGACATCAACATGTCCGTCTGCTGGGATTGTCTCCGAGAAAGCAGATACTACATCAGCTGTTGCGAGAGAATAAATCTCAGCCGCATTATTGGACTGATCTAACGTGATGCTCGCATGACCATTGGCCGGAACCTCACTTACTGCGCTCTCAATATCTGCTGTTACCTGCTCCACAACGCCAGAAGTGTCTGTTGTCGTGCCTAAGAAGGTAACATTTGCACTGCCTTCAACTGGTACATCTCCTACAGCACCTTTTGCATCTTCTTCCGCCTGTGCCTGCATTCCGGAGGTATCGGTCGTTGTATTTGTGACATTTACATTTGCAGATGCTTCCTGCTCAATAGGCTCTGTTTCCGTTTCATCTGCTGCCTGTTCGGTTGCAGACTGCATGCCAGATGTATCCACCGTTACCAGTTCTGATGGGATAGTAACAGATGCGCCTGCCTGCACTTCAATTCCATTTGCCGCAAGTGTCCCGGATTCCATGCCGAGAGCTGCCTCAATCTGAGCCGCCGCTGTATCGGAATCCACTTCTACATCTGCCAGATCAACTTTGACTCCTTCTGCTGTCACAGACATTTCTGCTCCTTCTGCATCCAGAGCCGACATAGCCTGCTCGATAGCAGCCTGAGCCTTGTCTCCGTCAACTTCTGCAGTCAACGTATCCATGGAAATAGTCAGTTCCTGGTCTGGGTGAATAACATACGGGCTTTCGATACCATTCTGTTCTGCAATGGTCTGCCAGTCAATTCCAAGAGCGTTGCCAATTTCCCACAGGCAATCGCCTTGATCAACCTTAATCTTTACATGATCAGCGGTAACCTCCTGTGTTTCACCCAAGTCACCAAGAGCTTCATTCAGCTTTGAAGTCCATGCATCTTTGTCAATATCAACGTCTCCATCAACAGAAGCTTTCAGTCCTTCAAGTGTCACATCTTCAGTTGTAGTCTCTGCCGCCGCCCTGTCAATCGCTTCTGCAAGTTCAGGAGGCAACTGACTGCGGACCGTTTCATACATTGGATTGCTCGGATCCGTAAGTGATGCTTTTAATTCATCACTGCCATTTTTCCAGATCTGATTAGCATAGTTCTGCCATGTTGCAGACGTATCGCCAGCAGCTGCTCCAACCTCAATAGCATCATTAAATGAATCCATAAGGCTTTGTGGAACTGCTTTCCCCGCTTCCCGGTAATCGTCAATTAGGCCCTGCATCTGTGTTACATCAGGTTTCATGCTCTCATACATGGTACTCAAGGCATTCTGTGTAGCATCAGTTGTAATTCCTAATGTTTTTCCATTGCCAAGTTCGTTGAATCCGTACATCAGTGCGCTGGTCATAGCGGATGTATCTCCGCTCTCTAATTGTTTCTGTGCTGAATCAATAGAAAACTGCGTATTTTCCGCAAGGCTCTGCCTGTTGCTCTGAATCTTCTCAGCATATGCAGAATTCAAAGTGTTCGAACCAAGCTGTAAGCTCTTCGACAGTTCACTTCCTTCCTGCCCTTTTACATACCAACCAGTCATTTCGTGATACTGCTTATTCTGAGCAGATGTGATTCTTCCGGCTGATTGCATGGAATTAAGCTCTGAATACCACTGCTCAACATCTGCCTGTACGCTTTCCTTTGCTGATTGCCTCTGATCTCTCATTGCTCCCAGTAAGTCAGTGAATGAGCCACTTTCCAGATCAGCTGCATTCAAGCTCCCGTATTCCTGATTTATCCAGTCCCATTTTGCCTGTGCTTCCGATTCCTTCCACCGGGCAGTTATGCTGTTCATTTTTTCCTGTAAAGCACTGATGGCGCCTTCTTCATCTGCATCTATGATTCCATCTTTCAGTGCCTCAGAGACCTTTTGTGATAACTGGCTAGATAATCCATCCAATTCAACATAATCCGCTGTAGCCCATTTCTCGATGTTCTGGGCTAATGTCTGGCCGTCTTCTGTCCCTCCGAGATACGTCTGAACGTGGATATGCGCTGCAAATGTCCGGCTTTCCAGTTCTTCAATCTTGCTCTTAACAAAAGTTTCGATATTACTTGTGTAATCTTCCTGTTCTTCTGTCGTAAGTTTAATACCAACTCTGCTCTTAAACTCCAGAACGTCATTGGATTCCAGTGCCTTCTGAGCATCTTCTCGAAGCTTATCAGCGTTCTTTACCTCATTTAAGGCAACCTCCACATTGGCCAGGTATTTCTGATCAAGAATTCCAGAAGCAATGTCCTGCACTTCCTGAGCTGATAGTTTGATGTTTCCAAAATGTTCTTCCAGATTACTGCTCAAAGCTTTCTGGTTATAGTTGTCTACTGCAACACCAATTCCAACCACTGCCGCTGTTACTGCTGCTGCCGCAAGTCCGAATTTCGCCGCTGTCGGAACCATTGCTCCCAGATCACTTATGAACGCTCCAACACTTGGCGCCGTCTGTGCTGCAAGTCCAATGCTTTTAATAGCATTTCCGATAGGCTGTAAGGTGGTCGCAATATTCTTTGCATTTCCAAGAAGCCCAGTTGCTCCTTTAGCGATCAGCATAGAGCTGAGCACAGAAGAAAGGCCTGCTTTCTTTCCTCCCGGAAGAATAGCAGACGCACTGGAGAATAATGTTCCGAGGCCGGAAGAAATCAGATGTTTTCCATCTCCGCCAATCCAGTCGACAAAAGGCTGACCGATAAGAGTATCCCATGCAATATCCATCTTTCCGAACATATCCGCATTCTGCCACTCATCAGATGCCGTCATGGTCCCGATAACTGTCTTCATGTGTGCTGCTTTTTTGTCCACAGTGTCCATAAAATCATTCAGAGCAACCGTCACAGCCGGCATTGCATCTGTAATGGAATCAACGAATCCTCTGACATAAGGAGTAAGTCTCTGTCCAAAACTGTTCTGAACGCCCTCTACAGCCGACTGCATAAGAGTCATGGAGCCTGCTAGGTTGTCCAACATGGTGTCAGCCATATCCTGTGCTGCATCTTTTGAATTTCCGATTGCATTGGAAAGATCGTTATAGTCCTGTTCTGAAGCATTGATGATAGCAAGCATACCGCTCATAGCTTCTTTTCCGAAAATGGTGGATGCCGCCGCTGTCTGTTCAGTTTCAGAAAGACCTCCTAAACTGCTTCGCAAATTATCCATAACGCCTTTCAGTGTTTTCATGTTTCCTGAGCTGTCGGTCAGGCTAATACCATATTTGTCCATAGCCTCTGCCATGCTGTTAGTTGGTGCTGCCATGTTAGCCAGGGATGTCTTTAAGGCTGTACCAGCCATGCTTCCTTTAATTGAACTGTTAGCCATAAGTCCTAATGCCAAAGAAGTATCTTCGACGCTATATTTCATGGCTCCTGCTACCGGAGCAACATATTTGAATGATTCACCCAGCATGCCTACGTTTGTATTCGAACTAGCGGACGCCTTTGCAAGGACATCCGAGAAATGCCCGGCATCTTTTGCTTTCAGTCCAAAAGCTGTCAAAGCATCCGTAACAATATCCGAGGTGCTTGCCAGATCTTCGCCGGAAGCTGCTGCCAGGCTCATGATACCGGATATACCTGCGGTCATTTGTTCTGGTTTCCAGCCTGCCATAGCCATGTAATTAAATGCCTGAGCTGCTTCAGTAGCGGTAAACTTCGTAGTTGCACCCATTTCCTGTGCTTTTGCGGTCAGATCATCAAATTCTTTTCCTGTAGCACCAGATATAGCCTGGACCTGTGACATCATACTCTCAAACCCTTTGTATGTATTCACAGTATCAGCCAGTCCTGCGCTCACTCCAAGGAATGTTGCGCCCTGTGCTATTGGATTCTTTGCAGCGTTTAAAACCGCTCCCATTGGGGCAGTAGCGGCATCTACTATACTCATAGTTGCCGTAAATACGCTTCCGTCCCAGGCTGATGCTTTATCCATCACATCATCAATTATCGGACTTGCATTATCATCTGCACCCAGTTCCGCTGTCCCGGAAGTTCCATCGAATGTGGCCACTGCATCTTCAGCGCTTCGGATTATCTGCGTGGCTGTATCGTCAGCTTCCACTGAGGCCACAGCCACTTCACCATTCAAGGCAGCTAAAGCATCCTCCACATCCATAATCTGCATCGTAGCATTGTCGTCCGCAGTAAGCTCTACTACCGCTTCATTTCCGTTTAGAACAGACAGTGAATCTCCAACACTATTTACCACCCCGGTGGCATTATCATCCGCCCCCAGTTCTACATCAGCGCTTGTTCCGTCAAGGGTTACTGCTGCATCCTCGACACCAGATATTTCAGCAGTAGCATTGTCGTTTGCTCCTATCTCAATATCTGCTGAAATTCCTCCTACTCTTTCAGCTGCATCTTCAACTCTTGAAAGAACCGGAGTGGCATTGTCATCTGCCGAAACTTCAATAGAATGCTCACGTCCAAGCGTTCGGTCTACTCGCTCTGCTGTTTGTTCAATTCCTCTGGTTTTTAATCCAGATGAGAGGATCCGATTTACCTTCTGGGCGGCAGTGGCCAGGGTGTTCATCTTATTCGTGATATTTGATAGGCCAGGGTCTGTATTATCATTCACAGATACAGGAATCTCAATTCTAATTGTTTCTCCCATTTACCATGTCACCCCTTTTTCGTATTCGCCTCGATCCATAGCCTGGTTGAAGCAAAAAGAAAAGCCCTCTCTCCAGAGGGCAGACTCATTACTTCACTTGGCAATAAACCTTGGCGTTGAAATATGTGGTGGAGCAATGTTGACTTCCCACCGGCCATAATCAGTTTTTTGCAGTTTCAGCCTTCAGTTCTTCATTGTTGAAGCCATTAACATCATCAATGATATCCATAATGCGGTCTTTTTCTCCCGGAAGGAGAACAGCGTCAATTACATCGAGAGCATTGATAATGCAGATGCCTTTTGCTTCCAGACCCTTTTTGACAGCAGGATTATCCCACAGTTTGGTAGTGGAGTTGTAAATCAGAGAAGCTCTGTACTTTGGCATATCCAGTTCGTCCGCAACCCGGATGCCCTGGCGACGATTCTTGGTATATTTCGTATATTTCTTACGAATATCTTTTAACATTTCATCAGTAAGTGAATGAATGCTGAAGGAGAAATACCTTCGTTCATTACGGATGATATCGATCTTCTTGGTATCGTTTGCTGCATCATCTGCTGCTGCCAATAATCCTTCCAGATAATCATCTTCATTTGCAAGGATAGTTTCTCTTTTCTCTTCCTCTGTTAATTCCGGATCCATAAAGTCTTTATTTGCCATTTCTTTTCCTCCTGTTAAAAACGAGGGGCTGATGCCCAGCCCCTCTTAATAGAAATCAGATTGTCAGTTTGCTCTTATTCTCAACCTTGCCATTGCAGTGCAGGGCAAAAGATCTTTTCAGCACATCGCCTGTAGCTACGTTCTGGATATCGCTGTCTCCAGAAAGGATACACTCTCTGTAGGTCACACGTTCCTGTGATCCATTTCTTCCTTCGATAACTCCTGTAAACATCAGAACAGGAGATTCTCCGTTTGCAATAGCATTGATAACCGCATTAAACAGCTCACCATCAAGAACTACGATTTCGGAAATGTTTACGGTAACTCCTACGGTTCCATTAACCTCAAGCTCTCTGTTCTGGCCAAGAGGCGCATATTTGTAGTTATTAAATGAACCTTTCGTGGTGAAACTTTCAACCTGTGCAAATGGTTTTCCAGCAGAGTTATAAAGCATCGCATCTTTGCCGGATCTGCTGTGTCTGGCATCAGTAGCCGCACTCTTATTCAGCATTATTTATTCCCCCTTTTCTTATTCTCCAGATGCAGCAACAATAGTGCTGAACTGGAAGTAGTAATTCAGATAGATGTGCTCTGCAGAATCCAGATCGATCACTTCGATATCAAATCCACAGGTGTCTCCATCAGTAGTAACAGTTGTAGATTCAGTTACATTGCCGTACTGGATCTTTCCTTCTGCCTCCATGGCATTGCAGATACCCTGGATAGCTGCCATGATAGTGGCTCTTCCGTTTGTATCGTTATCAACCTTTCCAACCAGTGCGTCAGCTGCTGCATTTGCTCTATTCAGAAGTTCATAACGTGTCTTTGTTCTACGGATTTTCTTCCATCCGCTGTCGTGGTTGGCATCCGGATGAACCAAGGTATTAACACCATTGTCAAGCCATACAGCCCCATCAGAAGCCGTAGAGAGGACCAGGCAGCCTTTTTCTTCAGCTACTTCCATCTCTGTATTTGTAAGGATTTCATTCAGAACGCTGTATCTGCTAAGAGTAGCGTGTGTAACGGACTGGTTCGCAGGAGTAGCGGCTACAACACCCGCAATATACGCAGCCACCTGATATCCTTTCAGCTCTTCATTGCCGGCATTGGCATTCGCATTCAGCGGCGCGATTACGTTTTCGGTATCGAAGCTGGAGATGGATGTCATCCTATCTTCCAGTGAGGAGGAAGGTTTTGGAGTGACAATTGCCATTCCAAAAGAGCCAGCCAGATAAATTCGGTCAAGAAATGCCGCTACCAATGCATGGACAGCGGCGTCTTCTGTATCAACACAAATGGTGTTGAAGTAATATTTCTCCACTTCTTTTAATCCGGCACTGTAGTCTGCGTTTGTTACTGTCGGATCTGCGCCATCTGCGAAAGCTGACTGGCTAACCGCTGTAACGGCTCCTGATGCATCAGTAATATCGACTACAAAGTTCTTTGAGGAAGCAAATGCTTCTTTCAGTGCAGTAGCTTCTTCTGCTCCTGCTGCAAATGTTACCTTTTCGAACTCAGAGCCATCCAGATATACGATGCACTCCTTCTTTGAGGAATCGCCAAGCTTCTCTCTGATTGTTGCTGTAAATTTTGCACCGCTTGGATATTTTGTTGAAAGCTTTGCCTTGCCTGTTGCACAAGCAAGAGAGGCGCTGCCAACCGTACCACCGTTTCCTACTCGAACAGCGATAAGTTTGACAGCGCCTCCATAGAACGCTTCTCTTAATGCATCTGTGGTGCCTCCAGTACCAAAGGTATTTTCATATCCTTCAGCTGCTGGAAGAACTGTAGCTTTTCCAAGTGGTCCGATCGAAGACTTGAAAAGTACTGCTACAACACCATCAATTGCTCCAAAGTTTGTTTCGTCCCCTCTTTTCTGTACATTGAAGTATGCACCGGGACGGATTTTGTTTTCTCCAAGAGAAAAATAACCTGCCATTTATTTGACCTCCTTTTTCATGAATCTATCAATGATCTGTTTCGCTTCCGCAACAGTCATTTCTGTTTTTTTGCAGCCTTTGAAGGCTGCTACTGCACATTCGCGAGGAACTCCAAATACTTTTGTGCTTGCATTTTCAAGTTCCTGGATGGTGTACTTGTCAGCGGACGGCTGTACTGTTTGTGTCGCAGCCGGTGTCTTCTTGATATCTTTTTCTGCCATTGCTTACTCCTTTCATGTAAGATCGTTGATTGTTACGCCTGATATACCAGGCTGCTTAAATGCGTCTTTTAAGCACGCGTAATACCCTGTCAGAGACATCTGCCCCTCTCTAAGGTAATCAGCATTGTTGTTCATTTTCAGAGCTTTCACGACCATTGGGGAATCATCAAACATGATGATCTCTTCATCCTTCGCTAAGCTCTGGTGAAGTGCGGCCATCATTTTCAACCGCAATGACGGTTTCGGGCACAGGAGATGCACCGAAATAACTGCATTGAACCACGACAGGCTACTCCTGCAATGACCATCTGTGTTGTCAATTGATTTCAGTCCAGAATAGAAAACAGGAGTATCTGCCGGAATGGTGTATTCTGATAACTCATCAATTCCAAAAACTATGCATTCCGGGAAAAGA